>Ga0255343_1004296_pt1 | contig 14190 bp, 15 predicted proteins | sample wastewater_treat_4_FD_192413 | JGI IMG/M metagenome (GOLD analysis project Ga0255343, IMG submission 192413) | Wastewater microbial communities from Lulu Island WWTP, Vancouver, Canada - plant16 | ecosystem: Engineered > WWTP > Wastewater > Unclassified | place: Canada: Vancouver, British... | reverse complement strand
GTTCGAATCCCCCTCTCTCCGCCATTTTTTACAACCGAATCACGCGCGCCCTTAGCTCAGTTGGATAGAGCGTTGGACTACGAATCCAAAGGTCCTAGGTTCGAGCCCTAGAGGGCGCGCCATTTAAAATCAAGGGGTTACAAGCCGAAGATAGGGTTTGTGACCCCTTTTTTTAGGCGATTGTGCTAAATTTGTGCTAACTTCCTTCTCCACATCCCTATCGATGGCCTCTATGCCAGGCCTGAGGCTCTCAGGATAGTGATGGGCGTACCGCATGATCATCGAGGTGTCGCGCCATCGACCGAGTTTCTGGACTGAGTAGAGATCCACCCCTGCCTGCACGAGCCTTGTGGCAAAGGTATGTCTCAGATCATGGAAGCGGAAGTTCTCGATCCCTGCCCTCTTTAGCGCCTTGTAGAAGGCCCTCAGAAGGTTTCGGTTGTCCATCCTGGTGCAATTCTCACTTGGAAACACATAACCACGCATCCCAGAATCCGTGGCCCGTTTCCCGAGGAGCTGCAGAGTTGTCCGGTTGAGCGGCAACGTGTCGACGCCCTGGTTCTTCTGCTCCAGGATCGTCAGCGTCCTCCTCGTCAAGTCGATCTGGGACCACTTCAGATCCAGAATCTCGCTCTGCCGCAGGCCCGTGTTGATGGCAAAGACGATGATATCCTGGAGCCAGGCAGACGATACCTTCACGAGCTTTTCCTCGTCCTCGTGGGTCAGCCACCGCTCAATGAAATTGCGGACTTTTTCCTTGGTCACCCGCTTGACGGGGTTGTCCTTGACCCACTCCCACTCGCGGATGGCGATTTCATAGGCATGACTCATCAGGGTCAGTTCCATGTTCACCGTTCGAGGTGAGGCACCCTCTTTTCGCCTATGCGCTTTGTAGGCGGAGAGCATCCTCGGATTCACATCGGTTACCCGATAAAAGCCGAAGAACGGCACGAGCTTTTTTGCACTACTGCAGTCACGTTTGTAGGTACTGGCCGCCTTGTTCCTCTCGGCGTAGTCAACCAAGTATTTCTCGATCAGTTCTTTGAAGGTGTAATCCTGCCCCGGAAGTCGCTCGAACCATTTCCCTTCCGCGACCTGCCCTTTTATCTTGTCAAAGATTCGTTTTGCGAGTTCTTCGTCATCGGTCTCTGTTGACCGCCTGACCTGCTTGCCCGTGTTCGGGTCAATAAACCTCATCCACCAGACCGAGCCCCTTAAATACAGTCCCATGTCAGACCTCCTTCCCGGAGCCCTTGACTTGGTCTGATTTCCCGTGGGAAGAAGTATAACCTTCCCCTTTGACCTGGTCAATGGCCTTGGAGATCATCCGGTCGATGTCTGTGATGGGATTTCTTCTTTTTCTTGATCTGCGGGTTCTGGGGGGCTCTAGGGCGGGTTCTGTAGTAGGGGTAGAACTCTCATGCCCCTGTTTCTCGTCCTGGCTATTCTCCGTCTTGGCCACCTTGTGCCGCTCCATCCAGACATCTACATCTTCCCGCTTGAACCGGATCAGGCGCCCGACCTTGTAGTGGGGGATCTCCTGGACCCTGGCGTAGAGGGTCTTGGGCTTGATGCCGAGGTAAATGGCAAGCTCATGGATATTAAGAAAACGATCCGTTGAAACCATCCATCCTGCTCCGTCTAATCACTTAAACGGGCGGATCGGCAACAGTCATGCCGAAAAAAGAGACGAGCAGAAATAAAATATAAGAACATGATATAATTAAGATTATTAAAATCGCATCCCACCGTGAAGTATCTTTTCATAGCAAAGCTTTAAAAATATTGTATTAAATTAGATATTATATTATTATATATAATAATGTGACTTTTTAGGGGAGATACTATGAAAGAGAAAAGTGATGCAGCTGCTGTACAGAATAAAAAAAAATTAATACTACCTCCTGGGCTCAGCATGAAGCTCTCTTCATTTATCTCTCATTACAAAGTATCACGCGGTGGACCCGTCATGATCGTGGGGGACACGGGTGTAGGTAAATCGCTTTTTCTTCAAATTTATGAATGCTTGTGGAAAGAAGAAAGAAAAGACGGTTCAGCAGTTTGGGCGAATTGCGCGCACTTTGGAGGGTCTGCCAGCGACCCCAATATCGCTCGTTCCGAATTGTTTGGATACGATCCGTCCCTGCTTGGTAAGACTGGTCGACCTGGATATCAAACAAAAATCAAACCGGGACTTATAGACAAAGCCAATAACGGCTTGCTTATTTTAGAGGAAATTGGCGAGCTTCCCCCTGAAGTGCAGGCAATGTTATTGACCTTCGTTGAGACAGGCTACTATCGAGCCGTGGGGTCGGATAGCGATAAAAGGGCGATTGTCAGGATCGTTGGATCCACTAATCGGGAGTCAGCCCTCAGGGACGACTTCCGATATCGTTTTTTCCCTTTTTATGTTCCCCCGGTTTATCAGAGAAGAAAAGATGTCTTGTACTACATAGCCGCTACAGACCAAGAATTGCTCAAGACACTCACGCCTTGGGAAGTTCTTATACTTCTTGGCTATAACTGGCCGGGTAATGTTCGTGAGATTGAGCGAGTCTGCCAGCTCCTGGAAAGGCGGAGAAAATTACTATACTGCGATCCTCAAATTGATGACCCAGATATATTTGCACCGGAGGACCATGACCCTCTTGATCGGCTAATGTTAATTGAGAAGATGGATACAGCCCTTGATGCTATGCAAGTCATGAAGCTACGGGAAGATCTGAAAGCAAAAGGAGTTGATGTTGAGCTTTTGGAACATGTCCTCCAAAGATATGGCGTAGGAATTGATGACAAGTACTCATCATCAAAACATCCATTCTCAGATTATGATCCGACTAAATCAAAACGGTCACCGGAAATGGAAAAGTTGGAACGTGTCCTTCTTAAAAAATATAAAGGAATTGATGACAAGCATCCACCATCAAGACATCCATTTGAAGATAATTATTTAAAGCGGGAATCCACATTGGAAAAACGGTTTCACCTGAAGACCATGCGTGACTATTCTCCGTTTGATCAAGCATATTTAGGTTATCGGTACTTCTGTTCCCTCTTCTTTCAGAATCCTGAAGGGAACTCGAGCGTATTTGATATGGAAGCGCCCACGGACAATGATGCAGTCTATTCAAATGAGCTAGGTAAGCATGCCAAAGCACTTCAAGCACTACGAGTGCAAATTTTTGAATATCGAAGTGGGATCAAACTGCCACAAGGAAAGCAGATCCCCATTCGCAACGATGAAAGAAAATCGTTTTTCAACAACCTAGCCGACGAGCATCCAGACAATAAGTTTCTAGTTAGCATTACTGGTCGTAATGTAAGAGAGGAGAAACCCGAGAAAGTAGAACTCGACATCTATTCCATACCCTACAAGGAATTCATGACGCACTATCATAAAAAACTAATCGAACGTTATGGAGGAAACGTGGCCGAAGCTGCCAGAAAGACCCAAGTGAAATATCAGACCCTGCAAAGCAGGCTTAGAGAATACAAGTTTCAGTAGATATCATATATAATATTTCTATTATTAAATATAGTATATTTAACTAGAAAAGTAGCCATTTTTGACTTCACCAATAAGACACCTAATTTAAAATATAGTTTTTAAATTCAAGCGGTTGGACGTTAAATCCAGCCGCTTTTTTATTGTGGCATATGTCTTGGATTATACGATGGAAAAAAGAAAGGAGGACCTCATGAACTGATGACAATGGCAATGACCATGACAAGCTGGGCCGATCGAGTAGGCGACAAGAAGCCGAGCGACGGCAGAAAGAGTGAGGAAAAGCCCAAGCCCATCGTGTGCCCGGTGATGCTGGACTTCTTGAAGAGCCGCGGCACGCACCAAGGTTACGGGCTTTTCGAGGGCATACCGGAAGCGGTCGAGTTCTCCCGCAAGATTACACGAAACCAGATGAAGCGCCTGAAGGATGGAAAGGTTCCGGCAGCCTTCTGGGACTTTCTGAAAAAGATGAAACTCATTCCGTGGAAAGAAGCCATGCCCAACGGGGGTATGACCATTGGAGCTCTGGCCTGCCACCTTCAGGATCCCGCACGGGTCTATCCGTCAGAGGGGGCACGTTCCACGGCACATAGCCTCGCACGCATCATGCTGAAGTCTGGACACCCCGATCTCACCGATAGGTGCTTCGCAGTGGGAATTTGGCGTAGTTGGGAGCGGCACTGGCTGTACCGGAGAGCATCATGCTGAGCAGGACCCTGAACATCTTCATTCTCGCTACGAAAAGGAGGTGATGCCTATGAACGAATAGACTGATACAGCACAAAGACGTTGGCGGCTTGGTTGGACCGGTCCCGGAAACGGGGTCGGTCTTTTTTTTCCAAAACATCTTAATACAAATTCAATGAGGGAAAATATGACTGAACAAAATGATGACAGGATCCAGGCAGAGTCCATTGAAACCAAAACAACCGCGAAAGAAGTAGAAGTGATGGAGAATCCCTTGGGCGGGTCGCTGAATTTGGAGCAGATGAGGCTCAGCGGTGACCATACAGGAACGTCCGGTTACGGCATTATGAAAGCCAGTTCTCCGATGCCTTGGAAGAATTCCTTGGCAATGGTCGGCTGGCAAAACCTGTGTAAACGGAAGGACCTTGACCCCAAGGACACGCTCCTCAAGGGCATCAAGCCCTTGGAGCAGAACTTCATCGATTACAACAGCTTTAAGCACCTGTTCGGCCGTTACGACGCCGAGTGGGCGATTTCCATTGGCAAATATTTAAACCTCATGAAAACGATGGCTAAGCGTGCCGGGTTCCTGTGGGAACCGTGGGCGGCAGAGAACCTGTCGTTCATCGGTGACCGGACCAGGGTCAAGTTCATGAACCTGGCGAGACGGACCGATTGTCATTCGTTTTCCTTTCTTGGTGTGGAGCGACTCGAACATCTCTGCAGAGTCATTCCGTTCTCCAAAGATTCCGACCCGATCGGCGATTTTCTCCGGCGGCACGGAATCACCTTCGATCCGACGAAGGAGTTTGACTTGGACAAGTTCAAAACCGACGTCGATGCCGCCCTGAACAGCGAGAAATTGCTGGAACAGGGCATTGTTGTTGACTTTCCCCTTGTTCGGGATCTCACGCTCGGTAAGGTGAAATTCGACAAGGCACTCATCAACAAGGTGAAAACCGTCAAGGATCACGGCGGAAACGTCAAGTCCTATTTCGAAACCCTGTCGGTGAACAAGGGCAGTGATTCAACGGAGAAGAACGATGAGCTGGCCATGCAGGACTTCAACAACCTGTCCAACCGGCTCATCCAGACCATCGACCAGATCATCGGCAACGAAGAGCTGGTGGATGAGGTAGACACGAAGACCCTGCTCGATCTTCTTGCAAAGCTCGAGGCTCTTCGTAAGGTGACTGGCTCCGACCTGAAACCCCAGGTTGCCCAGGCATAACCCATTAAACCCTTAAGATGGCCCCCCATTGCCCACGGAGGTGATGGGGGGCTCTTTTATGAAGGAGATAATTTCAATGCAGCTCTATCACGCATCCCTGTTCCTTAACATCCTCAGGTACTACTACGAGATCTTCAGGGAACCACTCAATGTCCTTCTATCCTTCGCCATCATGGGGAGCGATACGAAAGGGTTCCTGCAAACGCATCGTAATATGGTGGCAAGTATCATCGCGGACTCGGGGGCTTGGTCGGTAGCCAAGGGCAAATCCAACATCACCCTCGAGCAACTGATATCGTATCTGCAGCTTTGGGGCAGATGTTTCGACCGGTATTTCAACTTCGACACGGATTTCAGCGACCGGGGATTCGCCAACAACATCGCCAACCAGCTCCTGATGGAGCGAGCGGGCCTTACTCCAGTCCCGGTGGTCCACAACTTCTACGACCGGGAGATTGATGATTACATCGACAGCGGCAAATACGAATGGCTTGCACTGGGCTCGTCGCAGAGCACGAAGTTCAAGGCGATAAGCGATGCGGTGTACCGGATCAAGAAGAGAAACCCTGCCATCAAGATTCACTGGTTCGGGGGCTCAACCTTCGATTGGCTCTGTCAGCTGCCCATCGCTTCGTGTGACACCTCTTCCTGGGCAAAGGCTGGCGTCTACGGATTCATCACTTACTGGAATCCCCACGAGGACTCGTTCAACAAGTCCCACAGGATCTACATATCCGGACCTGTCAAGCCGTCCAAGCGGAATGAATATCACTTCGTCACCTACCCATGGCGAACGGAACTCGAGGATTATCTCCGTAACACCTTCGGCTACACGTATCAGAAGCTCTGTGGTTACGGAGACAAGTATTACATGCAAGTGGTCAACACGAGGTTTTACGTCGAGTTGGAACGCAGAATCAACGAAGAACGGCGGAAAAATGGCATCCCGCTGGAGTGAAAATCCGCAGGGTGCTGCGTTTTTTAGTCCTAAAGAATATCGAATCTGAAAGGAGGTGGTCGTAGATATGATTGTCAGGCAGTGATCGCCGAATGTGAGCGTTTGTCAGTGGGCCAGTCTCGATCCGGGACTGGCCTTTCTATTACACAACTAGCAAGTAAATATAAGAGGAGAACATTAATGAATCGAATTGATAAAATAGAGAATACGAACAAATTATTCCAGCGCGTCAAGATTTGCATCAGGCAATTCGACATGCCCGTCAAAGTCGTGCGAGACGGTGGCGGTATCTCAAGTTTTTGGACGAAGTGGGATGACGGTCAGTATGTAAACGATATGCTGATCGTCTATCACCGGAAAACGAGTATTGTGAGTATCCATTCATATTACGATCAGGTCCCGGAATCCAAGAGGTCTGAGGCGATACGATCCTTGTGTAAGCTGAATGAAAAGTTGCAGAAGACTCACTATACCATCGACGGTAATAACGGGCGCATATTCTGTTATGCAGCCCTCCCGGTGAAAGGAAATACGCTTGGGAAAAAACGTTTCCGAAGGATGCTGGTTGATATCCTGAAATGTCTGTTTTTGTACTCAGATGCCATCGCTGAACTGACTGGACAAGAAGGAGCTGATACAGGCCCTGTCGAAGGACATCCAGTCGAAGTGAATGGGTATGCAGAAAGCATCGCGATTTGATGTTTAACAAGGCAACTGCAGCGAGGAAGGGGGATTGGCTGACGATGTGGCTGATCCCCCTTCCTTATTGTTGGACAGATTTCATGAAGTACTACGCGGATCTGGAGAAGAGGGTCAAAGATGAGCGCCTGAAGCGGGGCATCCCTCTGGAGTAAAAGCGCAGGATACTGCGTTTTCAAATTAGACAAAATCATACTCAAAGGAGTTCTTTATGAGCAAAGAAAAGAAAGTTATCAAGGTCGGATATCTTCCGGATAACCCGGATATCGCCACTTTCATATTGGACCAGATGAAAAATCTGTCCGAGATAGAGGCGAAGTGCCAGCGACAGGAAATCGACCCGTATACACGGGAAATCCTCTTCAACATTATATGGGGATTAACACAGCCCAAGCTAATCGAGTTATTTGAACATGAGTTGCGCATCAAACGATGTTGCAATCGCGCATTCCCTCAGGGCGACAATGGTGTCCTGGTCCGGATTAGCTTGATTTCCAGGGAACAGCTTGATGAACTGCAGAAAGAAGCGACTACAACGATTGTGAGAAATACGTAGTGTGGTAAAGGGCATGAAGCAAAATATTGCACCATGCTCCCTTACTCAACTTAATAGGGACCATGTACTCGATGCATGGTCCCTATTTCATTAATATCACTAATCGACCAGAAACAGTCCCATTCCAATCTGTCTTGGTCACCAGAACAAATATTCAAATAACCACATAGGAGGATAGCACCATGGAGCAAAGTAACGACAACCAAATAGTCCAACTCAATCTAAGCTTGTCCAAGCGCGACAGGGACATGCTCCGCAAGATGGCTGGCAAGCGCATGATGGATGACCCCAGCAAGGTGGAGAGCGCTGCATCAGTCGGGGCGGAGATTATTCGTAAGTATCTCGATGAGCAGGAGCGGAGAGCAAGAAAGGAAAGAAAGGAGGATTAACTCATGGATAATTTACAAATAGCCCTCTCATATCTGAAGAAGGGGGTTTCAGTTATGCCTGTATGGAGTCCCTCAATGGTTGAAAGAAGGCAGCCTGCTGCTTTCATGAAAAGGCTTGCCGAAGCGAAGGCAAAAAATGGTGCCAGCGATAATCCGCTGCCGGAACAGGATGTCGTCAGGAAGGCACTTATCAATCAATGCAAGGCACCTGTTCTGTATGCATGGAAAGAGTATCAGGAACGACTGCCCACTGTGGAGGAAGTGACCCAATGGTTTACGGACAATCCTGATGCAAACATCGGAGTCATTACCGGCAAGGTGTCCAATCTCGTCGTATTCGACCTGGACTCTGCGCATGCCAGTCAATTCGCGGAGGAACAGGGTGGATTCCCTCTCACAATCATGGCGAAGACCGGAAAAGGTTATCATGCCTACATGAGACATCCAGGCTTTGTCATCAAGAACAGCGTCAACAAAAAGCTCGACATCGATATCCGGGCAGATGGCGGTTACGTGGTTGCCCCACCATCCCTGCATGGTTCAGGGTATAGTTACCAGTGGGTCGAAGGGCAATCCATATACGAACTTGACCCTGCGGAATGTACACACTGGATGATGGAATACCTGCAGGATATCGCAACTCCCACTACAGAAAAGCAAAAACCTGAAAGAAAGGAGCAGAAGGCGACACATACTTCCCGTTCAATAAAGATTCCTGAGAAGACCGCATATAGTCAGCTCTTGAGTGAAGGTTGCTCGGAAGGAGAACGAAACCAGAAGACTACCCAACTCATTGGCCACTTGTTCAAAACCGGCATGCCCGAGGGCGAGTTGTGGGAGTTCCTCAGAATATGGAACCAGTCAAAGGTGAAGCCGCCTCTTGGTGAGAGCGAATTGAGAAGTATCTTCGATTCGGTCAAGGCTATGGAGCAGAAGGGCAAAAAGAAGATCCTCGACATTGACTCCTTTCTAGACACGAAAGAATCCATAATCGCCGAATACAAGAGTGAGTACCGGAGGATATCCTTTGGGGGAGATCACCTGAAGCGCATGGAAGAACTCATGGGCGGTGGACTGGCAGGGGGTAGGCTCTACGTCTTAGGAGGTATCCCGTCATCGGGTAAAACGGCGCTCTTGAATAATCTTGTGGATAATATCTGCTTGAATGGCAACCCTGTTCTTGTTTTCAGCTATGATGACGGGAAGCAAGAACTGCGAAACCGATCTCTATCACGGTTTTCCGGTAATTCTATTGAAGTATTTAATGCATCATCACTCGATAACATCGGGCTCCTATTAAATAACAAGTCCGTCGAGCAGATTCTACCGTTGAAATATGCGCCAACCATCATGATTCCCGTCAACGATTGGAATCATTACATCGAACAGTTCATGAACAAGCTCGGACGCCCCCCGGTCATTTTTGTCGATTACCTCAGGAAGCTCCGCATGGACAGCAAGATAACAGACGAGCGTCTCAGGGTGGACGACATCGTCACGAATCTGACCGACCTGGCCAAAGGATACAACACACCTGTCGTGGTGATCTCGGAGCTTGCCCGAGACTCCTACAAATCAGGGCAGCGCCTGAGCATGGCATCCTTCAAGGAGTCGGGAACCATCGAATACGAGGCATCCTGGTTGGGCATCCTTGCCGCGGTGGAAGAGGACAACGGCGAGTATCGGCTGAAGGATAACTGGGAAAGAAGCATCAATCAGGACGGCAACATAGACTTGATTGTCTTTAAGGCAAAGCGAGGGACAGGGACCACAGGCATAATCCATCTCAAGCTGAACCGATCATCCATGACAGTTGCATGCAGGGAAGACAAGAACAACGCCGTCACCTCCATTCGACGGAAGAAATCAAGTTACGAGTGAGGGTCAACCTATGACAAAAGAAGAATCCAAAACCATTTTAAACTCAATCATCCAGAGATACGCCGCTTTGGAGCAACCCAAGTATCGGCACGCGGATATAGAACAGTTGCAGAGGGATTATGCTCTTCTCCAAGTAATGCAGACCGGTCAGGGGAATGATCCCCGCTACCGCAATATCGTTAATGCCATCTCGCAGACCCTGAAGAAGATGACTGCAACAATGCAGAGCGACAGGATCAGCGTATCCGAAAAAGGGCTAAATAAGGTTATCCGACCTCTTAGGAGAAAGAAAGACCATGTCATCCAGTATCCCGTCGAGTGGGTCGATGATAAAACCAGACAACTCTGCTCTATCAACAATGGGCTATGGGACGATCGGAACTACATGGTTATGGACGCCCTCGCATACATGCTCCTCATGAAAGAAGGGGAAGACAGATTCCCTCAAAAAGTAATTCCTGTTTTCGGCAACTTGGAGAGCATAAACCGAAGAGAAGAAGAGCTTAATGGGAATCCAAAGGAGCCGAATGCACCACCAGCACCGTCAGACACTGCCGATATATCATGGATTAGAAATCATAAGTATTGGGTACGATTCGATGATGCTGAGTTTAACAGGCTGACTCGCAAATCCCTAAAGTCTATAGAAATTCTCAATCTCCTGCTCGATACTGCTAGGGTTGAGTTCAAGCTCGCCTATCCGGTCAAAGTGAAAAGTGAAAATGGGCCACGCGAGCATCTGTACAGGATGAATGTATTCAGCCGCTTTTTCGAGTTGGTCAGCATCGAGAAAGAACGGGCAGACAGGATTGTTCAACGTCGAGAATATCATGTTTGCTTTAACACCATCCTTGGGGAGCTCTTTGTCCATAATCTCAAGTCAAAATATTATGACCTGTTGGATAGCAGCTTTTATCACCTTCCTCAAAACGCCCAGGTCTTCTATAGAAGGTTTTTCCTGCACCATACCTATAAGAGGCTGGCTTTGAACCTTGAGACGATTGTAGAGCGTCTAAACCTGTCGGACAGGAATATTACAAATCTGATGGCCACCATCGAGAATAATGTTCTGGGTCCTTTAATGGATGCCGGATTGATCAAATCCTTCAAGAAGATGAAAAGTGGGCGTAAAAATAAAAAGTGGAAATATACAATAGACTTGCCCAACAAAGAAGATTCAGACTTAGCCTCACACGAGCCTGTTAACTCTGCTGCCGGCCAAGATGGAGGGTCTGTAAAAGAAGGATCGAGGGTTGGTAAAGAAACAATCGAGGGTATGTAAAACTTTAATCGAGGGTCGGTAAAACGAAAACGGATTTAACCGGATAATAATAAACAGCATCTGAAATATACATATTATATAAATATATATAAATATATTTAATACTCCTTCTCCCAAAAACCTTCCCCGTTGGGTCGGTTTTCGGGTCGGAGTGACCATTTATATTTTTTACCTTTTAATAGAAGAGATTAGTAGTGGGACAGTTGAGAACTCTTGCTGAGACAATAGAAGTCCCAATAGTACAAGTAAGAAAGGAATCATCAATCAGGTAGGTAAATATTAAAATGGTGAGAGATGAAGAACAAATGCTTCTTCCTTCTTGCCATTCTCCACCATCAGTAGTTCCTTCGATATCATCCTTTTTCAGTCAGTCTGTTTCTAATCTTTCCGATCTGTATCCAAAGGCAGAACAAATATATGAAGGGGATAAGATCCAGGAATGAGTCTTTCCAGATACATTCCTGAACTGATCTGTATCCGAAGGCAGAACAAACAATAAAGATGAGGATCATATTTCAATCAGGAAGGAGGTGACATCGCGGATAACTGTTTTTAAGTAATCTCCCTCATCAATAGCTAAACATTACTCTAGGAGGATGAATCACATGAGAACAACGTCAAGCATTTCGAATGCATTATATCTATGGGAAGAAGACGAATACCAAAAGGAATTTCTCATTGAGTTGGAAGAGTACCTGAAAGGTAAACTGCCACAATACAAAGCAGATGAATATCCCAAGACATGTTGTTTTGATCATTTGAATGATTCCGAAAATTATCGTTTTAAGCATTTTATTGACTTCTGCAAGCTGAAAGGGATCGATCCGTATGTCGCTCATAGACTGTTCACAGTGCAATATGTGTGTGGGTGTATAGAGTGCGACTGCGAGTATTTACACGACATATGTGAGAAGAGTCGAAGAGAAAACAAACTCTAGAGCAAGCGCAATACCCAACACAAAGGAGGTGGTGACCATGAAAAAGAAAATCTACAGCAGACCTGTCTCCGTGACCCTCAGCGAGTGCATGTTCCAGCAGATCTACGAGATTGCCGAGAAGGAGGAGGTGAGCATGTCCGAGGTCATCAGGGACGCGATTCAGGAGAAGCTGGAGAAAACCAAAAACGAATACAACTGTAAGTAGAACGCAGTCTCCCATGCTGCGATAGGAAAGACCACCATGTAGTCATCACCTGTTGGGGTGGTCTTTCATTCTTTACTCTGGCGCCATTGCCCAATACATGGAATAGACTTGACCGGGAACTGGAGACAATCAATGCTCAAAAACACGTTCAGCCATATACGAGGTATCGGATCTACGACAGAGAGAAGACTCTGGGACGCCGGGCTCTTGTCGTGGGAGGATCTACTCGATAATCAACCTGTTATACTGTCTAGAAAGAAACGGGAAACTCTATCAGCTGCCATCGAGGAGTCCATGCAGCACCTGGAAGCAAGAGATTCGCACTACTTTGGCAAAAGACTTCCATCCAACCAGTGCTGGAGGCTATTCAAGGACTTCAGGGACCGGATTGCCTACTTGGACATTGAAACCACCGGCCTGGAGGGGGAGATCACTACAATTGCTTTGTATGACGGTCAATCCATCAATACTTACGTTCAGGGTCAGAGCCTAGATCAATTCGAGAGGGATATCCAGGAATACGATGTCATCTGCACCTACAATGGAAAATGCTTTGATGTTCCCTTCATCGAATCAGACTTGGGGGTAAAGCTGAACCAGGTGCACATCGACCTGCGATATGTGCTGAAAAGCATTGGATTCAGCGGAGGTTTGAAAGGTTGTGAGAGAAAGGCGGGAATTGACCGAAATGAACTGTCTGGACTGGATGGTTATCATGCACCGATTCTATGGCGGGAATTCAGAGACAAGAAGGATGAAAAGGCACTTGAAACCCTTTTAGCCTACAATTGTCAGGACACCGTCAACCTGGAGATCCTTATGGTCATGGCACACAATCTCAAGCTGAAGGACACTCCATTTTACTGGGCACGCGCGGTACAAGAACCGAAGACACCGGAGATCTCCTTCAAGGCAGACCTGGCAACGGTGGACAGGATCAAAAGTATGGGGGGATGGTCATGGGGATATTAGATTGGACATCGAGGAAAGACAGAGTAGATAGGTAACAACTCAAATCAACATGAGGAATATTGATGGCCATCTCAACCTGAGGTGGCTTTACTATTTTATGGAGGTAAGGAATATGAGAAAGAGAAAAACAGAAAATCAGAAACCACTATTCGGCACCAAGGAATGGTCGGATTACAATATCAACTGCGTGACCGGATGCAGTCACGATTGTCGCTACTGCTATGCGAAGACCATGGCCATTAGGTTTGGCAGGAAGTCCTCGGATACTTGGAAGGAAGAGGAGATAAGGACGAGTCAGCTCTCAAAGAAGTTCATGAAACGCAAGAACGGGAAACGGTTTATGTTTCCTACCACGCACGACATAACCCCGACCAATTTATCGGCGTGCATCCAGAAGCTGACCAATCTCCTCGCACCAGGCAACGAGGGGATCATCGTTACGAAACCGCATTTCGAGTGCATACAGGCACTTTGTGAAGTCCTTCCCTTGTTCAAATACCAGTTTATCTTCCGCTTTACCATCGGGTCCAGCAACTCCGATACCCTGCGATTCTGGGAACCTGGAGCACCCGACTTCGAAGAGAGACTTGCATCTCTGAAATATGCTCACTGGAAGGGTTACCAGACAAGTGTTTCCTGTGAACCCATGCTGGACGATAACATACAGGATGTCGTCAAGCAGGTGATGCCCTACGTGACGGAAACAGTCTGGATAGGGAAACCGAACAATCTGAAGAGTCGCTTATCCATGAATAGCCATAACGATGAAGAGACGATGGCAAGGGCTGATGATTTGCTGCAGTCGCTTTCAGACCAGTTCATCTGGTATCTCTATGGCCAGTATAAGGACGATGCGAAGATCAGATGGAAGGATAGTATTAAGAAGG
>Ga0255343_1004287_pt1 | contig 14216 bp, 9 predicted proteins | sample wastewater_treat_4_FD_192413 | JGI IMG/M metagenome (GOLD analysis project Ga0255343, IMG submission 192413) | Wastewater microbial communities from Lulu Island WWTP, Vancouver, Canada - plant16 | ecosystem: Engineered > WWTP > Wastewater > Unclassified | place: Canada: Vancouver, British... | reverse complement strand
TATCATCTCCCTCAATCGAATCTACTTGCATAAGCGGTCTTTCTTTCACGCTATCAATAATTGAACTAAGAATTTGTTTCAGGATTGGGACATCCGTGTTTTTACGTCGAATACTAATATTAGCTCCTCCCATTTCAGAAGCTTTACACTTGCCTAAGAGCTCAATATTGATTTTATCGCCATTCAACAACCCTTCAATTTCAAAAGTGCCCGTCGACTCAAAAACCTCAGCGTTACAATTCCCTTCCGTGATCAATTTGCCACTAATATTAACAGTCTCTGCCTTAATGCTCTCAGTGATTTTTATATATCCTTCCACGTGAATATTCTTTGCTGTCAGATCGCCAGAAATAGTAGACATTCCCAATACTTTATAACTGTCACATATAAAGGAACCGTCAATTGTGCAGTTTCCACTGATTTTTGTTTTCTTTGTAGTAATACTGCCGATAATGGTGGCATTTCCATTCACAGCCAAGCTTTCACTTTCCAAGTCTCCGCTTATTCGTCCAGTGCCGTTAATGAAAACATCGCGGAAAACACCTCCGGTAGTATTCGCTATACCAAATATTTTTAGATCTTTAATTTCCTGAGTGCCCATGATTTCCCTCTTATTCTTGTAGCTTAATTTTTAATTTTGCAATTCTTTCATAAAGATCCAACTGAGTAATCACTTTGGTTTCATGGTCAAAACGTATCATCACTGGACTGGATGCCAAGAAACAAGTGGTAATGCCTGATTTTCTACACAGAAATAATGTGCAATTCTTCCCTTCAAAAACAGCATATTGCTCCTCTAATGTTTTCAATGCGATTTTACTCTCATCCAAATTCACTTTGCCTGATCGCAACAACTCGTCAAACACAAATAGGAAAAGAAGATTATTAAAAGATAATGTCTTGAATTTCCCTCTTATTTGTTCATAAAAACTTAGAGAAGATTTTTGTATCAAGTCTTTTTTTAAGATTTCCTCTTCACTCATCGTGAGTGTACTTAAATTGGGAGCAAAGACTTCCGCTAAGGAATCAAGGGAAAGGTCCTCTTTTAGATTGAGTATCCGATCGATCCTCTCTAACATTTTTCTCTTGGGAAAAAACGTTTCCTGTCCGGTAAATGTAGACTTTCGAATAAACCACTCTTCCGGTATCAAATTTTTTCTTTTCCATCGATAGAGCGATCCGTAAGAAATCCCGGTAATCTCTAATAATTCTTTCTTTGATAGTAGTTCTTCATCCATAATTTCTTCCTTCATGCTTTTAATGTAACATAACACTGTTATATTGTCAAAAACAATTATAGATACCTATATCTTGTGCTACCTCAATGATAATCGAAATAATCCCTTTCCTCGAACCTTTTTTTAGATAAGTTTCAGAGCCTCTTGAGCCTTGCTTTCATAAGATTTGCATATTATCCACAAGTTTAGCTAAATCTTGCTAAATCACATGGTTATATCTAGCAACCATCGAATAATATTCCGTTTTATCACTTGGATGCCAGAGTATTCCACAACTTCTTCTTTTTTATCGGTGGCTAGAAGGATATGCTGCCCTTTGATCATGTACTTATCAACTGAGGAAAATGCACTTAATTCTCTATGGTTGTTTCCTTCATGTAAAGTCACTGTGACTTGGTAATTCATAGTTGGCTTGCCTTGATCGGTTGTTACGAAGTCAATTTCTTTGCCAGATTCATTCATAACATAAAAAATAGGGTGGTTACTTCGTTTCAACTTTAAAAAAACAGCATTCTCAAGCAACTTTGCATACAGTGGTAAATATCCTCCATACAACGAAGAAAATCCACAATCAACGGAATAAAACTTCTTCAGAGTGTTAAAAATCCTCTTCTGTTTGTAATCAAACCTCTCCATAGAGTACAGAGCAAATGTTTTCAAAATATTCTCCACATAATTGACTACCGTTTCATACTTGATTTCATATCCCGAAGCTTTTAAATAGGACGTCACCTTTTTAATATTAGTTATATTGCCCGTACCTATAAAAAAGTACTTAACCAGTTGATCGATTATTGATGGATAACGAATATGGAATCGTTGAATCATGTCATCCAAAACAACTTTACTGATCACACCTTGAAGATAACTTTGTTTTGCACTGCCTGTTTGGATAGATATCAACTCAGGAAGGCCTCCAAATTGAAGATATTCACCAAACAGACCCTCTACTTCTTTCTCATGTTCTAAATATTCTCGCTGTGTTTTAATATCAATCCCCCGAATCATCAGAAATTCCTTAAAATCAAAAGGCAGAATCTCCAAAGATATAAACCTTCCTGCTAGATTTGAACCTATCTCGGAAGATAACAATTCAGAATTGGAGCCGGTGAGAATGATCTCAACATCTCGGTATCGCTCATAAACCGTGCGAACAAACTTGTCCCAACCCTGAATCAATTGGATTTCATCAAAAATGATGATTCGATGGCCTTCAGTGGCTATTTCATTCATAAACAACTGAAAAATCCAATCCAATTTATCTGCGTTGTTAATCTCTACAAGTTTAAAATCTTCAAAATTGAGATAGAGAATATTTTTTAAAGCAATTCGCTTTTCTTCCAGCATTTGTGCCATCGTTTTTTGAATCAGAAATGACTTCCCACTTCTTCGGAAACCAGTTACGATTTTAATTGGTTTTGAACCCATCATACTATATAGCTCTTTTTGATAAGACCGAACGATTCCACCGTTTTCAAGCAAAACCTTTTGCCACTCGAATATGACTGGTAAATAAGTCATTCTATCCATATTTACCTCCTATATAGTATAAATATGGTATTTTTATACCCTTTATATTGGGTATTGTCAAATATTCTTTCACTTTCTTGAGCTAATTATGAGCCATTAGTGAATCAATTGAATCAATTGAATTAATAAACTCACCAGATTTACGTTCCTTGTAAAAAACTATGCTTCACCCTAAATCCATGTTTCAGCATTTGTTGAAAGTAAGCAATTGTGATGCGTGACAGGGGGACGGGGTCGTTGTCACAATTTAGTGTGACAACGACCCCGTCCCCCTGTCACATGTCATGTTATTTCTCCTGATCGTTCACAAACCAATTTTTTAACATGTATGTTGACTTGTATGTAATCATGTATGTCTTCAAGTGGTAGGATAGTAGCGGAATACCCACAAACCACTGGTCGACATCAGTTAGAACACTGGCTTAATAAATCTTCTCTGTTAGTTCATAAAAATGCAAATATCAACTTCTAACTCGAGGAGATGGATCAAGTAGGTGAAGTGTATTTGTCAGAAACGCCAAAGTGCCGAACGAAAATTAGCCAAATTACCTAAAAATAATTAGCCATTTTGCCGAAAAATTATTGCAAATAACCCATTTATGGTTACAATTTGTCCTTAGGTGAATAGGATGAAAACATATAAAAAACGCATTGCTGATCACATACTCAAAGAGAAACTTGATGCGAAGGGTGCAGTATTGGTGGAAGGTGCAAAATGGTGTGGAAAAACTACTACTGCCTCCCAAATTGCTAAAAGTACTCTGTTTCTTCACGATCCATCTTATAAAGAGCAATACTTGAAAATGGCATCAATCAGTCCAAATCTATTGCTGAAAGGATTGACTCCACGATTGATTGATGAATGGCAGTTAGCACCGCAACTGTGGGATGCTATCCGTTTTGAAATTGATCAAAGGGATGAGTTTGGTCAATTTATTCTCACAGGTTCTTCAACTCCCGCTGTAGATATGTCAACTTCACACTCTGGTACAGGAAGGATTTCCAGAATGATCATGCGTCCTATGACTCTATGGGAGTCGGGGGATTCCAACGGTACGATAGCTTTGAGCGATTTATTTGAAGGGCAGGAAGAGATTGCAGGAATGAGTTCCGTAGATATCATTCATCTGGCATATCTTATTTGCAGGGGTGGGTGGCCAAAATCCCTTCATCCCATTGAGAAAATTAGCTTAATGCAAGCGTATGATTATTATGATTCTGTATTAGAGTCTGATATATCTCTGCCTGATGGCGTACAACGAAATCCACAGCGAGTTAAATTGTTGATGAGAGCTTATTCAAGGAATATTTCTACTGAAGCAAAGCTTTCCCATATCAGATCAGATATGATTACCAATGATTCAGACACTTTGTCTGAAGACACAATACTCTCTTATATCTCAGCATTGAAAAGAATTTTCGTAATTGAGGATCTGCCTGCATGGAGTCCAAACCTACGATCCAAAACTGCAATTCGACTCACCGACAAGCGGCATTTTGTTGATCCTTCGATTGCAGTAGCTTCTCTTGGAATTGGTCCTAATGACTTGATAAATGATCTCAATACGATGGGTTTGTTGTTCGAATCTTTGTGCGTCAGGGATCTGAGAGTGTTTGCTGAAGCCATGGATGGTACTCTGTATCATTATCGAGATAAGTCAGGTCTTGAATGCGATGCGGTGTTACATTTGAGAAATGGGTCTTATGCTCTGATAGAGGTAAAACTGGGGGGAAATGAAATTGACCTGGCAGCGAAAAATCTGATTTCTCTTCACGGCAAGATAGATATTCATCGTATGAAAGCACCTTCGTTTTTATTGATATTGACTGGTGGGAGTGTAGCATATAGGAGAGAAGATGGTGTTTTTGTGGTTCCCGCTGCTTGCCTTAAGCATTGAAGAGCAAAGAAACACAAGGCAATCAAAGAAATCTCGTATTTGTCAGAAACGCCAAAGTGCCGAACGAAAATTAGCCAAATTACCTAAAAATAATCAGCCATTTTGCCGAAAAATACCCCAATTACTAAATAGTTTTTGATTTCCCCAATAAGTCTTTATTTCCATTAATCCGATATTTCCGTGTGATAGAGGTGTGACAGGGGGACGGGGAAGTTGTCACACTATTCGTGACAACTTCCCCGTCCCCCTGTCACGCTCCCGGTGAGTCATATTCGTTAATCCACTTCAAAATTCTTATAAGGTAATCTTCTCTTTATTTCCGGGTAAATAAACCGCACTCCCTGATTGTCGAACTTATTTAGTTTCAATAGCGTAGCAGCAACCTTTTCAGCTCTTTCAAATCGGTTTAATGCCCAGTAACAAAGACATCTATTTCGGAAATGTACTTAATACTGTTTCTAAACATGACTTCAACAGTAAATAACAATGTTTTCTTGTCAGTTCTGTGTCGAATGCAAGGTATAGGATGAAACTCTTATTATAGCGATGCAGTATAGGCTAATACGCAAAGCGATATAATATGCCATGAGCTTTTTTTCAAAAATAACCTTGTATTTTTACATACTATATGTAATAATAACCCAGTAAAATTACATGAATCAAAGGAAATCAATATGAAAAGGGATATAGAAAAGAAACTGGAAACCTGGATGAAAGAAAAATCCAGAAAACCTCTTATTATTAGAGGCGCTAGGCAAGTTGGCAAAACCTATACTGTTCAGGCTTTCGGAAAAGCACACTTCAAGAATACGGTAACCATAGACTTTGAAAGAAATCGATCTGTTCACAAGGCGTTTCAAAAGGATCTGGATCCTAAAAAAATTATTCAGGAACTTGAGTTTTATACAGAGAAGAAGATCATGCCAGGGCAAACTCTCCTGTTTTTCGATGAAATACAAGCTTGTGAGAACGCCTTACAATCGATCCGGTATTTTTATGAAGAACTTCCTTCACTTCACCTGATATCAGCCGGATCACTTCTGGAATTTTCATTAACAACCAGTTCTTTTCCTGTCGGCAGAGTAAGCTTTGAGTGGCTTTATCCCATGACTTTTCGGGAAGTCCTTCAAGCATCCCATAAAGAGATATTGCTACAGAATCTTCCCACTCTTTTCTCTTCATCACCCATTCCATCCGAAATGCTACATCAAAAGGTGATGGAAGAATTGAAACGATACATGATCATTGGGGGAATGCCTGAAGCTGTAAAGACTTACCTAGAAACTGAATCGTTAGCCAAAGTGAAAGAAGTACAGGACGAAATGATACAATCCTACATTGAATCCTTCAAAAAATACAAACAGAAAGCTAATATTGATAGCTTGGATCAATTGATAAAAAAAATTCCTACTCTTATTGGCAAACAAGTGAAATATTCTCACCTTGATCCTGACAGAAGAATAGAAACGACTAAATCATCATTGCACCTTCTTGAAAAAGCATTAATCATTCATTATGTCCGTTCAACCAGCTTATCGGGATTACCTCTGGGATCCAACGTTTCTGAAAAAGTGTTTAAATTGTTGTTTTTAGATATAGGGCTTCTACAACAAATCAACGGATTTAATCCTTTACATATTCTGGAGACATCCGACCTTGCTTCTCTTTATCAGGGAGCTTTGTCTGAACAGTTTGTTGGGCAAGAGCTTCTTGCATATGGGGGGTCTGAAAACTCAAAACTGTACTATTGGCATCGAGATAAAAAAGGCAGTTCTGCTGAGATAGATTATGTGATGGTGAGAAACGGGAAAATACTCCCTGTGGAAGTAAAAAGTGGTAATGCTGGAAAGATGAGAAGTATGCATCAACTAATGGCTCAGAACACTCATATACAACAAGGATTGATTATGAATTCTCATACCCCGCAGCCACAAAAAGATCAAAAACTACTTTTCCTACCCCTTTATACATCCCTTGTGTAAATGAAAACAGCAATTATCTGACTTGCTTAATACTTTGATTCTGTCTTTACCATGTGATAATGAAACCGTGACACGGGGACGGGGTTGTTGTCACGCATTTTCGTGACAACAACCCCGTCCCCGTGTCACGCCCCTTATGATCATCCTATCGCACAAACATTTTACCTATTATGCGACTTATTGGTGAAATCATGAAGATAAATATACAAATAGTGCAATTAACAACTGCACAATTAATAAAAACAATAAAACCTTTACTTTATCTGAGTGATTAACTAAAAAAGCTTACTTAAAGATTCTGAAACGAATCTATTCTGAAGATCTAGATTCTTACCCAGTTTTTCTGTAAATAATTCTACTTCACCGTAGTTTTTACCTTAGTTTTACAAGCACTTGCTCTTCTGTATCCGGTCGTATATAGCCAGAACACCTCGATTTACTCCCTCATTTGCTCCCCCAAATACTCCCTCATTTATACCATCACATAAACCATCAATTTTTTGGTAGAAGTGCTTTTTAACTTGGCTCCAGCTTGGTGCCATATGGATGTAAACTTAGTCCCAAACTTGGTCCCAGCTTAGTCCCTTTTTCAAAGTGATGCTTATGTGCCAATGTTTACAAACCATCCGAAAACAGGCTTGATTCCCGTAAAAGAAACTCAGCAAGGGGGATCAGCTGTAACGTTACCGTTTCATTTTTTATCGTTTTCCTCTCATTTTGGGTAATCATATACCCCTTCGAAAGATTCATTTTTGTTAGCAAGCGAATACACTTTTGAATCATACGATCTGTAATGTTGTTGCGGAATTTTACTTCAACCGGCGTAAAAGTATTACCCACTTGTACCATAATGTCGATTTCTTCTTCTTGAGTTGGCTTTAAAAAAAAGATTGATTGGGTAGTCTGAGCCACTACACCTTCTACCAGATGACCCATATAACTTTTATCATCAATTGGATTTTGCCTTTGCATCCACGAAAAAGCGCTATAGGTCGGGTAGAATTTTTTTAATTTTTTTTGTGATGTCAGCTTGTTAGTGCTAAAAACAGCTAATTTACGCAATAAATAAGATTTCTCCAGATATCCCAGGTACGATTCAATCGTTCTCGCATCCCGTTTGAAATCATTCCCAAAATGACTATACATCACTGTCATTCCAGGATTGCCAGCGATCACTTTAAACAATTGCTGCAGAAGAAGGGGTTCCTCAATTTTGAATTGCAGAGGAATATCCTGGAAAATAATCCTGTTCTCAATTGTTTCTAGAAAGTACTGCCGGATGATTCGACTGTCTTTTTCTCGATACAATTCTGGAAACCCCGACGTTTCCAAGTAATGAGAGACATAAGGTTCAAAAGTCGCCATCTGGGCTTCTATATGATCTTTATCCCATTGAATCCCCAGGAAGGATAAGTACTCAGAAAAAGACAATGGTTGTATTTGGAAAGAAAAAACTCTTCCAGCAAGACTTTCTGTAATATGTTTTGTTAGCATAAGACCGTTCGACCCCGACAAAAACCACTTTATATTCGGATATAAGTCATAAAAGACTTTTAATTTATCCCACCATTTGGGGTGTTTTTGTATCTCATCCAGGAAAATATACAGTGGTTTGTTCTGTAATGCTTCTTTCGCAATTTCTTTTTCATATTGTAACAACAGATCTTCCATATTGACGAGATACTCATCAAATGTAAAGTAAAGAATCTGATAGGGATCGATTTTTTGATCAATCAGATGCTGTATAATCTGGAATAGTAAAGTGGATTTTCCAACTCTATGCACCCCATGAAGGAGTAAAGCCATTCTTTTTGGAATATACGGAATCAATTCATCCAATACTAATCGCTTTATTCCAAGCCAATCTTCCGGAACTTTTTTTAAACTCCACCAGGGATTCATCCTGCTCAATTCCATTGTAATCTCTCTTTTATTTAACAACTACATCATGATGTAGATAAAAATGAAAAACAACTACATTGTAATGTAATTAAACAGAAAAACAAGAAATGAATGAATCTCCATAACTTTGCAGGAATCTGCCCTGATCCTTTTGATACTTTTGTTCGCTTCATTGTTCCATCAACCAATGATTTACGATAAATAATGATCTGTATTCTTAAACAATTCCCAGCCATCATGAACGCAAAACCTTTTTCAACTTTTTCCAGCTAGGCATCAAGAAGTGCTTTAACAGCTTTCAGATCTTTCTATAATAATACTTTGTGATCGCGACTCCTTTTAATCATGGAAGGCTTTTCCTGTCAATAAAGGCGCTCCACTCTTTTCTGACTTGGCTGGTTTGAACTTTGACAAACATTATGTTCCTTTCAAAAACTGTACAAATTGTGCGAAGTGTACAGTTTATGTTTTAAGAAATCAAAAGTTTTCACCTAAATTGTGCAAGCACCACTTGCACAAAGATGTTCTCCCAGTCTACAGTCACATGTAATAGGAATACCTGGTCGGATGCTACCGGAATACCCGCAAAAACACTGGTCGAAATGAGTCTGAATGTTGGTCGACATGCACAAGAATCTGCACTCTTGCTTTTCCTTACTTCACAACCAATTCAACGGAATGGTGACATACTCCCCATCAATGTGAATGTTTTTATCATATAAGCAGATTATTCCGCCAGAGCTTAAATGGACCTGCTTGTTGTTTTTCAATACAGAGAAATGCTTGATATGTTCTTTGCTTGGATTGGTTGTTTTCTTGATTTCGATCGGATAAATGAACCCCTCTTCCTCAATCAGCAAATCAATCTCTTTGCCGTCTTTATCCCGGTAATAATACAGAGAAGGCTCCAGAATACCAGCATTAAAATAACTTTTCAATACTTCTGCTATCACAAATGTTTCAAAAAAAGCGCCAGCCATAGCTCCAGCCTCTAATACTTCCTGTGTATTCCATTTGGTTAAATAGGCAGCAAGACCTGTATCCAGGAAATATAATTTGGGTGTTTTCACGGCTCGTTTCGTGATATTGTTAAAAAAAGGATACAACAGATAAATAATATTGGAAGAGACCAAGATCGAGAGCCAGCGATTGGCTGTCGATACACTAACGCCAACTTCACTGGCAACGGCAGTTAAATTCAACATTTGAGAAGTTCTCGCTGCCAAAACGGTCATGAATTTAATCAATTTCAGTTCATCTCCAATTTGAGTTAACTCCCGAACATCACGCTCGATATAGGTTTTTGTATAAGCGGCATAAAATAGCTGCCAATCCATTTCACCACTATACATAGCCGGCATCGTACCTTGATGAATAATTTTCCATATCTCCTTATAATCTATCGGTTGGACTGTTTTCTTTCTTTTTTCAAAAAAGGCTTCGGTTGGTATGAATCTTTCCTGGAATGAGTCTCTTGTTATTTCTCGAACGGATAAGCCCAGTAAATTGAGAATTCCTATTCGACCGGCTAAACTTTGACTAACATTTTTCATCATATGAAATTGCTGCGAACCAGTTAGAAAAAATTGTCCCTTCTTCCCGTTCTCATCTGATATGATCTTGATATAGGCAAACAAGTTGGGAGCATATTGAATTTCATCTACTATCAAAGGGGGAGGAGTTGTTTGAAAAAAGCTTCCCGGCTCATCTAAGGCACTTTGCAGCATAATGGGATCATCTAATGTCACATAGGGAATATGGTTCTGGAGATTTTTTAATAAAGTTGTTTTGCCAACCTGTCTAGCTCCAGTCACTAAAATCGTGGAGAATATTCTTACCAACTTGTTTACAGTCGTCTCCAGATGTCTAGTAATGTATTTCATATTGGTCTCCGTCTAATTAACTTTTCAATAGTATTTTAGACGAATGAAAAGTAAAAAGCAAGCAAAGTAAACATGATTTGCCTGCTTTCTTCCCTGTTTCTTAAATATGAGTAAAAGTCACCCCTTTGCTATCTTCGGATCACTATTTTGGTTTGGTAAGCCGTGTTTCTTGCACGATTTTCACATTTTTTTAATACATTGGTATACCTTTTGCGTCAATATTTATCGTAATAATATCAACTAACGACCAAATAAACGTTATCAGCAAGCCTAATCCAAATATCCATCCAAGTGATATTGAAATTACAAGCTGAATCACTCCTTTATTTGTGTAACCTGCATAAAAATTATGCACTCCTAATTCACCTAAGAAAACACCTAAAAGGATGTAAACAATTCTTTGTTTTGCTTCTGGGTTCATAATGTTTGATGCATTTTGAGTACAACTTGATTTAAATACTTGCTGAATGGGAATCACTCTTACTCCACATTTTGGGCATATCTCAGACTCCTTCGATATGATACAACCACAATGTTCACAAAACTTTTCATCTTCTCTTTTGCATTGTCCTTGAAAATCCATCATTCCTCCATTATTTTTAAAAGTTTTTACTTATTTTATTTGCTTTCAGTGTTAATAAATCCACTCTCCCTGTTGTGCTACAAGACCTAAATTCACAATATTGCCGACACTGTTCCCTCTTTGATTTACTTCCTCTGCTCCCGCCGGGGGTGGGGGGTTACCTCCCTGAGAACCGGCAAGAAGGGTGATCGTGATCTTCTCCTCTTTACCATCCCAATCAATAGTGGCCCCAAAGGCTTCTGCGATGAAGCGTACGGGTACTAAGGTTCTTCCGTTTCGAATGATCGGAGGAGCATCCAGGATGACAATTCTATTGTTTCTCTGGCCGTTTTCCGTCACTTCTATCCTGGCTCGGGTCTTGTTCACCCATAAAGAGATATACACAGATCCAAAGGCGATATCAATCTCCTGTTCGGCTGCATCATAGAATACGTCTGCCCCGAAGGCTTCTGCGATGAAGCGTACGGGTACCATAGTCCTGCCTTTGTAGATCAGGGGAGGGGTATCGAGAGTAACGGGTTCCGAATCAACCAAGGCAATACGGTTCCCTATCCATAAGAGGATTACAATTGGTTTCTTTTCCAGGTATTGTACATATATGGTTTTGCTTCCCTTATTCCCTTTGTAATCTACTGCTTCTACCTGAATGGTATTCTTGCCAAGTTCTAATGATACCGTAGCTTCAAAATTCCCGTCTTCATCGAAGGAGACTTCTTTCTCATTCACCATGACGCTTTTCACACCTGATCCCTCATCCGTTACACTGCCTTTTACAATCAGGGGGGTTTCATAGACATTCTGGTTTGGCTGAGGATAGGAGATGGTAATCTCTGGAGCTGTATTATCCGGATCAAACCGGTAGACAGTCAGCACCTTGCTCGTGATTAAACCTACTTTGTTTTCCGCTTCCAGTTCCAATGTGTTTTCTCCGTAGGACAGGTCATAGTAATACTCGAAATAGCCTTTGGAATCTACATAGAGCTCTTCTCCATTGAGCGTCAGTGTGTCAATCCCGGATTCATCATCGTAGACTCTTCCTTTTACCAGTATCTGCATCTCCTCTGTCTCTGTCTCGTCTTTAGGGGAAGTGATCTGTAGAACCGGGGGAGAGGTATCCTGTTCAGATACCCGTACCGTTACGGGTATGGTTTGATTTCCCCCATTGCTTTTTACCTCTATCTCACCCGAATAGCTTCCTTCTGAAAGGTTATCGGAATCGATAGTCACCTGGATCGTACTATCCCCCTCAAAAGAAGTTGGAGAAACGCTCATCCAGCTTTCAGACTCGCTCACTGTTCCTTTTAACTCCCCATCTCCTGTGTTAGTGATCTTCAAATAATCTGTCTTGGTGGCATTTTCATCCATGCTAAAGGTGAGGGAAGAAGGGGTGATGTACAAACTATTTTTTTCAATTCTAAAACCTTTATTTATTTCAGTTATTTGAATATTATTACATACACTACCTTTTGAAAACGAAGTTTTTGTAGGTTTAAATTCTCCATCGTTTGCTTTGAGATTAGTAAATGTATTTTTAAAATAAGGTAAATTATTACAATCATCTACTTCACTAAAATATTCAACCCATGATGTTGACCAAGAATCTAACCATTTGTAATTACCCGGAACTTTAATCTCACCAATAAGAGTTTCTAAGCCTGTTCTAGTATTTATCACCCAAGCTCCCCACGTTTCTTCCGAATCCGGATTTTCTACACAACATAATTCCCAAACTCTTAGTGTATATGTTATTCCTTCAATCCATTCAAATGGTAATAAACATTGCCAGCCTTCACCTTCTCCAGAAAAAGGTTGTGCAATACCTCCTTTTCCTGGAATCCCTCCTATTGCTCCCCAAATAGAGAAAATAGCTATTTTCTTGTTATCACCAATCTTTTGGAGACCTAAATAACCACCTTCTGAGTTATCAACAAATTTAAACTGATGAGCCCAATAATAATATGCAGATTTTTTCGGTTCTTTTTCAATATTCATGTCAATATCTAAATTATAATATCCTTTTTGGCCATCACCCTCTGGGACTTTTGGCCAATTATAAAAAATATAAGCGATACCACCTGGAGTTATCCCTTCTTCGATAGATATAACAGTGTCTTTATGAAAAAACAAAAAATTAAAAAAAATGAAAAAAAGTAAAAGATAATTAATTTTAATTAGCATAACAAATTCCTTTTTTGATTAATCATATTTTTTACTTTGACAAAACTGTTTCATGTCTGAAATGGCTTTTCCAAACGGAATCTTGTTTTGAATTGGCTTGATTTTTTTCTTCATCAAAAAAATCTCTCCTTTGAGTAAGTGATTGGTTTGGATTGTTCATTTTATGTTAATTAATTAACCTTAGTCCGTCCTGTGCCATCGGTACGGATTTTGTAAAGCTGATAATCATCGCTATCGTTTCGATAATAGATCCACTCTCCGACAACATTAATATCAGCAGATACATCCTCATTCAACTTTATTCTCCCTGTGCCATCGGTACGGATCTTATAAAGTTTAAAATCGTCGCTATCGTTTTGATAATAGATCCACTCTCCGACCACATTTAGATAAACAGACCAATCTATATTTATCTTCACTCGTCCTGTGCCTTCGGTTCGAATTTTATAAAGCTTACCACGATCGTTAAGGTTTTGATAATAAATCCAGTCTCCAACAACATTAATAGTATTGGAATCATCTTCATTCAACTTTATTCTCCCTGTACCATCGTTTCGTATTTTGTAAAGTTTATAATCGTCACTACTATTACTATAATATATCCAGTCTCCTACAACATTAATAAACCTAGAATCATCTTCATTCAACTTTATTCTCCCTGTACCATCGGTACGAATTTTGTAAAGCTTATTTTTATCGTCGAAATTACTATAATAAATCCAGTCTCCAACAACATTAATGTCAAAGGAATCATCTTCATTCAACTTTATTCTCCCTGTACCATCGGTACGAATTTTGTAAAACTTACCACTATCGCTACAGTTTTTATAATATATCCAATCGCCAACAACATTAATATATAAGGAATGATCGTCATTCAACTTCACACGCCCAGAATCGTCAGTTCGGATTTTGTAAAGCTTCCATTCATCAATTTTATTACCGTAATAAATCCACTCTCCCTGTTGTGCTACAAGACCTAAATTCACAATATTGCCGACACTGTTCCCTCTTTGATTTAC
>Ga0255343_1004278_pt1 | contig 14243 bp, 15 predicted proteins | sample wastewater_treat_4_FD_192413 | JGI IMG/M metagenome (GOLD analysis project Ga0255343, IMG submission 192413) | Wastewater microbial communities from Lulu Island WWTP, Vancouver, Canada - plant16 | ecosystem: Engineered > WWTP > Wastewater > Unclassified | place: Canada: Vancouver, British... | reverse complement strand
AGTTCCCGAAGAAGTTGTAAAAGATTGCATTTACAAAATCGGCAACCACTATTACATAACCAACAGCGAGAAAATTACGAGTGACGATTATTCAAACGCAATTAAAAACGGGAAAGTATTTATTGACGGTTGGACAGCCAGCCTCAACGGAACTTTGCAGAGCTATAAAGAAGATGTGAAGATTGTATTTTAAAAAAAATGAACATAAAAGCCCACGCTTCACAGCCACACACATTGCCAAGTCGCACGAAAAGTCCAACGCACGACCAAAACTTGTCAAAGTGTGTGTCTGTCCGAACGCACAAGGTATTGCAAAATTGATAACTAATTTGATTGAAAATGAATAAAGTCCAGCTGATAAAATTGTATATAAAACATTGGGATTTAGGTAGTTATTTAAACTTTTGTTCTCGCATCAAAGTTAGTTATATTTTGATAGATAACTGCTCCGGAATCCCCAACGTTTCATATACTTAGCCGTTAGGCATAATTAATTATAAAAGACACATGGCAAAAAAAAACACCCAACAACCTGAACTAATAATTACAAAATTGACTATTGACAAGTGTGAATTTAAAAATGCTTTAAATGAACGTATTATTTTAGGCGAGGAAATATATAATCGGACAATTCAAACAAGTTCAGAGTTTAAGAAAATGATGTCGGACTTTTCAGCATGGACAGACTACAATACTGAATATCTTAAACAATCCTTTAATAATCCTCATAATGAATATAAAAGAGCTTATGAAGATGCAGGACATTCATTTTTTGTTTCACTAGGTGGCAATAATAAAAATCCTCTTCAGAAAAAAAAGGAATTCATATTTGCTAAAATTGAAAATCTTAAAAAGTTAGTTGCAAAAGCCGACCTACTTAAAACTTCTTTAACATCGACAGTTAGTTCAACTCCTCAACAAGCCAAAGTTGCAGTAGCAATGAATGAAGTCTTTATTGTTCACGGACAAGACGAGACCGCAAAAACCAAAACAGCTCGCTTTATTGAAAAATTAGGCTTAAAACCAATAATACTTCATGAACAAGCAAGTGGAAGCAAGACTGTAATTGAAAAGATTGAAGCTTATTCAAATGTAGGTTTTGGAATTGTACTATACACACCTTGCGACATCGGTGCAAAAAATGAAAAAGAACCTAATTTTAAAAATCGCGCAAGACAAAATGTTGTATTTGAACACGGTTTTTTAATTGGTAAAATTGGAAGAGAAAATGTTTGTGCTTTAGTTAAAGGTGAGATTGAAACACCAAATGACATATCAGGCGTTGTGTATGTGGAAATGGATGATGGAGAGGCTTGGCATGTCAAAATTGCACGAGAACTAAGAAATTCAGGTTATGAAATTGACATGAATAAAGTAATTTAATAAAATTGGGAAAATTTGACTGGACATATATTGGTACGCTTTTAAGTGTTACCTTTGGTTGGTTCTTAAATGAGCTTAGTCAGTGGTTTAGAACACGTAAAGAAGACAGGAAAATAAAAAAGCAAGTTTTATTCTATCTTCTAGAAACACATTTTACATTCAATAAACTTGATACAAGTGAAATAACAAATCTTCTTTCTCAAAAAGTTTTAGAACGAATTTCTAAAAACGAACAGCCTGATGAAGCTAAACAATTTATTAACCAACTCTATGCGGGGATTATTAGTGGTTTTGTTGAAGACAACGTTGCTGAATCACTCGAAGAAACAGAGGAACACTACACAAAATCAATTAGCGAACTTTCAAAACTTGACCCAATTACAGCCTACCAATTAAATGGTAAAAATAAAATATTTCAAGTGTTTGACTTATTGCACGACTACTATGATAAAGTCAAAGAAACTCTTCCAAATGAACCAGGGTTAAATGAACAAATTAAATTGACTATTGAAACAATCAAACCAGAAATAATAAAAGATGCAATATCTGATTTAGAGGACAAAATAAGAGATATTGCCCTATCAATTAATCTTTGGACTTTGTATCGTGCAAGAAGGGCGGTGAACAACACAAAGACAAAAATACGCAAGGACGATGAAAAGAAAATAGACGAATTATTGAATATGGTAATGCCCAAAATGACATAATAACTGTGCATAACATGAGTTTTGCGTCAGGCGGGGTGAAGGCAAATTGAACCTTTTTCGCTCTAACGCAAAGCCCCAACCACCAGCAGTACCCCTACAAAGAAATCGCAACAAGGAAAAATAAAGCAAATATATTGCACTTGTTGTACTTGTTCGGGGGTTGTTGATTTTATAAAATTTGGCTTAACACTATATCAGGATTATATTGCAACCGTAACAAAAAATTGTATTGGTTTAACTTGTATTATCCGTACAATCGGGCGGAATTTTATTAATTCATTTCTTGCTTTAAAAAAGTGGGCTGAAAACTTCTGAAATCGTTTCTATTACTGCTTGAAAGTCTGTTTTATTATTCTAATTTTTGGGCATGAAAAACAGGTTTAATACGGTAAATAGATTAAAGCAAAAAGAATGTCGTCCGCTCTCTATTTTGGGTTTAAATGGCTTTGTACGAGCAGGTTGGCTGCGTGAGGCGCTTAGGTGGAAAGCCCGCAAGGGCGGAAGCCGCTGGGGACGCGGCGGCAAAAAAGCGAGCTTGTAAGCTCTTTTTGCCGCCTTGCGTCCCCACGGCTTGTGCCCGCGGACTTGGAACCGGGCGCCGACCCCGAGCGCAGCGAGGGGACACGCCCTAGTAATAATAATAAATAAAATTAACTACTTGATTATCTGATTATTACAATATAAGAAATAGGGGGGAATTATAATTTATGTAGAAAAAAATGTAAGACGAGGAAAAAGGCGGCTTCAACGACCGAAATAAGACTATAACGTCTTTAACACTTTCTCTATAGACGCCCAGAGATTGTCGGCGGTTTTATCCCAAGTAAATTTCTCTCTTTGCTTTTTTCCTTTATTTATCAAATCATCGCGTAGGTCGGGATTATTTTTCAGACGAAACATCGCATCTGCAATCTGCTCTACGGAGTATGGGTCGACCAATAGTGCGGCATCTCCCGCTACTTCCGGCATAGAGGTAAGATTGGAAGTTATGACTGCTGTTTCCGAGTGAAAAGCCTCAACAATAGGTATGCCAAACCCCTCGAATAAGGAAGCATAAACCAATCCCAAGGAAGCACTCATCATTTTTCCAAGTTCATTCGGCGACAATCGACCTAAAAAGATAACATCATCTTTATATTTCATTGATAAATAAGTGTCTTCAATTTCCCCTCGCCACCATTTTTTATTGCCGACAATAATTAACTTGGTTGCGGCGCCGGAATCGTCTTTATATTTGTCAAATGCCTTGAAAATATTGACTAAATTTTTTCTTTTATGAATCGCCCCGACAAATAGAAAATACTCTTCTCCTTTTGCATATTGACTGCGAATTTCCTCTTTTTCTTTATCGGAAATAGGTTTAAAATCATTATTACAGCCATTATAAACCACATCGATTCTATCGAGGGGAATATGATACATCGTATGAATATCGTTCTTCGAAAATTCGGAAACGGTAGCGATACGCGTAGCCTTTTCGGCAAATTTCGGAAAATAAGTTGTGTAATAGCGTTGTATGGCAGGAGGCAAAAAGTCGCTACTGTGTTCAAAGTTCAAATCGTGTATCACGTTAACAGACGGCAAATTGCTTTTTAAAGAGAGCCAGCCGTCCGTGGAGAGGAAGATATCGGCTTTATACTTTTTTAAGAGATAGGGAACGCTCCACTCGAAAAAAAGATACCATAAATAACGATGGCGAGCCTGAGGAAAGCCTACGACAGGGGTAATATTATCGCTAAAGATAAAATCTTCCGAAAAGGGTCTATCGAAAATAAAAATAAACTCATGTTCGGGGTGTCGCCGAGTAATTCTTTTTAAACTTTCGTTCGTAAACCACCCTATCCCTTCTAATTGATTGGCGATAAGCAACCTTGTATTTACAGCAATTCTCATGACACGCCTTTCACATTATATTTTATATCACTAAATATTGTAAGAATCTTTTTTTTCTGCAATTTTAATATCTTTGATATTCAATTGGGTTACCGTATTGTTATTCCACGTATTTTCTTCAATATGGTATAAAATATTGAACCATTTTTTTTGGGAAATAGCATCGAAGTGTCCTTTTTGGTTAAACGCAATAGCGTCAATAGGTTGCGATGTTTTATCAGGGTAAAGCACTTTCATCTTAATATGCTTTTCTGCCACTAGTCTTGCCGTTCCGTCTTCAACAACGTTCGTAGATAAAAATATCGGCGACATATTTCCCGGTCCGAACGGAGCAAAACGTTTCAAGTTTTTAACAAAAGATGGAGTTATATCTGATAAATCGAGTTCCAAATCTACGTTTATTTCAGGGATAAAGGACTCTTCATTCAAATTTTCGCTAATAAAATCTTCGAATCGTGAGATAAACAGCTCTAAGTTCTCTTCTTTTAGGGAGAGTCCGGCAGCATATTTATGTCCTCCAAAATGTTCTAACAGGTCATAGCAAGAGTTTATACCTTCGTAAATATTGCACCCTTTTATAGAGCGTGCCGAACCTGTAATCAACCCGTCAGAAGATTTGGTTAGAACAATAGTTGGGCGATAGAATTTCTCTACCAAGCGGGAGGCGACAATTCCGATAATTCCCTTAGTCCAGTTCGGATTATAGAGGACGATACTTTTCCTATTTTGAAATTCGCACGAATTTTCCACAATAGCCATAGCCTCTTGCGTTGCTTTTTGGTCTAAATCGCGTCTTTCTTCGTTTTGTTCATTTATATTTTTCCCTATGTCGAAAGATTTATCCTCATCTTCGCATATCAACAGCCGCACTGATTCTCTGCCTGTTTTCATTCTTCCGGCGGCATTAATTCGAGGACCAATGTAAAAAACGATATCGGAAATTGAGATGACACGACTAAAAATCGTCTCTTCTTTAAGTGGATAATGAATCTTAATACCTGATTGTTCAATAATTGACTTAACTCCCACTCGCGGGAAACGATTAATAATGATAAGTCCGTTATAAGCCAAAATTCTATTTTCGCCGGTAATTGCAACAATATCGGAGGCAATACTTATCGCTACCAAGTCCATTTTCGACAACCAAAGCTCGTCCGGCAGTTCAAATTTTTTACAATAGCCTTGTATTAACTTAAAACCGACTCCGCAACCGGAGAGTTCTTTGTACGGGTATGGGCAGTCGGGACGTTTAGGGTCTAAGATGGCTACGGCGTTGGGCAGTTCTTCGCCGGCCAGATGGTGGTCACACACGATGACGTCAATCCCGTAACTATTGGCTAAATCTACTTTTTCGGTCGCTTTAATACCGCAATCGAGAGATATCAGGAGATTAAAACCTTGTTCCTTACAATAATTTATTCCCTGCTCCGAAATTCCGTACCCTTCCGAATAGCGATCGGGGATATAGTATTCAATGTACTTTTTATAGTCGGAGCCTATCACTTCACTTAAGAAAGAGTAAAGTAGAGCCACTGCCGAAGTACCGTCTACATCATAATCGCCATAAACTAAAATTTTCTCATTATTTAAAATAGCTTTTGACAATCGCTCCACTGCTTTATCCATATCTTTCATCAGAAATGGGTCGTGAAGGTCGGTAATTTGAGGGGAGAAAAAGGAGTGTGCCGCTTTCTCATTCCTTATTCCCCTACTCCACAACAGCTGAACTAATGGGGTTTCAATATTTAACACTTTAGAAAGATGAGCTATCTCAGACGGGTCAGTTTCAATGGAAGGAATAATCCAGCGTTTTTCCATGGTAGTTTAGTATATGGTTAAGGAATGCAAAATTAAACTTTTTTTTCAAAAAAAGCAATAGTTTGATAAGCGTTTTATTCTTTTTTAATTTAAAAAAAATGTATCTTTGCAAATTAGGAATAGTAAATTTTAAAAACCGAAAATTTAATATTGAATATGAAAAAAACACCCCTATTTTTGTTACTTATTCTTTTTGCAATGAGCGCTTTTGCTCAAAAGGCACAAGAGTATATAAAACCGGAATTACCAATGGATGAAGATAACAAATTGGTTACATACAAAGAGGTTGTTCAAGTTGAAGGAACCGCACAAGATTTGTATGATAGAGCTTTAGCTTGGGTAAAAACGGAGTATGTCAATACAAATGAGGTCATTAAGAGCAGTGACCGAGACGCAGGATTACTCGAACTTCGCTCCAGTGTTAAAATCCATTCGAGAGACAAAACCGGAAAACCTTTTTTTAAAAATATCGTTTATTATCGCTTTAAGATTGAGTGTCGTGACGGGCGTTATCGTTATGTTATAACCGACTTTAACGAAAAAGCGACGGCTGCCGCACCTATTGAAGTTTGGTTTAACTCAGACGGTCCGAAGTGGGAGCCCATTCAATTTGAATATCTAAAACAGATTGACGCACAAATAAATGAGCTTATTTCTTCTTTGAAAAAAGGAATGGAGCCAACAGTTGAAAAAGTTGATGAGTGGTAATTATTACTAAAAATCTATAATTTATTTTATGACTAACAATTCTCGTCCGTTAATCCTTGTTGTTAATGATGACGGCTATCAGGCGAAGGGCTTATCGGCATTGGTACATGTCGCACAAAAATTTGGCAATGTTGTAGTGGTAGCCCCGGACGGCACACGTTCCGGAATGTCGCATGCCGTTACTTTTAACGACCCGCTTCGTTTAACCGGTATCACTACCGATGACAACCTTACCATCTATAGAACTAACGGAACCCCGGTAGATTGCGTTAAATTAGGGCAAAAAGTTGTTTTAAAAGATAAAAAAATCGACTTAATACTTTCCGGCATTAATCACGGGAGCAACTCTTCGATTAGTGTAATTTATTCCGGCACGGTAGCAGCCGCACTTGAAGGAAGTATTGAGAATTTCCCCTCTATTGCTTTTTCCTTGCTCAATTATTCAGAAGAAGCCGACTTTTCGGCAGCAGCTTTTTATGCTGAGAAAATCATTGAAAAAGTGCTCGAAAATCCGTTGCCCCCACATACCGCCTTAAATGTTAACATTCCTAATGTTCAGCGGTCTGATATTAAAGGAATGAAGATTACACGACAAACCAAAGCTTTCTGGCACGAGGAATTTATAAAGAGAAAAGACCCTAACGGAAAGAACTATTATTGGGCTACGGGATATTTAATTAATGAGGACACAGGCAAAGATAGCTGTGAATGGGCGCTAAAAAACAACTACGTTTCCATTCAGCCTCTACATTTCGACCTTACTGCTTACGAACATATCGATAAACTTAAATTTTTGGAAAAATAAATGAACAAATTAAGACGCGACTCCTTATGGATGGGCTTAATACTTGGCTTAGCGCTGCCCGCCGTAGTTTTTGGGATTATTTGCGGAATCCTTTCTTTACTCTTTTATGCCTCAACAAAAATGCATGGGCTCTCCATTTTTGACGTAATTTCCGTGCAAAAATTAATCCTACTCAGCGTAGTTCCAAATCTTTTTTTACTGCGTTATTATTTGTTAAAACTGAAGTTTGATTTGACAGGACGAGGTATCTTAACCATTACCTTCATTATTGGAATCGTTTTTGCAATATTAGAGTTTATATAAAACCCGACTAACAGATTTTCAATCGGTTTAGAAAAGAGTTTCTTGACTTAACGGATTAATTATTTAATCTTTCCCATTTTCTAAAAAAACTTCTCCATTTTAATCCGATAACTCCTAAAATAGCTTCTTTAAAGATGCCTGAGGACATTTTAGAGGTGCCGAGTTGTCGGTCGGCAAAGACTATCGGTACTTCAACTATGTTAAATTTCAGTTTCCAGGTGGTAAATTTCATTTCTATTTGAAAACCGTAACCGATATGTCTAATTTTGGAAAAATCAATAGCTTTTAAGACGTCTATTCGATAGCATTTAAAGCCTGCGGTTGTATCTTTAACAGGGATTCCCAAGATAAATCGAACATACATAGAGCCGTAATAAGACATAAGCAGTCTTGACATGGGCCAATTCAGCACATTTACTCCTTTGCAATAGCGTGAGCCGATAGCTAAATCGGCGGGGGTATCAACGCAAGCACGGTATAATCTATCTAGGTCGTTAGGATTATGTGAAAAATCGGCGTCCATCTCGAAGACAAAATCATAATCATGGACTATTCCCCATTTAAAGCCGTGTATATACGCTGTTCCGAGTCCTAATTTCCCTTTACGCTCTTCGATAAAAAGTCTGTCGGGGAACTCTTTCATTAGGTTCTTCACGATTGCAGCCGTTCCGTCCGGTGAATTATCTTCAACAACTAAAATATGATAATCTCCGATAGAAAATACTTTCCGTATAATATTTTCAATATTTTCTTTTTCGTTATACGTGGGGATAATAACTAATTTTTTATCCATAAACTATAAAATTGAGTTATAAATTTATCTTTTTAAAATAATATAAACCGGGAAATGGTCGCTATAGCCTCCTTGATAGACTCCGCCGGCAAACGTTCTAAACGGATAATCTTCAAAAGAGCCTGTTTGGGTTTTAAGCATAATCATGGGATTTCTATAAACATGCGCAGAAATAAATTTATAACTATTTGGCGCCGGTTTTAGCAACCCGTATGTTACCATTATTTGGTCAATTAAACTCCAATTATCTCTATAAGCATACGACCCGATGCCGCTACGGTACATGGCATACATAGGGTTGTATATATCTTTAGGATTTGTTTGACTAATTTTCTTCTTCGTATTAAGGTGTTTTAAAATACTCTTTGAATTAGGCTCATCGTTAAAGTCGCCCATAATAACCACTTTCGCCTTTGGATTTTTATTAACTATCGTGTCAACGATAGAACGGGTTAGCTTTGCTGCCGCCTCACGACTTACAACGCTTTTCGCCCCGCCCAATTTGGAGGGCCAGTGATTAACAATAAAAGAAATTGTATCTATGTCATCTAAAACAGCTTGAACCAACAATTGGTCGCGAGTTCTAAAATTGGTATCGGGAGTGTAGAGTCTAAAAGCGTGGGAATAGAAGACTTTTATTCTTGATTTATCGTACAAGAGCCCTACATCAACTCCACGTCTGTCGGGTGAATCATAGTGAACGATTCCCCAATTTCTATCTCTCAGATTATCCGTAGAGATTAAATCACGGAGTACCCGTTCATTTTCAATTTCGCTAACGCCCACCGCTACCAATCCTCCGTATTCTATTCCTATGTCGGCAAGTACGCGGGACATATTATGCAATTTTTTTTGATATCTTTCCGGTGTCCAACGGTAAGAACCCTCCGGTAAAAATTGCTCGTCATTTGTTAAGGGGTCGTTTTCGGTATCAAATAAATTTTCAAGATTATAAAACCCAACAATTGCTATTCCTTTGTCTTTCTGAGCGAACGAGGCATGAGAAAAAAGTAATAGAATTAAAGAGAATAATAATAATGTGATTCTTTTCATAATAGCAAATATTTTGACTTGACAAAAATACATTTTTTTTTGAATAGTAATATTTTTATTTACCGAACAAATCAAAAATTGTTTTCACGGGAGAAAAGGTGGCAAGCGGAACTTCTATAAAAACCGTTATCCAATCAGCCATTGAGCCGTTCCATAAGCCTGGCAATTCCATTGTTTTTATTGATTTTCCCTCGAACGATTTAATAGAAATAAATCCTGTTTCCGGGTCAATGAAATCGGGTAACGAAAAATAGTTGCCGCGGAAATCTTTAAATGAACAAACAATATCAACGGGATTAAAGTGCGTGGAATCATCAAATACTTTTCGCTGTTCTTCATTTTTCAAATCAATTTGTGACGATTCTACAATCTGCAAACTCACGTCTCCGTTTTCACTTTGCACCCAAAAGGGACCTCCTCCGGGTTCTCCTTCATTTTTCACCATTCCGCAGACACGTACGGGACGATTTAATTTTTCAAATACATTATGCTCGTTGATTCCTTTGATATTTAAAACATTTTCGGCAAAATGGAGTATTTCTTTTAAATTCTGCGATTTTAACTCTTTTTTCTCCAATAATTGCAAATAATTGTCTATTTTTTCTTTTATATAAATTAAATAGCCCGCTAATATTTTTTTAGTTTTAACTAATAGTTCTATGTTATTTTCATTTAATAGATTATCAATATTTTTGATAAAAACAATATCGTATTGTAACTTATTTAGATTGTAGATTAACGCACCGTGTCCTCCGGGTCGAAATAGCAATTGACCTTGTCCGTCGTGAAAAAGAGTATTGTCCATTTCTGCGGCAATAGTATCCGTTGCCGCATCTTGTACGGAAAAGGTTATGTCATACCTTACAGAATAGCTCTTTTCATAATAAGGGAGCACTTCATTCATCAACTTTTTGAAATTCTCAAGATGTTGCGGCGATACGGTAAAGTGTAATTGACAACGTTTATCCCCTTGTTGAGCATAATAAGCGGCTTCTACCAAATGTTCTTCAAAGGCAGTGCGTACTTGATTGGGATAGCGATGAAACGGGAGCAGTGCTTTCGGTAAATTTCCAAAATTGAGTCCCTTTTCGGTAAGCAAATATTCTAAAATCAATTTATAATTTCTCTTTTCAATCTCTTCTTTTAAAATGTAGCCTTTACGCTGTAAGAGTTCTTCTAATTTTTCAAAAAAGGGATAGTTTTGAATGGACGCAAAAAAACTTTCTATTGTTGACGGCACCTCATCAAAATCTTCCAACAAATAACGATATAAATCTTTAAACATTCGTGTAGCTGCGCCGGAGGCAGGGACAAACTTAACTATCGAATGACGCTTTCCGTCAGATGTATATTTTTCAAGAAAAACTTCAATTTCATCGTTATTTAAAGAAAGAATACCATCTGTTATTTTAGCGGGTCGTAATAACTTAATGTAAGGAAACCCGGTAGAAAAATAGTGAAACTGTTTTAAAACTTGTTCCGGCGAACGTCCGCTTTGCTTGATAAGCCGTACTTCATCAGGAGAAAAAACCATAGGAAATCAAAGATTAAAATAAAAATTCAAAGATAATTTTTTTTTGAATAACTCAATGAGCAAAGATAAGCAAATTAAATATGAATTTAACTTGCAATAAGTTCATATCTAATTATCAATAATTTACCGTAAAAAAATATTTCTCATTAAATTATATATATAATAGTTGACGGTATGAAAAAAAATGCTATTTTTGCACCCTTAAAAAGCCGATTATTATCTTAACATAAAAGATTAGGAAATTAATAAAAATCGAATTGATTGGGTGAACAGTTAATTCAAACAAAAAAGAAAAAATGAAAGCAATAAGTTATAAAACAATTGCCGCGAACGAAAAGATTGTAAAAAAAGAGTGGTTCGTGATAGACGCCGAAAACGAAGTTGTAGGCAGATTATCTACTGTGGTTGCACGCCTTTTACGAGGGAAACACAAACCCTATTACACTCCTCATTTTGATTGTGGCGATAATGTTATCATTATCAATGCAGAAAAGGCAAGATTTACAGGGAAAAAATTAGACCAAAAGCAGTATGTCCGTCACACGGGTTACCCGAGTGGGCAACGCTTTGCTACTCCAAGAGAGTGGTTAAATAAAAAACCTATTGCTATTTTAGAACATGCTATTAAGGGTATGCTACCCAAAAATAAGCTTGGAGCTGAAATGTACCGCAATCTTTACGTTTACGAAGGTCCAAATCATCCGCATGATGGACAAAAACCCAAATCTATTAACATTAATGAAATTAAGTAATAATCATGGACATTATCAATACAATAGGTAGAAGAAAAACTGCAGTTGCACGAATTTATATGCAAAAAGGCAGTGGTCAAATTACAATTAACAAACGCGACTATAAAGAGTATTTTCCATTAGCTACATTACAATATATTGTTAGACAACCCCTTATTATCACAGGTCTTGAAGGAGAATACGATATTAAAGTAAATCTTGACGGGGGTGGCACTTCAGGACAAGCAGAAGCCTTGAGATTAGCTATTTCACGCGCTCTTGTTGAAATCAACGAAGAATTTCGTAAACCTTTGAAAGATAAAGGATTATTACGAAGAGACCCACGTATGGTAGAGCGTAAAAAACCGGGACAACCCAAAGCTCGTAAAAAATTCCAATTCAGCAAACGTTAGAATATTTAACTATGCAATTAAATTGGTCTGTTTAGTATCGAAATTGTTAAGACTTCCTCTTGGAACTACTTAGCAATTGATTTTAAGAATGTAAACAAATTTAAAAAAAAATGACAAAAGTAGATTTTAATGAATTATTAGAAGCAGGTTGTCACTTTGGACACCTGAGAAGAAAATGGAATCCATATATGGCACCATATATTTTCATGGAAAAAAATGGAATCCATATTATTGACCTGTATAAGACAATAGAAAAACTTGATGAGGCTTGCGCTGCAGCAAAACAAATTGCTAAATCGGGACGGAAAATTCTTTTCGTAGCCACTAAAAAACAAGCGAAAGACAGCGTAGCCGAATTGGTTAAAAAAATCGGCATGCCCTACGTTACGGAGCGTTGGCCCGGCGGAATGTTAACGAACTTTACGACTATTCGAAAAGCGGTTAAAAAAATGAGTAATATTGATAGACTTATGGCTAGCGAACAGTTCAAAAGTCTTTCTAAAAGAGAAAAATTACAAATTCAACGTGAACGTGGTAAATTAGAAAAAGACTTAGGCTCAATTTCCGATTTAACTCGCCTACCCGCCGCCGTCTTTGTAGTTGACGTTTTAAAAGAGCATATCGCCGTTGCGGAAGCTCGCAGATTGAATATCCCACTCTTCGCTATCGTTGACACCAATTCAAACCCGAAATTAATCGACTTCCCTATCCCGGCAAATGACGACGCTTCTAAGTCTATTTCTTTAATTGTGAAAACCGTTTGTGACGCTATCGCCGAAGGTTTAGAAGAAAGAAAATATGATAAAGACTCTCAAGAAGAAGAAAATATTGACATTGATGAAATAGATACTATTGATGCTAAATATTTGGACGATGAATCAGATGAGGAAGAAGAACAAGAGATTGCAAAAAAATCGTCTACGGCAACAGTGAAAAAGGTGAAAGACCTTGCAAGCGATACAACTGACGAACCTGAAAAAAGAAAAAGACCGACTTTGAAAAAAGGGGGAGCTAGCAAAGCAGGAAGTTCAAAAAAGAGTTAAAAATTATTTGTGTAACACTTAAACTTTAAAATATTATGACAAAAATAACAGCTGCTGAAGTTAATAGACTAAGATTAGCCACCGGCATAGGAATGATGGATTGTAAACACGCTTTAGTAGAAGCCGAAGGGGATTTCGACAAAGCTATTGACATTCTACGCAAAAAAGGGCAAAAAGTAGCCGCAAAACGTGCTGACAGACTCTCTAACGAAGGACGCGTAATCGCTAAAACAAATGCGGCGAACAATTTTGGTGCTATCCTTGCCGTAAGTTGTGAAACGGATTTTGTAGCAAAAAATGCAGAGTTTATCGCAACCGTAGACGCAATTGTAGATTGGTGTATCCAAAACAAGGTGAAAACGAAAGATGAATTAACAGCTCAAGTAATTAACGGTCGTACCGTTTCCGAACTTCTTCTTGACTTGACAGGCAAGACCGGCGAAAAAATCGAACTTTCCGATTTTCAAACTTTAGAAGCCCCGACAGTTGATGCCTATAACCATATCGGCAACAAGTTGGGAACTATCGTAGGTTTCAATATGGAAGGCGAAAAGATTCAAACCGTAGCTCATGAAATTGCTATGCAAATTGCTGCCATGAATCCGTTGGCTCTCGACAGCTCATCGATTCCTCAAGAAACTTTAAATCATGAGTTGGAACTTGCTCGCGACATGGCAAGACAGGAAGGGAAACCGGAACAAATGATTGAAAAAATCGCTCAAGGGAAATTAAATAAGTTCCTTAAAGAAAATACGCTGTTAAGTCAAGATTATATTGACAATAACAAGATTTCCGTTGGCGACTACATTAAACAAACAGATCCGAAGTTAGCTTGTACGGCTTTCTTCCGCCTACAAGTCGGAGCTTAAAAAAATAATAAGAAAAAGAGGAATTAAGTTCCTCTTTTTTTTTTGCTTACTTTCTCCCTAATTTCAACAATTTTTCCTGACTTATATCTTTCAATAATATAATAATAATTTTGTTTTTTATTAGGGCGTGCCCCGTTCGCTGGCGCTCACGGGTCGGTCTCCGCCTCCAAGTCCGCAGGAAGGAGCTATG
>Ga0255343_1004252_pt1 | contig 14295 bp, 21 predicted proteins | sample wastewater_treat_4_FD_192413 | JGI IMG/M metagenome (GOLD analysis project Ga0255343, IMG submission 192413) | Wastewater microbial communities from Lulu Island WWTP, Vancouver, Canada - plant16 | ecosystem: Engineered > WWTP > Wastewater > Unclassified | place: Canada: Vancouver, British... | reverse complement strand
ACATTTATCGCATTTGATCTGCATACTGTTCTTCTCCTTTTCTGCACATAGCTTTGGCTTTTCTGCATAAAGAAATAGTGTTTTATATGCAGATAACCTGCTTTCGGGTATGAAAATACCCTGCCAGCTTTCACCAGCAGGGTCGAATATTTAATGTATCTGAAATTTTTGCGGCAATCCGCATTTTTTCACGTTAGATGCGATCCATGTCCGACTGCGTTGCCTGCTCCCGCCATTCCATGGAGTCACGGCTCTTCTCGTTGAACATGTCGTTCACGGAGCCTATCGTCAGGAGATCCAGGTCAGCAATATTCAGCCCCAGCTCCACACACCGGAGCATAAACAGAGCGGTTGTCATCGGCCGCTCTGTCTTCCTCAGTTTTTTCTTGCGGGTACCGTGGTCTTGATGTTCATGCCCCACAGGTCGATCAGTTCCGGAAGGATCTGATAAATGCTGAAGGTATTGAATTGGTCAAGCCATTCATCCGGGGTGTCGTACTTCTCCTCCGGATGCGCCGCCGACCACATTACAAACGCCAGATCTTCGAACATCTCCAAAGAGAAGCCGTCCAGCGTGGATGCGTCCTCATCCTGGTCCTTGATAGCGTCGTTCAGAACCATCAGGTCTTTATAGACGTCGCGGCCGAACTTATTTCTGTAGATACGGGGAATCGCTGCGGAAGCCTTGAACTCCACAGGATTGCCGTCAATCTCGATTTTCTTTGTGACTGCCATGGGAAATATCCTCCTCAAAATCAGATGATGAAATGATCATGTAGATAAGGCAGGGAGTGTTTCATCCCTGCCGTCGTGATTATCAGCCGCCTGCGTTTTCGTCGTTGCCGTTCTCTCCGCCGCCGGGCTCCTCACCGCTGTCTTCCTGGGCAGCGGTCGGCATATACACCTCGTTGTACCAGTTGTTGTAAATGGCATCGGAGGTATTGACGCTGGTCTTGGCCTTCACATAGCCATTCGCCAGAGCGGAAGCGATAATGGCCAGCTCCTCGGTCTGGACTTCCTTCTCGTCTTCCTTGGTCTCACCTTCCATGGAAGGACGGGAGGCGCTGCAGCAATACAGCACATGGCGGATGGCGTTCTTGTCACCCGTAAACTCAAACAGCAGCGCGAAACGCTCAAACTCACTATTCGCGTTCTCCGCCAGTACCCCATTGGCATCCTCTTCCTCGTGCAGGATGTCCTTGAGGAATTCCTCGGGGATCAGGGCCAGTTCCAGGTCACCCTCATATCCGGCATTGTTGTTCAGGACGTAATAGACGATATCGTCGGCGTAGAAGTTTTCATTCTCGCCTTCCGGGTCCAGGGACAGGGAAACCGCACCGGGCAGTCGTACCGGCGTTGCATAGGTTACGTTGCCGTCCTCATCGAAGGTCGCCTTGGCATAGTGGCAGTTCTTAAGGCCGAAACGCACCTTGTTTTTCTTCTTGCTCATGGATTCTCCTCACTTTCCGGCTCCTCGGAGCCAATCTCATCCTCCGCGTCCGCCTCTTCTTCATACTGAAGATCGATCACGACTTCATAGAGGACTTCATACATCTTCTCTTCCTCGATCCAGACTTCGGATTTGTGGAAGAACATCTCGTGCTCCGTCAGGAGCTTCTCCATCCGCTGTTCCAGCACAGGGTCTTTGGCATCGGTGTACAGCTCGATATCCAACTCATGCAGCTGGTAGTACACCGTGTTATCTGCGCCTGTAGGATGGTTTCTCGGATAGAGGAAACATAAAAAAGGCGGGTCCGGAGACTCACCTTCCGCAAAATGGTCATAGGCGATGGGAAGCGAAAGCTCCTCCAACACCTCAAAGACTTCATTGTGGGTCATGGCTGCCTCCTTACCCTTTCAATTCCTTTTCGATCAGGCCTTCCAGCATCTCAATGCCCATCTTCTCCGCAGGCGCGATGTGCGGAATGGCGCGTACTCTGCCGCCGCCCCGCTTGGCGTGCCCTTTTTCCAGAAGGTGCGAGAGCATATATCGGGAAGGACTGTAGACTGTCTGCTCCAGGCTCTGACTGCTTTCCGCCGTGGTCTTTACGGCCCAGCTCTTTGCATAGCGTCCGGTACGGACCGGCGCGGAGCTGTTGATCTGATCCTTCACCGCCTTCGCGGATTTCCTGACAGCAGATTTCACGCCCTGGGCGCTGAGGTCGGCGTATTCCTCCAGACCTTCGATGATGGCCGACGCCATCTCGTCAATGCTTACAGACCGGCTCATCCCGCGCCTCCCCTCTTCGCCAGCTTGCAGATGATGCGGATGGTCTTCCTCTGGTAGTTCATCATGTCCACAGACTGGATATCGTAGGAATCGCCATGGAAGGCGACCCGGTAGTGTGTGCTGTCGAGTCCTGCCAGCTCCGAACAGTACCGGACTTCAAAGTAGATGGTCTGCTCCTCTGTTGTGGTTGCAGCCTCATTCTCCCCGTCGTACTGATAAGTGCTGGCGTAGGTGAAACAGGTGAAATAGTCAGTCCAGGTGTTCTTGTGATTGCCGTACTTGTCGACCACCACCTCATTCTTCTGGACAGTCAGGCGTTCATTGAATCTGGCGATTGCTCTTTCCATCTCAGAACACCCCTTCCCGCACAGAAGACAGCAGGTTCCTGAGCGTTATGACCAGCGCATGGTGGTCCGCTTCCTCTCTGTGCTCATAGAGGTAGCCCAGAGTAAAAAGCATGGCGGTATGGAGTAGGGATCGGAGCTGGACAAGCGAGGCAGAGGTGATCTCTTCGCCCCGGATAGTCATGGTTTCTGTCTCATCGTTCCAGAGTGTGTCCCACTCTTCTGCTGTGATTCTGCTCACATCCGCTGTCAGTTTCTCCGCGCTTTGGAGGAGACTTTCGATCAGGCTATCCTCCATGGAGCTGTCCACACGCAGGTAGGTTTTTGCTTCCTCAAGTGTTATCATCCTGTCAGCCTCCTCTCAAAGGTTAAGGAGCAGAGGAACTTCCCCTGCTCCCGTTTTCGTCATCAGCCGCCGGGATTCTCGTCCGGATCGGTCGTAGGTGTAGTCGTTACCTTGGTACCGGCCATCTTCAGCACCTTCACGGACTCCGGCAGGATCAGGCGTCCGTCCACACGCTGAGTGGTCAGGAAGCCGACCTGATCGGTACGGGCGTAAAGCTCGTTCAGGCGACGGAAGGTACGGTTCTGGCGGTCAGCGACCCAGTAGTTCTTGAGATCGCCGAACAGCAGGACCTTCTCACCGGCAGCAATACCAGGCATGAAGGAGCTGGTGCGGATCGGACGGCCCAGGATGGTATCAGGCTTGGCCACATCCAGAGAGGGCTTCCAGATATAGTTGTCGTTCTTGTCCTTCAGCTTCATCAGCTGCAGGAGCAGGGTCTCGTTGCAGACGAACTGCGCCTGCCGACGATACGGGGACTTCAGGCTGTAATAGAGGTCGAAGATCTCATCAAAGGTGACCAGGTCTTCAGCCGTCGCCGTCACACCTAGTTCCGCGCCGCCGACGTCCGCCAGGATGCCGAGAGGCTTTTTATCCCCGTCGCCGTTGAAGAAGGCACGCTCCTCAGCATTGCCCATGCAAACACCAAAGCGGGCTGCGATATAGGAAGCCAGGTCAAACGCGGAATCATGAAGCAGCTCGTTGCTGATCTTGATCATTGTGCCCAGCTTGTATGCGGAGAGAGTCGTCTGACCGAACTTGGTGTTGGTCTCGGGGATCTCTTCGCCCTCATCGATCCACTGCGCTTCCATGGTGTCGTTGGCGATAGGGATCTTGCGGGTACCGGAATTGGTACGGATGACGGTCGCCAGCTGACGGAAGATGTTGTTCTCTTCCAGAGCCTGGATGAGCTTGCGCTCGAATTCGTCCGGCACGGTATAGCCGCCCTCGGTATCCTCACCCACAGACAGGGCATTGCGGACCGCGAACTGGTCGCCCTGGTTGCGGATCATATTCCAGAAAGCACCGGCGTACTCGTCGGTAGCGGTCGGAGCCACATTCTCCGCCTTGCGGCTCATGGGCTTATTGGTAACGGGATGCGTGGTCGGCTGGGAGAGCTGGGCATCAAAGGCAGCCTGATCCTCCAGACGTGCGATCTCATCACCCAGAGCCTTGACCTCACCGGCCATCTTGTTGTACTGCTCCACGGCAGAGGCTTCGACCAGACCGTTCTCGCCGCGATGCTCCTCCAGGAAGGTCTTCGTCTGCTCCCAGAGGGTATTGCGCTTATTGCGCAGTTCCATAATCTTATTCATGAAAAACCTCTTTCTCCGGAGATTCGCTCCGGTCGTTATAATGAATTTGGGCAAAAGAAAAGCCGGGGCGGATCATCTCATCCACTCCAGCCTGTCTTTCAGAATTTCATACGGCACGCTGCCGTCTTCGGTTCTGCCGTCCATGCCGATCACGGGCGGTTTCGGTTCCTCCGCCACAGGAGGATCTGTGTTTACCCCTGCCTCGGCAGATTCCTGTGCCGGAGCATCGGTTTCGGGGACTGCTGCTTCATCGGACACACCGAGCCGGTTAAGGATGGTCTGTCCCATGGCCTTTGTGGAGTACTGCCAAACAGCGCCCGCTTCTTTGAGTTTGAAGGGCTTTTTCTGCTCTTCTTTTTCATCTCCGCCTTCTTCCTCCTTGTCAGGCTCATCCGGATCGGTGTCCGGTTTCTCTTCCGGTTCATCCTCGTCCGGGTCTTCTTTCGGCTTATCTGCAAACAGGATTTCATCGGCAAATCCCAGCTCCACAGCCTTCTTGGCGTTCAGCCAGGTCTCATCGCTCATGAGCTTGCTGATGCGGTTCCGGGAAAGACCAGTCTTCGCCGCGTAGGCATTGATGATGCTCTCCTTCACCTCGTTGAGCGTGGTGATCGCCTTCTCCATATCCTTGGCATTACCCATGGCAATGGTGGAAGGATCATGAATCATGAGGAGGGCCGTCGGGGACATCTGCACGAGATTGCCTGCCATCGCAACCACAGACGCAGCGGAGGCCGCTATACTTGCGATGCGCACCGTCACGCTGCCGGGATAGTCCCGGATCATGGTATAGATTTCCGCAGCGGCGAACACATTACCGCCGGGCGAATTAATCCAGAGGGTAATGTCTCCCTCCTCCGCGTAGAGTTCATCTCGGAACATCTGCGGCGTGATTTCATCGCCCCAGAAGGAATCCGAATCAATCGGCCCCTCCAGTCGGAGCACCCTGCCGCCGCTGTCGTCATGAACCCAGTTCCAGAATTTCTGCACGATTCTTACCTCTCTTTCTGAGGCGCTCGGCCTCTTCGCTGTGCCTTGCGCTGCGCATGACGCTCGGCGTGATTTTTACTTTCACCCTGCTCCTCCTTTTCTTCATCCGGGCTTTCATCCGGCTGCTCTTCTTCCGGTGTATCTTCCTCAGGCTGTGCCTTCTCCTGCTCCGCCACCTGGTTTGCGCCATAGGCAGAACCGGCATCCTTCAGCTTGGTATAGGACCCATTCAGGTAGTAATCATCACCGCCCTGCTCAGCAGGGATCAGGTCCATGTTTTCCAGTCTGCGGATGTCGTTGGGAGAAAGAAAGCCGTTCGAAAAGCCCACAGCATATCCATTCATGCGGGACTGATAATCGCCGCGCATAAGGCCGTCGACGTTGAACTTTGGGAAGTACTGGTCCTGTTCTTCCTCGATCAGCACATCTTTGATAATCGCCTGCTCAATTCGGATGAGCCAGGGCATGATCGTATGCATTACAAAGTCGATGGACTGATGCTCGATATTGTTGAAAGTCGCCCTCTTCAGATCCTGGACCATATGCGGAGGCACACGAAAGATTCTGCAGATCTCTTCCACCCCAAATTCTCTGGTGGAAAGAAACTGACTGTCCTCCGGCGGCAGGGAGATCGGTTTGTACTGCATGCCCTCTTCGAGCACGGCCACCTTGTGGGCATTGCCTGCACCGCCATAGGCATTCATCCAGTTGTCCCGGATCTTCTGCGGGTCTTTCAGCACACCCGGATGCTCCAGCACACCAGCAGGCTGTGCGCCGTTCTTAAAAAAGGCGCTGCCATATTTCTCTACTGCCAGCGTTGTGCCAAGGGCATTCTTCATCATAGCAATCGGGCTGAAGCCTACCAGCCCATTGAAGCCGAGCCCTGGAATATGCAGAATTTCATCCCTCTGGAAGATAATGTCCTTGTCATGCTCTCCCGGAACTTCATCCGTATAGGCGTGGTAGGTATAGAACAGATCCCCGTTCTCAGCCCTGTCGATCTCCATGTTTTCGGGGAGCAAAGGATACAGGCCGAGGATGCCGTTTTTGCCGTCGCGCACAATCTGCGCATAGGCGTTGCCCCAGAGGAGTAGGTGCATCATGATTGCTTCTCGGAAAGAGAAGCTAGTCATTTCCGGATTGGCCTGCCGGTACAGGATTTTATACAACGAATGATCTGTAGCGCGTTCCTTGCCGTCACCCTTTTCGGTAAACTTGTAAAGGTGCAGCGGCAAGCTCGCCACCGTCTCTGCCAGCAGACGTACACAGGCATAGACCGTTGTGATCTGCAGGGCACTCTTTTCATCCACACGCTCTCCGCTGATGGTCTGCCCGAAAACGAAAATGCTGCCCGAATCCCGGACATTATCTTCTATCTTCGGCAGCTCCTCCTTAGGAGCATCTCTCGGGTTACTGAAACCGAGCCATTCTCTCCATCCCATAAGCTTCCTCCAATCTTAAAAGACCCAGAGTCCACGCTCCGGATCGTCATATACACTGCCCTGCCGCTCATGGCGAATCGCCCGGTCCAGGCCCATGATCCAGGCAACAATACCGTCAATCTTTTCTGTCGATTTCTTTTTGCTGGGTTTGATGTTCTCCGCAGCGTCGATCTCCGCCACAACGTTCCCTGCCATCCAACGCAGAACCGGGTTGCCGCCATGGATGATCTTGCCTTCCAGCAGCAACTTATACAGCTCCTTCATGCCTGGGCTCATATCCTTAAAGCCCATACCGATCGGGACCATGGTGAAGCCGTCACCTTCCAGATCAGTGATGAGCTGGGTGGCATTCCAGCGGTCTACACCGATTTCCCTGATGTTGAACTGCGTGTGCAGGTCGTTGATGGTTTTTCGGACGAAGTTGTAATCGACCACATTGCCCTCCGTTACATGAAACAGTCCCATCCGCTCCCATACATCATAGGGAACATGGTCGCGCCGCACCCGCAAGTCCAGTGTTTCTCTTGGAAGCCAGAAATGCGGCACAACGATGTATTTATCTCCCTCATACTGCGGAGGGAACACCATGACAAAAGCCGTGATGTCACTGGTGCTGGATAAGTCCAGTCCGCAGTAACACTCACGGCCTTTTAACCGATCTGTATCTATCGGGATGTTTCCCTGATCGTAAATATGCTCCGGTATCCAGGCAACGGAGCTGCCGACCCACTGATCCAGCCTCAGCTGCCGGAACACGTTCTCTTCTGCCGGATTGGTCAGCGCTTCCCTGTGCGCATCCCGGACACGATCGATCTGGATCGTATAACCGAGGCTGGGATTTGCTTTGTACCAGGATTTCTCATCGTTCCAGTCATCGCCATCATCCAGGCCATAGATCACCGGATAAAAGGACGGATCAATTCGTTTTCCTTCCAGAATGTCTTTCGCCTTCGTGTGATATTCATAGCAGATGCTGTTCCTGTCCGTTCCTGCTGTCGTAATCAGAAAGTACAGCGGCTGGGTTCTGGCATCGCCGGAACCCTTTGTCAACACATCCACCAGATTCCGATTAGGTTGAGCATGAAGCTCATCAAGCACAAGGCCGGATACGTTCAAACCGTGCTTGGTGCCAACCTCCGCCGAGAGCACCTGATAAAAACCTGCGTTAGCGTAGTTAATGATACGTTTGGTCGCTCCCATCAGCTTGGATCGTTTGTTGAGCGCCGGGGTCATTTCCACCATGCGCTTGGCCACATCAAATACGATGGATGCCTGCTGGCGATCTGCCGCCGCGCCGTACACTTCTGCAGAAGGCTCATTGTCTGCATACAGAAGGTAGAGCGCCACCGCAGCCGCAAGCTCACTATTGTGCGTTGGCACCATTGATGTCCCGGCAAGATACTGATGGCTTGGGCTGTCCACCTGGATGCATTGCATCCTGACCGAATGATCCAGCGGCTCTATATTCATCAGGTAGTGGAAATTGGATCGTGTCTGCCTCGTTCTGACACGTTGCCGCAGGCTCTTCCGGATCAGCCTCGATGTAGGCTGGTCATCAAATGTTGTGAAGCGAATCACATAGAGGATTTCTCCTGTCGGCCATCCATGTCTTGTAGATGGTTCAGCCTTGACTGCGTTCTTAATGCCAAGCGACCACAACAGTTCTCTGACAGATTCGGCGAGTCCTTTCAGAGTCGTGACATATACGCTCTGCGCTTTTCGCTCTCCGATGCATCCATCGGAATCCATTAATCCCTGGAGCAAAGCCCAGCGCTGTTCCTCAGACGCTCTCAAGTATTCCGGTCGGATTTTCTTCTCCCGGAATGAATCCAGCAGGATTGGTTTAAGCTGCGTATAATTGAGGATCTCGCTTCCTCCGCATTTCTGCGGATAACGGTTATGCGGTTTGTACGGGATAAAGGAGATTATGCTTTCCACATCTCCATTCCTCACCGTGATTTCAGGTTTCATTGCATTTCCGTTTCCGAGCCAATAGCCGTACAGATATGGATCAACAAGAAGCGCGGTCTCTGATGTCTGTAGTGCATCAGCAACAGGAATACGGATAACGGATCGACGGCTTTCTACCGGATTATCCCTATAATGATCCCGATACCTCTGCGTCCTTCGGTAAATCTCACCTGTTGTCCACTGAACGCTCCGGGGTTTTCCATAGATGTATTCGCAGTTCCAGAGATGTCTCTCACCAGCAATAATCGAGCTGCCATCTCGAAATGTCAGGCGGTACGCCTGCTCTGTATCATCGACTGCGCTTTTAGCAACGACATGGCACTGCTTTCCGCACTCATCAAAAACGATATCCCCGATTTTCAGGTCTCCCATGCAGGTAAAGCCATCTGGAGTCGGGATAGGTGTTCCGATATCAAGCTGTTTTCCATTTTTCTTCGGAATCTCCACATAGGCCGTGCGGAATTGGCGTGTCCCGTCTTCCTTGACGATGCCGAACACATCCCGAATGATCTGCTCTTGCCAGGGAAGTAGCCAGAACGGTTTTCCGCTCCAGCGTCCTTTGGTATGCGGAAGCATCTCAATGAAGCGTACTGCTTTGTCCGCTTTAGCCGCATCGTAATGAGAGTCAGGCAACATGAAACGGCTGGGGCGGTAATCCTTCAGCTTTGGATATTCCTTCGGTCTCTCCCTCTCCATTAGCTACCTCCCAGAAGTTCATCCATCTCGTCCACAACACCGCCCTCGCCGTTTCCGGCAATGATGCGGGATCGTGCCGCAGGTGTCAGACCAAACTGTTCAGCAAACTGATTCATAAGGCGGAGGTACTGCTGCGCGATACTGATGTAAGGCACCTGCTGTGGATAACCGGAAGGGGTGCGGATTACCAGACCGCGATCCGTAATCCTCTCCTCCGCCTGCTTCCATCTCGCGTATGCCTGACAGTAACCGGCAAAGGCAGCCATATCCACCTCGGTGAGCACACCCAAAGCCTCCATCTTCTTAGCGAGTCGTCTCCACTCTTTCTTAGCTTCCGGCTCCAGCCACTTAGGGCAAGGAGGAGCTTTCTTCTGAGGCTTGGGCTCTTTTTCGTTCAGGGCACGCTTTCCGGGATTGCCTTCCAGCTCTTTGATTGCAGTCGGTGTCGGCTTTCTGCCTCTAGTCGCCATATCCGATCCCTCCTTCCCGTGTAATGGCGTAAAGAAAAGGACCCATGGAATTGCTCCACAGATCCTCGCGTACTTTCGATGCTATCACTATATCAGAAATCTCAAGATGAGATGTCCACGATTTTACTCATTGACGGTTTCATTCGTTAGGAGTCCTCACATGACCGCCCTGTGGATTTCCGCGCTCCTTGCGGTTCAGGGTGTTCCGATGCCGCCAATTCTATCCCCAGTGAGTGTTTTGGTAAGGCGGTTCCGGCTCCGCCGCTCTTTCGACGATATCATGATATCAGAAATCGCAATCTGGTTTGTCCACGTTTTTACTCAGTCAAATGGCAGTTCCAGCTCTTCCGTGTCATCAATCTGCTCTGGCTCAAAATCCTCTGGCGGTTCTGGTTCCCAAAATCGTGACGGCAATTCATGCCGCTCATAAGCAAGCTCTTTTCTCTGTTCCATGTAATACCTTCCTTTACTGCTGCATCGCCCAGGCGATCGCGTGACCGTCATCCTCAAAGGCAACCTCGCTGGCTGCTGCCAGTCCAATGATTCCCTCGCAGGAAAGGTCGTCATCCAGGTGCTCGTAAACCGCTCCGAAGTAGCTGGGCTTATTCTTTCCGTTGTAGTAGTATCCGGCCAGTAGAACCTTATCTCCGAAATTCAGGACCTTGCTCCAGCGGCATTCGAGGTCTTCCGGGGTAGTCGGGTTCGGCAGGCGGTATGTTCTCATCGCTTCGTTAATCGTCATGGTCTTTCTCCTCCGTCTTCGTTGGTCCTTTGCCTTTCGGCATGTGTATATATCACTCTACGCGGGAGAAATAGCAAGTTATATTTTCAAATAATCCCGTCTGTTTTCAGGCATATATTACACAAAGATTTGAGGGTGTAATCGTGTATCTATGACGAGAAACACAGCCTCGTAAGGCTGCCTTTCCCGGTTGCTTTCGTTGTCATCAGGATCTCTTGACATCCACCAGCCAGCTGGCTTCCGGATGGCTCTCGCCGGTGGCCTTCTCGATGACCATGCGGTCTTCTTCGATGTAGTGCAGGCCCTTGCCGACCTTGATCAGCCGGACGTTCTCGTAGCCCTTGATGCTGGTGCGGTAAACCGTAGCTGTTCGGCTTTCGCCGTCGTAGCTCTTGCCGTCCCAGCCGTTAAAAGTGAAGATGACCTTTTCCTTGGTCTTGGTAAAGAAGGTCTCAAAATCCACGCGGGTAATCGCGGTGTTGTAGTCTTCCAGGAAAAAGTGGTTTCTCAGTTCGTAAGCGTTTGTCATGGTCTTTGCCCTCCGTAATCTTTGTCGTTTGCCTTTCGGCATGTGTATATATCACTCTGAACCGGAATAATAGCAAGTCAATTCTGCGGATATTCCGATCATAATGTGCACAAAGATTCCGTGGCTGTCATTATGTATATACGACCAAAGGAGCCTCCCGGCTCCATCATGGTCCGAGGCTTATGTGCCTTAGTTCAGCTGGAAGCGGATCCCCATGATCTGCTCCTCTTTTTCTTCGCCCCAGCGGGTGTCCTTCTTGGTGATGGTGCAAAGGCCCAGCATCATGCAGCCCTCGGCCGCGTAGCCGTGCAGGTCTTCCATAAGGCCGGTTGACTGATTGGTAACCACCAGGGTTTGAATGCCTGCTTTCCGGAGGGTGGCGATGAAATCGTGTCTTTCCCGATCCCAGGTGAAGTCGTCCATGATCACCTCGTCGGTGTCGCTGTAGCGCCATGCTCTGTATGCCTTGCAGGCTCCGGCGCTGATCGGGTACTGGAAGTTTTCTTCTTCCTCTTTGTACCAGGCCTTCAGCTCTTCGCTGTCCCAGCCCTTGGTGTCAATGATCTGCTGCTTCAGCTGCTTGTGGGCTTCGTGCCGGGTTTCGTAGTCGCGGGCGATGCGGTCGAGCTCTTCAAAGTAGGTGTTGGTCTTCATGGTAGGTTCCTCCTCGGTAATGTTGTCGTTTGCCCTTCGGCATGTGTATATATCACTCTACTTTGAAGATATAGCAAGTTAATTCTGCGCCATAATGTGCACAAATATCTGCCCTGAAACCAAGCAGACTGTCAGGCGCGAAATTGCCCACGCATTGCCTGTCTCGCCGGTTTCCTTCCCATCGATGAACAACCCAAAAGAGGCCCGAAGGCCCCTTGGTGGCCGCGTGTGCGGCTCAGCGGGCAAGGCAGGCGCAGATCCCTTTGGGACTGCCGGAGTCGACGTGGCCGTCCTTCCAGATGGCCAGCCAAAGCTCGCTGTCGATGCCGGGCAGTATCAGCTCGTAGGTGGCTGCATTGTAGCCTCCCTTATTGCAGGCTTCCACCGCGTCACGGTAGAAGTCCTCGGTCAGCGGCATCAGGCTGCCGTCCTCCTGGCTGCGGAGCTTTGCCCTGTGGCGGATCAGGGAAAGAATGTGGTCGAGGTTTGTCATGGTAGGTACCTCCTTAGTGAAGGGTGATGGTCAGGTAGCCGGTGCCGTCCTGCCAGAAGCGGAACTCGGTCTTGCCGGTCTTCTTGTTTTCCCGCTTGGCCTTGGCGGTCATGCTGGCAACGAAGGCCTTTCCGAAATACCACTCGGTCATGCTCTTCGTGGTGGCGGCGTGGTTGGTTTTGTAAGTGGTCATGGCCTTGTCCTCCTCCCTGGCAGGTATTCTGTGCCTTTCGGCATGTGTATATATCACTCTGAAAGGCATAAATAGCAAGTCAATTCTGAGATAATTATCAGACAAATATCCGGCCTTATTTCGTGCCTGAAATTGGTACATTTACACCGCATCCGCAGGCGTTTCTTCCGCTTGCTCTGCGGCTTTCGCAGCCTTCAGTTCTTCGCGTTTTTCCTTCTGGCGAGCCTTCCATCGGGTCTCTTCTTCCTTTGTTCGGAAGGCCGTGTGTCCGGAGAGGTTCTCCATCAGGATTTTGCGGCTGGTCTTGAATTCGTCGCCATTCATGCCGATCCGCAGAAGCCAGATCCGGAAGGCGTATTTCTCATTGTCGTCATTGACCATCTTCGCCTGAATCCGCTTCTGTTCCAGGACATGCTTGTTTATCAGGCAGGCAATGTGCTGGAAGGCTGCGCTCCTGTCAGGGTCTTCTGTCAGCGGAAAACCGGTGAAGCTCACCTTATCGCTCGTAAAGGAAAGTCCTGTCAGGCCGCCCTTTTCTTTTACCATGGAGATAAAAGCGGATGCCGATGTAATCAGCCCGGCATCGTCAAGCGCTGCGATCAGGTCTTTATCTGCACCGAATTGCCCTCCGGTCGCTTTGGAGAGAAGAGGTCCCCGGCTGTAGATCAGGTTGACCAGTCTTCGGAGTGATTCCGCTGAATGTCGCGCCATGGGCAAGCTGATCGTCAGCCCATCCGGCTCCGCCTGTTCAGCTTCATCCGGTTCCTCTTCCTCCGTAATCTCAGCCACAGCTGTTGCGGCCGTCATCAATTCTTCCACACGATCCTCCTCATGGATTCCTTCCGTAATCAGACCTTCAGCAATCAGGGTCTGAATCAACGCCTCATCCAAATCCGCATCCTCCACAACCAGGTCACCCCGGCGCTCTACCGTGTAGACCCCGATCTTATATGCGCAGAGCGGCATGAAAGTGTAACGAGGCTGGATGCCGGTCAGCTCGCCGATCCGCTTTACCAGGGTCTTCTTTTCCTCAGCGTTCAATGCAAATCTCATCATGTCCTTGTCCTTTCCGGAGCTTTGCTCCTTGTGATTTCCATCTGCCGGTGCTCCCCGGCGGTATGGTATACATCACTCTGAAGCCCCGAAAAGTAAAGTCAATTCTGAGCTATTTTCTGATAAAAACGCAGATTCTACATAGTACACAATTACCGCTTCCGACGTCTGGCCCGCCTCTGTGCTTCTTTTTGTTTCTTCTTCTCCATCCAGCGCTGGATGTATTCTGCCTGATCCCTGTCATCGTATTCCCGGTAAAGTTCGTCAGAAGCCCCGATGATAACAGCAATCCCAAGAAGAGAAGCGATCACACCAATAACGACCAGGCCAATTACAATAGCTACCACAATTTCCATCGCTCCCTCCTTGAAGAAAGTGAGAGGCCAGCGCAAACCAGCCTCCCCTGTGTCCGATATCAGTCTTCTATTTCCTGCGGCTCAAAAGTTGCCACTTCATCAAAACAAAGCTTCTGGCCATCCCGGATCACATACACATCGTCGTATTTTCCACCAGCCCACTCGATGTATCTTTTCACGATGCAATCGACGAACTTCGGGTCCAGCTCAATTCCTCTGCAGATACGATCCGTCTCGCAGCAGGCAATCAATGTAGAGCCGCTGCCCAGGAAGGGGTCGAGCACGATGCCGTTTGTCATGGTGCTGTTCTTGATAGGATAACTCATCAGCTGTACCGGCTTCATTGTCGGATGATCCTTGCTGGATCTGGGTTTATCGTATTCCCAGACGGTTGTCTGCTTTCGGTCCCCATACCACTGGTGTTTTCCCTTCTGCTTCCATCCGAACAGGCAGGGCTCATGCCGCCATTGATA
>Ga0255343_1004248_pt1 | contig 14307 bp, 15 predicted proteins | sample wastewater_treat_4_FD_192413 | JGI IMG/M metagenome (GOLD analysis project Ga0255343, IMG submission 192413) | Wastewater microbial communities from Lulu Island WWTP, Vancouver, Canada - plant16 | ecosystem: Engineered > WWTP > Wastewater > Unclassified | place: Canada: Vancouver, British... | reverse complement strand
AGAGCGATATAAAGCAAGCCGAGACCTTTGTAGATGCAAAGCGTAACAGGATCAGGAAGCAGCTCCTTAAGTTTATCCCTATCCTTATAGCCTCCTCCTTATTGGAGGATGAGAAAGAGCCGGGAGCGGAGTTAGACGCTATCCCATACCTCAGGGAACAGCTACAGAAGCGAGGCTACAGGGCTAACGCTAAGAGCCTCAACGATGGGGATAAGGAAGCGATACAGGGAGCAGCCTCCCACTACTTAGACCTCTTAGAGCTTGCTTTCCTTAGCGGAGTGGGTAAGCTCAGGTACGAGGAATATAAAGGCTACCTTAGCGAAGATGGGGAGCGATGGGAGAAAGACTTTCTCTATAGAGACGCTTTCGATGAGGCTCTTACAGAGTTTGAGGAGGGCTACTTACTCCTGTACCACTCCATAGCGACACACTACGCAGACGGAACGCCTAAGGGGGCTATAGACTCCCTGAAAGACTTTTATACGAAGTTGATAGAGGGAAGTAGCTACATAAAGAGCAGTAAGTTTAACTACCTGATAGAGGAGGAAACGAAATGAACTATAACTTAGAAATAACTCAGCAAGAGAAAGAAATACTCTCCTTAGATGATATAACGGCTATCCCTGAGGACAGGGAGGAACTTATAACGCTTTACTCTTTCCGCTTTCTCCCGATGGCTTTCGATGAATGGGAGAACTATACCGAAATAGAAACGATGGAGAGCGTAGGCGAGCTTATTAAGAAATACGATATTAGGGAACAGGCTCAGGGGGCTAAGGGAAACAAGGAAAAGGAGGCTAACGTTTTGCGCTCCCTTTGCGGAAACAAAGCCCTCCGGGAAGAGCAGCTTACCCACTTAGAGAACTACGCCAAAAGAAAGGCTACGGAGTTTGTAACGAGCAAGCGGAACAGGCTCAGGGCTAAGGCTCTTCTCCTGATGGGGGAGGAACGGCTTAACGAAAAGGAGTTAGCCTACCTCAGAGGGGAGGGCGAATTTTGGTACAACGAAACGGAGGAGGAAAGCGTATGTTAGGAGAACGTATAACAGCCGACAGAAGAAAGACCTACCTCAACATAAAGGAGGGGGCTATAGTAAGGCGCACTCCTGAGGGTACGGAGGAAAGATACTCTTACGTAGAGGGACGCTTAGAAGCGATCAGCCAAAAGGAGCGCACCTTTAGGGGAGAGGTAGTAGTTTATTGGTACATAGACCTCAGAGACGAGGATAGCGGAGAACTCTACTCTTTGGGCTTTTCCTACGCCTCTAACACCTTTAAGAGCATAATTCTACAGCTTGCAAGTAAGGAGGGCTTAGAGAGCCTGAAAAACGGCTCTATAGTCCGAATAGAACCCTACACTAAGAACGGCTACGATAAAGTACAAGTTTGGGGAGAGGGCGTTAAACTCGATTGGGTAAGTAAGCAGCTCCCACCCATAGAGGAAACGACCATAGGGGGACGTAGGATAAAGGACGATAGTAAGAGGATGGCTTATATATCCTCTTTGGCTGAGCAAGTGAAGAGCAGCCTCCCACGGAGAACGAGTTAAAAGAACAGGTAATTAAGTAATATAGTTTACCCATATATGGCAACGAACAATAACTTAGACAGCTTTAAGGAGTACGAGCTATTTCCTACTCTTTACGGAAACATAGATAGGGCTTTCCCTGAGCTACACTTTAAGAAAGTGGGGAAGCGATGGGAGAGTAAGTACCACTTAGCGGACGCAACAAAGGACAGCCAAAACAAAGCTATTACCTTTGTGTATGAGAATAGAAAGTTTATGGCTATAGACCACTCAGCGGACGAAAAGAAAGGGCTTATAGACCTGTATATGAGCCTCAACAACGTAGATTTTATTACAGCCCTGAAAGCCTTAGCGGAGCTTTGTAACCTTACCATCCCAAACAGCGATAGCGAGGAATGGAAAGAGTACGAGGAACGACAGGCGAACCGGGAGAACGCTAACACCACCTTTGTAAACGCTCTTTGGGGAGACACCGAGGAGGCTAAGAGGGTACGCTCCTACCTCTTCTCTCGCAAATGGACGGAGGAGGATATAAAGAAAGCGGAATTAGGGCTTATAACGACCGCTATACGGCTTTCTCTTCCTGATGGGGATAGTTATAAGGGCGTAGTAAAAAACGCCTCAGGAGAGACGATAGGGGGCGTAGGAACTACCCACCTCCTAACCATCCCTTACAGGAATGGGAGTAGGCTCTTAGGCTTTAAGTTCCGGGAGGTAGTAGAGACCACCACAGGGACGAAGTACCTAAACAGCTACGGACTACAAAAGAGTAGCGGACTTTTCGGGATAGGTATAGGCGTTAAGGACGTAGTTATAGTAGAGGGGGAGTTAGACGCTCTCCACGCTCAGGTAAGAGGGGCTACGAATGTAGCAGCCACTACAGGAGGGAAAGCCAACGAGACACAGATAGCGGACGCAAAGAAGAGGGGAGTAGAGAAGTTTACGCTACTCTTCGACAATGACGAGAGAGGGCGTAGCTTTGTTATTCCTACCATAAACGCTATACAGGAAGTGGGGGGAAGTATCTATATAGCCACTCTCCCCGATGGAGCTAAGGACTTAGACGAGTACTTAGCAGCTCACACGATCGAGGACTACAGGAGGGAGGTAGTAGGGGAGGCTCTTACTTACTCCGTCTATATCCTGAACGACATAGTAGGGCGATACGCAGAGAAAGAGGATAAGGGAGGCTTACTTACCCTAAAGGATAGGGAGGACTTCTTTAGCGAAGTGGAACGCCTACTTAACTCCCCATACATAAAGCCCTACGAGAGGGAGGATATTTACAAGCTCTTAGAGCAGTACGAAGAGAGCCTTAACTTCAAGGTAAGCGACTTTAGGGAGTGGGCAGATAAAGCCTACCTCAGGACACAGGAAGCGAACCGGGCTAAGGAGGTAAGGGAAGCCTCAGCGAAGATAACGGAGGCTCTTAGCGATGGGCGTACCGATGAGGCTCTTAGCCTGATGAGGGAGACAGCCACGAAGCAGAGCGCACAGGAGAGGGCAGTAGAGTACGCTAAAATCTTCGCTCCCTCCACGCCTCAGGAGTACGCTACTTTTCTCTCAGAGATTAAGGAGGGTATTCCTACGGGCTTTGTGTTTGAACAGGGCAGACAGAGGGAGGAACTAACGCTTAACTCAGGCTTAACCTTTATTTGTGGCTACAGGGGACACGGAAAGACCTCCTACCTGAATAACATAGCCCTCAACGAGGCACGGAGGAACGTAGCCTTAGGGAATGGGAAGAGCGTTTTATATTTCTCCTACGAGGTAGATAAACGGAGGCTTATAACCGACCTCCTAAATACCTTTGTGAACGATGCGGAGATAAGCCGAACCCCATCCGATACTATTCTTTCCTACTTCAAGGGAAAGGGAGATAAGTATTTTAAGAGAGACAGGCGCACCGATGGGAGGACGCACTACGATAACTTTGTAGCCCAAAAGGACAAGTTCTTTAGAGACTTCCTTAGTAGCGGAGCTTTGACGATAGTAGATGAGAACTACAAAGTAGAGCAGCTCTTAGACGCTATTAAGTACTACCTCTCTACCCGAACCGCCTCTATAGTCTGTATAGACTACGCTCAGTTAATCTATAGCGAGGAGTATAGCAGACAGCGCACGGAGGAGATAAAGAAAGTAGTAAACGATATTAAGGACTTCGCCAACCGGGAGGGAATACCCTTTGTATTGGCAGCTCAGTTTAACAGGGACGTAGATAGCCCGGTAAGCGTAGATACGAAGAACATAGGCGAGGGAGGAGACTTCGAGAGAATAGCCGACACCTGTATAGGGCTTTTCAACCTGAAAGAGCTACACCCACTCCCAAAGAACAAGGAAGAGGAGAAAGCAGCTAAGAAACTACTCTCCGACTTAGGAGCAGCCACCTACGCACAGGGGGACGAACTTAAGCCCATACAGGGAAAGCTATTTGTTAGGCTGATGAAGCGGAGATACGGCTACTATCCCTTAGACACTATCTTAGAATGGGAGGGACGTACAAAGTACATTAAGCCCAACTTCGAGGAGGCTCTAAGCACTCAGGCGAAGCAAACGGAACTCTTTAGCGAGACACAGGAGGACGCTCCCTTTTAATTAGTAATCAAGTAATAAAGTTTACCCATATATGGACTACAGGAAAGAACAGAACGGAGACCTTATAACCCTTTGGGACGATACGGAGGGAATAGGGCTACAATTCAAGCAAGGAGAGACCTTACAGAGGTACACTTCAAGCGTAGTAATGAAAGATACGGCTATACTCTCCACGGAGGAGGGAGTAGCCCACCTGAGCGAGGTAGAAAAGGCTCTAACGGCTTTCGCTGAGGCTCACTACCCGAAAGAGTTTGAACCCCTAAAGGAAGAGGAGGCTTAAGTATGGAAAAGAAGCTCAGAACCAAAGAGGAGGTATATACCACCATCCGAGAGAAGAACCCGGACTTAGCGGAGGAGGCTTTACAGGCTCTTACTACGCTTAACCTCTCCCCTGAGGAGCAGTTAGCAGACCTGAGGAAGCGATACCCCTCAGCAACGGAGGAGGCTCTACAGAAGTACGCTAAAGACGATGAGACGATAGCCCACAGCGTTTTAGATACGGACATAGAGTTAGGTATGTGGGAGAGTATGTTAGACGATAAAGAAGAGGAGGCTAACGGATGGATACCCGAATAATAGCAGTAGCGAACCACAAAGGAGGAGTAGGAAAGACTACCTCAGTAGCGAACATAGGGGCAGCTCTCGCACGAAAAGGGAAGAGAGTACTCCTTATAGATTTGGACGCACAACAAAACCTAACTTTCTTCTTCCTGAAAGATTTGGACGGAATAGAGGTAAGCGTTTACGATGCACTACGAGGAGAGGCAGCTCTCCCGATAGTCCACGTTAAGGAGAACTTAGACCTTACGCCCTCCTCCATAGACTTAGCGAGAGCGGAGTACGACCTTAGCGGACGTATAGCGAGGGAGTACCTACTTAAGAACCTCTTAGCGGACGTAGCCGGGAACTACGATGTTATTCTATTAGATTGTCCTCCCTCCTTAGGGCTAATTACCTATAACGCCTTAGTAGCAGCTACAGACCTCTATATAACGCTCACGGCTGAGGCTCTTCCCTATAAGGGCTTAACGATGTTAGAGGAGGTAGTAGAGGGGCTTAAAGCCCTGAACAGGGGCTTAGAGATAAGCGGAGTATTCATTACACGCTACAATAACAGGAGCTTAAATAATATGGTAGTGGAGCAGATAAGGGAGAGATACGGCTCTAAGGTATTCTCCACGAAGATAAGGGAAAATATAGCAGTAGCGGAAGCACCCTTAGAGGGCTTAGATATTTTCGCCTACGCTCCTGAGTGCAACGGAGCAAAGGACTACGAAGCACTAACGGAGGAGATACTAAGCCGATGGATGAGGGGCGATAAGAATAGAAACAACTTAAAGAATAAATAGCAATGGCAAAGAAAGACAGATTAAAGAACCTGTTAGGGGCTATAACCGAAAGCCCGGTACAGGAACAGCCACAGGAGGAAGTAGCAGCCTCAACGATGGATCAGGAGAACCGAGTAGCCTCCGAGGTAGTAAAGGAGTTAGGTATTTCTCCCGAAATGGAGGATCAGCTTAACGAGATACGGAGGGCGAAAACAGGCAGACCGAAAGGACGGAAGAACGGAAACCCGAAACCGAGGGAGGAGAGAGCTACCTTTATAGTGGATAAAGACCTTACCCGGAAACTCAAATATATAGCCCTGATGGAGACGAAGCTCTATAAGAACGTTATAAGCGAAGCCCTAAGCAGCTATATAGAGCGATGGGAGAGCGAGAACGGAGTTATAAACCTACCCAAAAAGAAATAGCGATGAAAGTAATAAACGGAATAAAGATGTTTAACACCAAAGAGCTAACGGAGCTTTTAGGCGTTACTTCGAGGACTATAACGTTTATGAGGGTAAACGGCTTACTCCCATACACACGGATAGGGAGGGGCTTATACACCTCAGAGGAAGCCTTAGCGGAGTATCTTAACGGAAAGACCACCGAGATAAGGCGCAAAGCGAAAAAGGGAGTAGCGGATAAATAGGTAAACAAATAACGGAATAAACCTATTTTATTTCGATAATTCCTACTTTACAGCGATAAGACGGACGCGGACGTTTATGCCCGCTTCCAGAACTGGTATGATACGGAGTTCATCTCGAAGAGAGACGCCATGCTGGATTCTGTGTCCGGCATCCGGATAAACGACAATGGTTCTATCCCATTCTGTATACAGGCGATAGATCTGCTGGACAAGAAAGACTGGGCAGGGCTTGACCTTCTCATTCCCAAACGGGAGAGACGCATCAAAGGGAGTCGGTTCAAGATTGCCAATGGAAAGGGCGGCTTCCATTACAATCCCGATGCCCCCATACATAACTACAAGGTCGAGTTTAGATGGGCGACCGTCCGCACACTCGTAAACGAAATCCTGGGAGGACTGGCAGATGAGTAACTTCAAGACCCAGGACGTTGTTTTCGGCCGCAGTCTGCGTGATCCCGATTACAGGGTTGACTTCGCAGTAGGGACGACCGATTCGCTGGACCTCGATACGTTCATCTCGCTCCCATTCTCTTTGGGATTCCTGGAAGAGCCGGATGAGGTGATGAAGAAGTCCGTCGCCTATATCTTCTCTGCACTGCGTCTTTGTTCGGATCGCCTGGCGGTATTCTGCAACTTCTCGGACATCAAGGTGCCACCTCAGACGAGGAAAGTCTATTATGCCCTTATGGAAGGCAGTGTCTTCTCAATCAATGCCTCCCGCAGAAAGAACCAGATAGTGAACTTCCACCCGAAGGTTTGGGTGGTCAAGGAAAGCAGCCTCACAGGAGATGCCAAAGTGAAGGTTATAGTCATGAGCCGGAACCTAACCAAAGACGGCAGTCTTGACTGTGTCTGTGTTCTTGACGGCCATGTCGGAGACAAACCTGCCAGTAAGGCGGCCCAGGCAAAGCATGAGCCGTTGTGTGCTTTCCTCGAATACCTCGGGAGCAAGGCGGATTCCAGGAAAAGAACAAAGATAGGCCACCTGATTGAGGATATCCGCTGCATTCGCGCTTTCGAGACCGAAGGCTCCGCATACGATGACTACGACTTGCTCCCTATGGGAATCCCGGATTACTCCGGAGTTGAAACCCTTCAGGAGCTTACAACCGAGTCCCGGGACGCGGTGATAGTGTCGCCGTTCCTGGATGACAAGACACTTGAGAGCTTCTCTACCGTTCGCAACCGGTTCCTTCTTACCCGTGAGGACTCTATAACGGAAAAAGCAGTCGAACTGTTTGGCCAGGAGAACATCTGGACGATGAATCCCCAGATGATTGATAACGACCTCGACGAGAGTGTCGATCTGCATGCAAAGATGTATTTCTCGACTCCACGGGAGAACAGCGAACACTATCTCTACTTGGGCTCCACCAACGCTACCCAGGGAGGGTTTGACCGGAACGTAGAGTTCCTGCTGCGCCTGCGGTTCCGCCCGAACAGGACGAGCTTCTATGACTTCCGGTCCTATTTTACGGATGATGCTGAAAAACGGTTCTCGCAGATGGTAGGGCTTCCTGCAGGGGCCTCCGATGCCCAACTCGAGTATCAGCAGTCCCTGGCGCTAAGGCGTGTGGTAGCGTCCATTAAGGACGCCACCGTGATGCTGGACGAGCAGAAGGAGGGGCGTTACTCTGTAGCTCTGCGTTTAGCTTCCTGCGGAGATGCTGCGACAATTTATCCTCTCATGCGTCCTGACCTTAAGTCGGAGCTGACTTCCGGGCAGGTCTGTTTTGAAGGCTTGTCCCTTATTGAACTCACCGAGTTCTATGTAGTCGAATGTGAAGGGTTGAGCCGTGTCGTGAAAATCCCCACCAGGGGCATCCCTTCGGAGCGAGACGACGAGATATGCCGTCAGGTCATCGGTTCGCGCTCACAGTTCATGGACTGCATATCGTTCCTTCTCTCTGAAAGCAAGGCGTCCTATGTCATCGACAGGGCAATGAGCAGTTCGTTGCCCACCGGTTCCGGCGAAGGGGAGGGGGAGGACGCTGCCTTTGCGGCCGTCTACGAGAGTATGCTCCGTCAGGCATACGAGGATCCGGATACATTCGATGATATACGCACTTTCGTTGACAGCCTGCCCGCCGACGTCGTTCCGGAGGAATTTGATTCGCTGTACAGGATGATGTGCAAGGCAGTAAAATCGGTTCGCAGATGATGGAGAGTCCTGACATAATCCTCACCGGGGCCATGGATTTCCAGAAGGCCACGGCGCAGCATATCTTCTCGCTGCTTACCGACCCGGAAAACCCTCACCGTAGGGTTCTGCTCGCCGACGAAGTGGGCCTGGGAAAGACTATCGTCGCTAGAAGCGTCGTGTCCCTGATGCGAGAATACCAGCGTGAGGTGATGCACGATGACTTCTACCGTGTGGTATACGTTTGCTCGAACATCAATATTGCACGTCAGAACATAGAGAAACTGGGAATCAACTCCGCACTGGACTTTACCGAAAGCCGTCTGTCGATGCAGCACTTCGCAGCTGAGCGAAAGCTCCAGGAGGTGAAATCACGTGATGAGAAGGAAGGGCGCATGCCCGAGGTCATAATCCCTCTCACTCCTTCCACGTCATTTGATTTCCGGTCATCTACCGGCATATCCAACGAGAGGGCGCTCATATGCGTCCTGCTGGAGGGCCTGGACGAGTTCTCGGACAAGACCTTAGCGCGTTATCTTCAGCGTTTCTTCCGCTGCAATGTCAGCCCGCAGCGCTGGCCAGGTATACTCAAATGGTATCGTGACCAGGTGACCGCCCTGGGTGATGAGTACCGGCAGCGCATGCTAACTGCGTTAAGGACCCTCGGCGGGGGGGAGCTCTCCCAGCTGAAGACTTTTGCCGAAACCGGCCAGATTCCCGAATGGGCGGATCAGTCCAGGATTATATCAGGGCTTCGCCGCGTTTTCGCAGAGATATCCCTTGACCAGCTGGAGCCGGATCTTGTCATCATGGACGAGTTCCAGCGCTTCAAGAACCTTCTGATGGGGGATAATGAGCAGAGCCTGCTCGCGAAGAAATTCTTCTCGGATCCCGGGACGAAAGTGCTACTACTCTCAGCAACACCCTACAAACCTTACACAACACTAGATGAACTCACCGAGAGCGGTACGGACGAGCACTTCTCGGATTTCCGTCAACTGATGGGGTTCCTTCAGGAGGGTAGCGATGCTGCGGACTCCGAGGCGTTCGACGATTCCTGGAAGCGATACAATATCGCCCTCTCGCATATTAGCGAGGACACTTTCGATGTAGTTAAGGTAGCTAAACGCGGAGCGGAGGAAGCGCTATACGGTATGATGTGCCGCACGGAGCGCTTCAACACCGGCGGAGTGAACACCGTCCGTGTTCCGCTGGAGGTGTCCACAGATGATATTAAATCATACTTCGAAGCGAGGACGCTTCTAGATGAAATCAATGAGGTGGCGGCAAGGCGAGAGTTCCGAACCATGCCGATGGACTATGTAAAGTCTTCGCCCTATCTAATGTCCTTCATGGACCGCTATAAGTTGAAGGGATTCGTGCGGGATAACCTTCAGAAGGTAGGGAAACGCATCTGGGACCTTCTTTACCTGCCTCTCAAGAAGATTGACAACTATCGAGAGATACCTGCTGGGAATGCCCGCCTTCAGTACCTCTGTGACGAGCTTTTCGACAAGGGATACAATGCCGAACGTCTTCTCTGGGTCCCGGCTTCGAGGCCATATTATAAGACTCATGGTTTGTATGCGAAGAACGCTGGGTTCTCGAAGACTCTCGTGTTCTCATCATGGGAGATGGTGCCGAGAATGGTATCATGCATGGTCTCCTATAATGCTGAAAGGCTTGTCATGAAAGGTCTCTGGGCACAGGGCAAACGTCCGGGTAACTACTACAAGGCGGAAGAGAAGAAGAGTAAGACCCGCTACGGCGCGAACAGGCTGAATAAGTTCAAGCCAGGGGAGAACCCCTTGCTCTATGTGTCCGGGTGGTTGGCGTCTCTATACAACCCCGAGGATACTCTGGGCATGGACATAAAGGATATCCGTGCTGCTATCACCCCATTGGTGAAGGCCAGGGTGAATGAGATTGCACGCACCTATGGTATCCCATTCGACAAGCGGACCGCCATGTCGGATCTGACCCTGCTGATGAGGCTTCTGGACGGCGAACAACTGGATATCCTACCCGAAAGGATTTCAGAGGATGCGGTTGAGAACCTGGTGTCAGCAGCTATCGGCTCACCCGCTATCTGCGCCTATCGCATGAGCGGCGACTATCTGCTTTCATACCACATTGCAGACTTCTTTGTGAAGATGTTCTCCAGGCCGGACCCAGCAATGATTGTCGACCTGACCTGCGCGAAGGGTGCCGATAACTACATAGAAGCAATACTGGAGTACTGCGTCGAAGGAAACCTTCAAGCGGTGCTGGACGAATTTAACCATCTTCTTGAAGGCCGGTGGGATACCATCCTCGAGCAGGGGCCGATGGAGGTCGGAACGCTTACCGTTGAGATGCAGGATGCAGACAAGCGAATAGTATCGCGCGGCATGCGTACGTACCTGGCCATACCGTTCACGAACGCGAAAATGGAAGACACGGCCGTGGCTCATACATCTGTGTTGCGCAATGCCTTCAACTCGCCGTTCCGTCCGTTCGTACTGACCACCACTTCCGTGGGTCAGGAGGGACTCGACTTCCACTGGTATGCAAGGAAGCTTCTTCACTGGAACCTCCCTTCGAACCCCGTGGACATGGAGCAGCGCGAGGGTCGTGTCAATAGGTACAAGTGCCTCTCCATCCGCCAGCGGCTGGGTGAACACTACAAGGATCTTCCCACCTGGGACGACATCTTTGAAAAAGCCCGGGAGGAATACAAGCGCGGCGACTCGGATATAGTCCCGTACTGGTGCCTCCCTCCGGACTTCCCGGATGACCACTCGAAACTGGTTGAACGTATTATCCTTGAATACCCCCTGAGCCAGGACCACGGGCGTTATGAGAGGCTTAAAAAAGTGCTCTCGCTCTACCGGCTCACCATGGGACAGCCGCGTCAAGAAGAACTCCTGGAGATGCTCGCCTCGTCCGGCCTGAGCGAAGAGCATGTCAAGGAACTGCTTATCAACCTCAGCCCGTACTACCGGGATAAGGCAGGGGAGTAGGAGTCCTATTTCTTTTCTATCACATGCGCCCGTCCCTCCTTGTAGTCCAGAAGGGCGGCCAGGGCGTCCACATGCTTTTTTACAAGAGTCTTGTGCCTGCCGGCCTTGCCGCGTTCGATGTTGTGACTTAAGTCGGAAACCTTTACGTTGATAGCGAGCTCGTTACCCGAGAATCCAATCTTCGCAATGTAGTCATCATAGGACACCGCATGCTTATCATGGGTGAGCAGGCCGACAGCTTCTACTACCTCGTCGGAGTATCCATATGTACTTAGATCTTCCAGCGTAATAGGGGAGTCCTCGACTACATCATGCAGGAACCCAACGATTTTCTCGTTCTTTGTCTTCCCGGCCATTCCCACAGCGAGAGCATGGAGAATCTGCGGGTTGCCATCCAGATCTTTGAGCCCGAAGAAAGTCCTTGCAGCAAGGTCGACTGCATCGTCGATTCCAGCTTCAAAGTATTCCTTCAACTCTTCGAACGTCCAGGGATTCCCTTTAGCGAAGTTCTCCTTCAGACGATCTTGGACCTCGAAGGAGGTGATGACATCAAAGTAGTCCTTGAGTTTTTTCATGGGGACTCGGAAGCGCCTTGTGTTCTCTTTGAGCTCGTAAGGATCCCCGTCGATGAACCACACGGGACTCAGGGGATCAGTCTTTCCGAACTCCACAAAAGTTCCGTAAATGAAGAATCCGAGAGGAGGGATCGTCCCTTCATCATCGATTACATCAATCTCCCTGGCCTTAATTTCAATCCGCTCAAAGTCTTCCCCACAGGAAAGAATGTCAAGAATTTCTGAGATATATCCTTTATGGGTGAGACCCTGAAGGTCTTTTTCGCAGGCCTCTTTTTTTATGTAATCCAGATAACCCGGCGTGCTTTCCGGGTCCTCTGAGAAACCGTTTTTCGAGAGGAACTGCATTATGTTCCAGGAAATGGTCCCAAGAGGCGAAGAGTAGGCAGGACTAGTGTCCGCGACTTTTCTGTAGAAGCTGGCAATTAAATCGTAGCGCATAACGCAATTGTGTTTTGCACCTAGGCGTTCCCGCTGGCCGCTGCCGTCCGCGCGCTGACAGCATCTCGGCATTGGGCCCGCTGTCGGTATGTTAATAAAAAAGGGAAATTGTGACGGGAAGGAGACCCCTTCCTCAATTCAAGAGCAAAGGTAATACTCCAATTTGACAAATATCGTCAATTTGATAAAAAGTTACACCTTCGAAAAAGAATGGCCAATATTATCAAGAATATCCGGGAAAATGATATATATTTGCACATGCATCAAGAGTCTCCCGAGAGGAGCACCAACCGAGCAGCCAGAAGCCACGGTGGTAAAGTGATGCGGATGTTCAATCAAAAAAAGTCTGTATCATGGACGGAAACAAATTCTTCAAGCGGAGCGCACTGCGCCCTACCGAGGAGCAGCGGCTCCTCACCAAGCCCTTCTACCGTAATTCCAGTGAGATTTACGCCCACTTCGATGACTGGAAGGACAACGACAGGTTTTATTTCATCCCCCTGTACCTGGAGATGACCTATAGCGTCTCTGGTTTTGTACTCGAACTGGCTCCAGACCCTGTGTGGCTGGGCTCTTTCATCCAGAACACCCTAAGCCATCCGGAACTGTATCAGTACAAGTGCCCGAAGTGCGGCAAAACGGTACTACCATTCCGCTACGTTGGCTCGCCGCTCAGCGGCCGCGTGGATCTGGAAGGCTACTGCGATTGCGGCTGGAGAGGTCATGAAATGGTCTCCGGCTGGTTCAAGCGAGGTGAAGCGCTTCGAAAGCAGTTGGATGTGGATAAGCTTCGGTACAGAAAGTACAGGTTGCTTCACTCCAGCGCTGCTCCGGCGACCATAGAAGAACTGTTGGAGTCTTTGAACCTGTAATCTAGGCAACAAATAAGAAGCAAAAAGCCGCCCCGGGAGGGGCGGCAAAGCTTGTCGAAAACGCTGAAGTCTTACTTCAAGCTGGCCTTGCGGTATTCCTTGCCGACTTTCTCGAGGGCGAGGGTAGCCTTACGTACGCGTGCCTTAGCAGCCTTGTTGTCAACCTTGTCGATGTCTGCCAGGATAGCGTTCACCTGGGCCTTGATTTCAGCAATAATCTTTTCCATTTTGATGATGTTTATAGTTGTTAATAATGTGTTGCTGACGCTAATATACTAAATTTCCGGCAGATTACGGCTCAATCTTCCTCTCCCTTCCGAAATTCTCCCTTCTCAAGAATACCAAGAAGGCGCTCGTTGTGGGATATCTCCCGAGCCAACTGCTGGCGGAGGGACTTGATCTCGTCCTCGAGCGCAGCGATCTGCTGGTCCTTCAGCTCAGTGCGCCTCTTGAGCTCATTCTCGAACTCCTCGTCCGAGAAGCCGTTGTAGTTGTTATTATGGATTGGGGCGTTGAACTCTCCCTCGATGTTCTGGCCGATGTTGCGGTAATCGTGGTGGATGCGAGTTCCCTTGTCGGCCTGGTCTATGAGTGCGGAGGTCTCCCAGTCGCGGTCGTTCTCGAGCAGGCGGACGAGTTTCTCGGCAGGGAGTTTCGCCTGTCCGCGCTCCACAGCGGAAATGAAAGCAATCGACACCTCAAGATACTCAGCGATGTCTTTCTGGCTTAGTTCGTTCATTGCCCGGAATGCCCTCATGTTCACGAGCTTCACAATTTTTTTGGTGTTTTCCATAAAAGTGCTACCTTTGCAATCAACTTGAAATTAAAATAGAATTTCAAATTTAATACAAAGGTAAGCAAATTAACTGAAATAGCAATACTAGTAGCCATGGAAAAAGAGGAATTAGCAAAAAAAGTATCCAAGATAGAGGAGCGGGTCTCCCGTCTGGAGAAGAAACTGTCAGGTGCCAACATGAAGGGAGCTAAGAAACGGATGCTTACCACCGAGGAGGCGGCCACCTTCCTGGGGATCACCGTCGACGGCCTTCGCGGCCTCACTTACAAGAAGATAATCCCGTACTATAAGCCAAACGGGAAGAACATGTATTTCGATGTGGACGAGCTTTCGGCCTGGCAGAAAAAAAACCACTTCGAACCCATCTATGAGTTGGAAGCGG
>Ga0255343_1004239_pt1 | contig 14328 bp, 9 predicted proteins | sample wastewater_treat_4_FD_192413 | JGI IMG/M metagenome (GOLD analysis project Ga0255343, IMG submission 192413) | Wastewater microbial communities from Lulu Island WWTP, Vancouver, Canada - plant16 | ecosystem: Engineered > WWTP > Wastewater > Unclassified | place: Canada: Vancouver, British... | reverse complement strand
TTCTAAATATTTTGTTAAACTACAAGATATATAATCTAAATTATTTTTATCATATTTACATGGCAAGAACTAAAAAGATTGTCAAAACAAAAACTACCCCAAAAAAGACAACAGGGAAAAAGGCTCCTGCAAAAAAGGTAGCAAAGAAAGTTACCATTAAAAAGCCTAATTTATCCTCTCCAATATATAAACAGATTCTTAAAATATTAGGAATTGTCGTTGCTATAGTTGGAATAATTACACTCTTAGATCTAGGAGTACAATACCTTAACAACGACTATAGTGTAGCTGTTGTCAATGGACAGAGAATTCCAAAAGCAAAATGGCATGAGACTTTAGAAAATGCATACGGAGCATCTATTGCTGAAACTTTAATCAATGACACTATTATCGAAAAAGAAGCTAAGAAGATAGAAGTTGAGGTAACTGATGAAGAGATAAAAAGTAAGCTTGAAACTATAATCAAAAGAATTGGTGGAGAAGAAGCATACCAGGCAGCTCTTAAAGCAAGTAATGTTACTGAGAAAGAGCTAAAAGAGCAACTAAAGAATCAACTTCTATACACTAAAGTCATCGGACCAGAGGTTAAATATACAGATGATGATTTAAAAGAATTCTTTAATCAATATAGTAGTGTCATCTTCCCAACAGAAACAGCAGCATTAAAAGAGGGTGAACAGTTAGATTTTGAGAAGTACAAAGAAGAGACTAAAGAACAGTATTTGATTAGTGAGGTTCAAACTATGCAAGCTGATTGGTTAACAACAAAGAAAGCAGAGTATAAGATACAAGATAATAGTACTGCAAAACCAAAGTATGGTTTCTTGAAAATATTAGGAACTCTTTTTAAGAAATAGTTATTAAAGAGATTCTAAGGTTAAGATGGTTCTACGATTCCGTATGAACCATCTTTTCTTTTATACACCAATGATATTTTATCTGTTGCTTTACTTCTGAAAAGAAATGAATCATATCCTAACATCTCCATTCTTTCAATAGCCTCACCTTCTTCAAGTGGAGACATATCTTCTATCTTTTTTCTTTTAGCTATTTTAGGGACATAGTTTGAATATTGATCCCCTTCTGTCTCAGTATCTGTATCAATATCCATTACTTCCCATGCTTTAGTCCCACCCCAATGATCTTTCATTTCAACATACCTATTTAATCTTCTTACAAGAACATCCACAGCTTTATCAATATTTGTATACATCTCTTCTCCTCTTTCTGTTATTCTTACTGGCGTTTCTGGTAAATCTACAGAAATATCTACTCTAAAGTCATTCTTTACTCCCCTACTTGCCTTGTGCTCTTTAAATGCAACTTCCATAGATATAGCTCTATCTAATAAATCTTTTCTTTTTGATAGTTTATCTAATGCATATTCCTTTAAAGCATCACTAGAATCCATACCTAGAAAGGTAAACTTAACATCTTTTCTCTTCATTTATAGAACTATTTAAGTTAGATATCTATATTATACATTATACATGTTCTTGCAAGTTTGGTTAGAGATATATATAATATGGCTGTTAATCCGCGATAGCTCAATGGTAGAGCGAACGGCTGTTAACCGTTTGGTTCCAGGTTCGAGTCCTGGTCGCGGAGCCAATCTATGTCTTCTTCCTGATTTATTAGTTTCTTATACTTGTTTTTCCAATTCCAGACTATATTTTTACCATCCCATATTAAGTTCGCACAAAGGGTCTCTACAATCACCCTTTTATTAGCAGGTGTACCTTGGTTAAATCTTGCACTAGCTACCTTCAAAGACTCTAGGAACCCTTCCATTTCAAATGGAATCTCATTCATAATTTCCTTAGCTTTGATTATTGCTTCCTGATACAACTCAATAGTTTTGTTACAATCTAATATTAAATCTTGATAGCCTTTCAATTCCTCTTCTTCTTCCTTAGTCAATGTACCTTTAATCCTTAGCTCTGATATAGCTTTTGAATACTGTTTCTTAAAACCTTCTTCATAACCTATCTTAGTTCTCATCTCTCTAATATCCTCCTCGTGTTGAGCTACCTCATATTGATAATTTGCTTTAACTAATGCAGAGAGTTCTTTCCATTTCTCTTCTGATATTTCTATCTGTTTTAACTTCTTCATAATACTTTCATCAACAAAAGTTTCTTTAAGGTGAGGAAGCCTTTCATTAGGATTACTCTTACATGGCTCCTTTCTGTGAGGACATTTGTAATACACTATTCCCTTTTGAATGTCTCCTGTCATATATTCACCACACTTACCACACTTAATAAGTTTAGGAGAGTATGCATACATGTTTTTGGTTTTTCCCCTCTTATGAGATCTAAGTAGAAGAACATCTTGAACTTTGTAGAATAAATCATCACTTATCATCCTAGGATACATTCCTTTATGTCTTTCCCCTTCATACTCAAAGATACAAATATATTCTTTCTTTGATAACCATTCTCTTACTGTATTTTCTCCATATGGTTTATTATCATTTCTTTTATTAACAAGTCCTATTGAAGCAGCATATTTTGCCAACTCTTCTATCGTATATTCTCCAGTTGCATATGTTTCAAATACTTTTACAATCAATGGGGCTGTTTTGGGGTCTTTAACCCATACTTTCTGACCTTTGTTTCCAACATATTTATATCCAACTATTCTTTGGTTTGGTGGCATTCCTGCAATAGCTTTACTCTTCCATGTTTGCTTCATTCTATAGCTTGTTTCATCACTAGAGTTCTTAGCCATTGCAAAATTAATAGCCAACATCATTTGATCACTGCTACTGTTAGAGAATATTTTGTCATGGGTATACACAGCTTCTATCTCTCCATTCTGTAAATACCAGAGTATCCTGCCTCCATCTCCAAAGTTTCTTGCTAATCTGTTGTGTTCACTACAAACTATACCTTTAATTTCACCTTCTGAGCCCTGTTCATCTAGTAGCTCACACATTCTATTAAAGTCTTTCCTTACATATGCTTTGTATCCTGACTCTTTATCCTCAAATTGGTTAACAATCTTTAGATTGTTCCTCTCTGCAATCTCTTTAACTACTCTTCTTTGATAGTTAAGGGAGTTGGGTTGTTTCTCAGGTGTACCTTCTCTCTCTTGCTTAGTAGATTTTCTAAGGTATGCAAATACTTTAATTTTTGAGGTATTTTGTTCCATTTTTGTTGTTTTTAGCTATTTTTATGCTAAAGAATGTTGTTGTTTCAATCCCCTATAAGCGCCGAAAAACTATTTTTCTTCTTTTGGAATCTTCTTTATTTCAAATTCCTCTCTTACTTTTATCTTTTCAGGTACATTAAGAATGTGTCTCCAGGACTTCTTTTCTTTAATCCATTGAGAGAATATTTGTGGTCTAGTAGCTATGTCTATGATAGAGGATATGAATTTCCTTAGTTCAGATGTTGATTGGTTTTTCTTTAGATTTGTGTATGTTTTTGCCATTTTTTGTTAAAAATATCAATGTTTTTCCAAGTTTTTCCCTAGTTTTTTAGGTATTTTTCTTACTTAATTGACTTCAAATATCTAATACAAATTTCTATTAACTTGTAATTATCATCATAATAGTCAATAAAACCTCTTTCTTCTTTTTCATTTTTAGAGTTAATCAACTCTATCTCTAATTCTGAGTCTGTTGAAAATACTGAAAAATGAAAGACCCTTACCACAAAAGGATATTCCTCTGGATCTAAGTTGTGTTCAAAAATCTTATTTCTTGTCCCTTTGTATTTTGCTAGAAACTCTATATCATCATTCGTTAGTTTGCCTCCTGAGTTTGCAAGTAGATATTTGGCACATTTACTTCCTGTATAGTAAATTGGGGAAATTGAAGATTCTAACTCTAATATAGCACTTAGAGGAGGGTCTGGATCAAAGTATTTCTCTATTGATGAAATCTTTAAAGCAATGTGATCTTCAAACTCCATATATGTATGTAAAATGTTTGTAGTAAAGTCCCAAAATAAGTCATCTGGTTTCTTATTGTTATCATAAATATCTCTAATTATTTTGAAAATATCATCTAAAGATTCTCCATATGGTTTCGGTCCATAATATGCACTAAAGAAGGAATTATCATCTCTTGTAGAGTCAGGTTTAAATGTTGTCTCTTTAATAAAATCTTTTAATGTTTTTTGCTTTTGTATATTTTTAACCATTGAAAATTTTTGAAATTACATCTGCAGATTTCTTTTCAAAGAAATTGATTATCTCTTTATTCTTTGAAACGGAATCTTCCAGCTTGGATAACTTCTCTACAATATCCTCTTGTTCCTCTATAGAAGGAAGAGGTATGCCAAAATTATAAAAAATTCCCTGATTTATATTATTTATATTCACACCACTAATCTGATCTCTTAAATATTTGTTGAATGCCTGTGAATTCAGTATGTAATAAAGATATTTTGCATTTATATTATCATATGCTCTTACACAACCCATAAATCCTCCAAGATAATAGTCTGTATCATTGTCTATGAAAGCAACTTTGCCTATATGAGATTTACTTCCACTAGACATACAAATAAATATATCTCCCTTTTTGAGCTTCTGAGTTTCTTTTAGCTCTTTCTTAATATATTTTAAGTCAGTAAGATTAAGCCCCCCCATTAAATCAATATTGTTTGCCCTAAGCACTATTTTACCTCCATTCTCAACTTCATCATCCTTTGAATAAGTTACTCCCCTTACAAGTGCACATACCTCTTTTAATTTAATTATTTTCCACTCTGGGTTTATCTCTATCTCAGGCTTCCAATTATCTATAACCATTCTTGCTCCATCTATAACCCTTTGGTATCTATCAAGTTCTTCTACTATTTTCTTTTGTTCTTCTATTGGGGGAAGAGGAATTTCTAACCTGACTAATTCCTTGAAATGACGGGAATAACCCAAACTCTTGATTGGAGTGTTTTTTAGCACATAGTACAAATACTTTGCTGAAGCAACTTCTTTAAATTGAAGAATCTTTACACCATCAGCACCTAATACAAAATCAAAATCAACATACTTAAGCTCTCTAGTATGATCACCAAATATAACAACTGGTTTGGTTACATTGTAAAGAAAATCTTTATTATCACAGTAGCCTGCTATAAAATTACTTGATTGATCAATTATTGGATATTCCCCCTCTGGTAGATACTCACTTTTTTTGATCTTGTGAGTATATCTCACATCTTCAAGAATATCTCTTAACAAGACACTCTCCCATTTTCCCTTCACATAAATACCTCTTTCGCTATTTTGATACCTATAACCATTTAAATTGTAATCTCCACTCTCCTTAATCCTACTTTTTCCAATGATTTGGGTATTAAATAATTCGTCTTCCTTGATTTCTTCATCATTCAATATCCATTTCTTGTACTTCTTCAAACCATCTAAAATCTTAGGTAAATCATTCTTCCCATTCTCCTTTCTCTGTGCACCTAAATCAAAACCATCATTTTCCACATTTACAAACAAGATATTATCAGTCTTCTTGGCAATATTCTTGTCTAAAAGTAATACACTAGTCTTAACACCCGCATATGGGTTAAATACTCCCTGAGGAAGTGATACTACACCCCAAAGATAATTATCTTCTACAAGTAACTTTCTTAAATTCTTGTATGCATTAGAAGATTGAAAAATAATACCCTCTGGAACAATAATACCTGCTTTGCCAGAAGTACTAAGATGTTCCATTATATAATCTACAAATAAGACTTCTGACCTATTTGCCTGTATTGCAAATCTCTTGTGAGGTCTTATACCACCTTTAGGAGTCATAAAAGGAGGATTAGCTAATATACAATCAAAATCTTCATCCCAATGATCTGTACTAGTTAAGGTATCATATTCATATACCTGTGGGTCTGGGAACTGATGTAAATACATATTCACCAATGATAATCTTCTCATCTCAGGAGAAATATCATAGCCTACAAAATTCTTTGTTAAGTTTCTTCTATCCATAGGAGAAAGTGCATCTCCCAGAATCTTAGAATCTTTAGTGGTATTGTGTTTTAGAATATGTTTGAATGCAGAGATAAGGAATCCAGCAGTACCACAGGCAGGATCTAGTATCTTGTCCTCCTTCTTAGGATCTACAATATCCACTATGAAGTCTATGATGTGTCTAGGAGTCCTGAATTGCCCTGCATCGCCCTGTGAGCCCATTACAGACAATAAGTACTCATATGCATCACCTAAATCTTCACTATTGGTGTACTTAATTTCATTTATCTGGTCTAAGAACAGCTTTAATGTTTCTGGGTCTTTAAAGGGCAAGAAGGCCCCTTTAAATATGTCTCTAAACAGCTGTGGTACATTGGGATTGTTATTCATCTTCTCTAATCCTTCAGAATACAAAGCTACCCTATCATATGCTGATAAAGAGGTGTCTATTATCTTATCCCAAGAGTATTTTTCATACTCTCCCATAAAGAAGCTAGTCTTATCTCCTAACTTCTTGGCTTGTTCATCCATATCACTCATGAACTTATACATAAGTGCAAGAGTAATCTGTTCTACTTGTGCTGTAGGAACAGGAATCTTCCCTACTAGAATATCTCTTGCATTTTTTATTTTTCTTTTTGTATCTCCATTTAACATAATTATTGGCTGTAATATTTATTTATTTGAACATTGTCCTTTACATAGTCTGTAACATACTGGATATTCTCCTTCCCCAATTTATTTATTACTTCAAAAAGTATAGGGTCATTTGCATATTTATTTATTTCATTCGTATTTATATCCCTTCTAAAAGTCTCATCAGCAACATATAGTTTAAAGAATTCTTTTACATCATAGAAGTTTTCAGCAGGAACATTATTAACTACTAAGTAATTTTGGAAATCTTCCTCTGCTAAATCATTCTTTGTTTTGAAAGCCTTCCCTTTAAACACCTTCTCTAAAATATCTGCTAAAAATATTCTTCTATCACTCTTGTAACTCTCTCTTAATCTATCCATATTGTAATACTCCTCTGGTTTATCAAAGAGTTGAGATGTAACAACATACTGAGCTGTCTCATAGTCGTTAGTATCTACAGCCTCTTTAAACTCTGGAATCTCTGTATATACTTCTTTAAGCTTCTCCTCAAATTTACTTGAGTAAAGCTCTCTATCAATTCTCATACCATTTTCATCTATTTCTATTTCATTAAATTCCGTTATCACATCAGTTCCACCATAGATACCTTCAGAATCTTTTCCTACTATAGGTCCAAATGGACCACGAGGATCTGCTGTAGTTCCTTTTCTCTGTTTTGGTAACGGTAATATCTCATCATATGGATACTCTTCTTCAAAGTATTCACAGTTAGCGAAGAAATCAAAGAGTTTAAAATACTTCTTATCTTTTACAATTTCATTAACTGCCATACCATCTCTTTGTGAATATCTGAATCTGAATCTTCTTGTACCTCTACCTTTTATCTGTACAAAATCTGTAGGAGAAAATATTGGCCTAAGAAGAGCTACATTTAATAGGTCCTCGCAATCATATCCTGTTGTCATCATACCAACAGTTACACATACTCTGGTCTTACTTGATTTGTATCCATCAAGAAACTTTGATAGACCTCTTAGATTATTATTAGCAAACTGTACTGAATAAAGCTGAGCATCTTGTACATTTGAGGTTATCTGTAAAGCAAAATCTGACTGATATTTATCTGGATACATTTGCATAGCATATTCATTAAGTAGATTTGTAATCTTTGATGCATGTCTCTGACTTACACAAAAGATTATTGATTTACCAATCTCCCCAGATATTGGATCTCTTTGAGCATTTTGCATAAAGGCTTCTACAAACTTTCTATTTGTCTCTTCACTAAAGAATTTTTTTTCAAAGTCTCTTGCTTTATATACCACTTGGTTTCCTTGCTCATCAGTACTAATATATTCTCCCTCTTCTGAATCTGGATCTTGTGTCATAACAAAACCTTCCTCTGAAAGTAATTGAGTTGTAACCTCTGTTCTACAATCTATTGTTCTAGGATTAACTAAAAAGCCATCTCTTACACCATCTACAAGACTATATCTAAATGTTGGTTCCCCACTTTCGCATCCAAAAGTTTTGTAAGTAGATAGAAGTATTCTTCTTTCTAGTTCTCTTGGGTCCTGTTCAGCTAAATCTTCTTGATTAACCTTTTTAAGATAGTCCTTAGGGGTAGCAGTTAGACCAAGCTTGTATCCTATGAAGTACTCAAAGATTACCCTACTGTTTCCAGAGATAGACCTGTGTGCTTCATCAGAGATAATTAAATCAAAGTCATTTGGTGAGAAGAGCCTAAGGTATTTGTTGTTTGAAGAGATACTCTGTATTGTTGTTACTACTATTTCAGCTTTCTTCCACTCATCCCTAGCTTCTTTGTAAACAACTGTTGTGAAGTCAGGTTTTAAATATGCATCAAAGTTTCTCTTAGCTTGGTTTTCTAATTCAATTCTATCTACAAGAAAGAGTACTCTTCTAGCATTTTTAGTCTTAAGAAAGAGTTTAATCAGGGCTGCAGATAGCAAGGTCTTACCTGTACCTGTTGCCATTTCCATTAAAAATCTATTCTTATCTTCTGCTACAGCTTTTTGAACAGCAATAATTGCATTTAACTGATATGGTCTTAGAAATCTCAAACCTTCTCTTTCAATCATCTGATTTCTGCCTTCTTCTGTATCCCACCTAGGATCAAGCTTGTAATCAGGATCTTGAGTAAGAGCTATGTAATCACTTCCAACCTGTGTATTAACTAACCTATTTTTATCTGGTACAAAATCTTTTGAGGATACTAATGATTCTAATGTTGGAAAATGAGATATGGAAGTAGGATTTCCTAGCTTCATATCCCAAAGGAAGTGCATATTTCCATTAGAAAGTATTATGTACCTTACATTTGAACCTAAGGAGTTAGCATAGTCTCTTGCCTGTTCTTTACCATCTAAAGGATGTTTATCTTCTGATTTTGCTTCTAAGACACATATTGGATAGTTATTTGCATCATACAAGAGATAGTCTACAAATCCATTTCTAGTTTCAACATTTTCAAAATTGTCCCCTGGATTATTTTCAATCTTTACATTACTCTCTAAAGAAACATTAGCTCTCCCTTTTTCTGGGTCATCAAGTAATCTCCAACCTGAAGCAGTTAAGAGTTCATTAATTTTAATTCTTGCTTGAGCTTCTTTGGCCATATCTTTACATTCCTTCGTGTAATTACATTGCTAGTATACTTCATATTAATGAATTTTTTAAGTCTAACTCCTTCCAATAATATAGCAATGGTTATATTTAATAGGTTTTAATATCTTAAGCCTATTTTTATAAATATGAGTAATGATATATAATTACAACATTAATGTAAATTAAGAATAGATATAAATGTCAGAAATAAAACTCTTTAATATCTCTCCAACAAATAAAAGTACACAGATAAAAGCTAAAAGCCTAAGGTTAGAAAAGCAGATACAAGATATTGTGGAGAAGAACTTAGAAGAGCTCTTTGGAGTAAGATTTTTAGCCTCTGAATATATTATTGATAATGGAAGAGTAGATACACTAGGATTGGATGAAAATAACTGTCCTGTAATTATAGAATACAAACTAGACTCTAACACCAATGTTATTAATCAGGGTCTCTTCTACCTAGATTGGTTCATGGAACACAAAGCTGATTTTGATATTCTGTGTAGAGAGAAAATCGGTACAAAAGTAGATATTGATTGGGATAATCCTAGATTATTATGTATAGCAACTGATTTCAATAAATATGATGATAATGCTATAAAACAGATTAATAGAAACATAGAGTTAATTAGATATACCTTATTTGAAAACGACTTCCTGATGATACAGTTGGCATCAGCAGTAAGTGAAAAACCTAGAAGTTCACATATCTCTGGTGACAAGTATCCTCATGACAGAATTGAATACAAACTAAAAACTGCTAATAAAAACATTGTTGATTATACTGAAGAGTTAGATGAATATATCCTTAACTTGGGTGATGACATACAAAAGAAGGAACTAAAAAATTATTGGGCATATAAAACAATTAAGAATTTGGCTTGCATAGTAATTAATAAGGAAAAATTAGATGTTTACTTATCTTTAGATTATGAAGATATTGACAATCCAAAATCTAATGTAAAGGATGTCAAAGGCAAAGGACACTGGGGGACAGGAAACACAGGTGTCTTTGTAAGCAATGGTGAAGAATTAGAATATGCTAAAGACTTAATCAAAAAGATTTACAATGGAGAAATGAGTATTTAATACTCTAGTTATACATAGTTATATTCCCATATACTATCTAATATAAGGGGATCTCTAACTTAAAAAAGTAAAGTTCTATTAAGCCTCTTTAATGAGTATATTTCTAACTAAAGACTGCACCTCTTCATTACCCACATCTTGCAACAACAATGTTATTATTTCAGTTCGCACAATACTCAGTACAAGGAGTTTTTTATTCCTGAAACATCCAAGAGACTCCCTTATCGTCATCTAAAACATATACTTTCTTATGCCTAATTATACTTCTTAGAAATATGTAAAGTAATTTAGGAGTACGATTTCTACGATATAAAGTTTTGCCTCTGAGAAAGATATAGATATTTTTCAAAGAAAAAAGATCTGTGATTCTTACATCATCTATATGTTTATCTATATACTCTTTCATATTATCTCTCCCTATTACCTCATCAAAAGAATATGTTTCAGGGTATTTAATATCCGTACTCTCCCTGTTAGTTAATAATATCTTAATAGCATTCGGAGAATTAGATACTAGTTCCTTATACCTCCTTAATCCTGAATCCAATATCTCAGATTTACCAGTAACAGGATTATCTTTAACTAAAGTATCATCTAAATCAAAATATAGGTGGTCATACATAATATTGATAATACATGATTGAAGAAAGGGAAATCAGATTAGGAAGATTAGGTTATTAACTTATTCCCCAAACAACTTGTCAAACTCTCTTTCAGACAAATATGGCTGAATATCCCTCTTAAAGTCTTCTAAAGCCACACCTAATAACTCTAAAGCATTATGAATAGCCTCAGATAATTTAACAGATCCTGTTTTATCCTTGATAATATCAGCAGTATGGACCATATTAACAAACCAACCAGCAGCTGCCCTCCCTTGCTTGTCTGATGTTTTCCTAATAGCTAATATTCTATTTCTTACCTCCATCAGTTCCCATGCATCACCAAACAGAGGGCCTGCAAACTTACTTTCCTCACGTAATCTCTTAAGGTATTCACTTGCTTGTTTGTAATTAAACTTTTTAGTTATGAAATATTGTGCCAGATCTATCTGTTTCCATTTTCTATCCTCATCGGTAATATTTCTTTCATCACCTCTTGTAATTAAATCATCTATCTCTGCTAAAAGAACTGCATGACCATACGGAAGAAGATTCTTCTCAACTAACTCTTGAACTATAGGAGTCACATCTCCTACATATTTAATAGCCTTATTAACTGTTTCATAGCTTCTTCCAACCCTTCTAGCAAATGCAGTTACGGTTAATGTTTTACCTTTCTCCTCCCAAACTCTCTCCATTTTATGCCATAAACGACACATAACTTCTGCTTCTTGAGCTGGTGTCATCTTGTTTTGTAAGTTTTCTGTCAGCTGAATCTCAACTATCTCTTCTGGTGTTAATTCTCTATTAGCAAGATTAATCATGATATTAGTATCTATTCCAATACTATTAAGCAACTCAATAGCCTTATACCTATGCTGACCAGCAATCAAAACAACCCGTTTAGAGCCATCTTCTATTTCCTTCACAAACCCAATACAAGGTTGTAACTGTCCTTGTGTATATATACTATCTGCTAGATTCTGAATAAAGTCTTGATCGAAAGGACGAATATTATCTGCAAGATCAATATCGTCTACAGGAACCATGAATGTCTTAAACCTAATGTTGTTATCTACTTCGTTATTCTCTCGTAGTTCAAAATTTTCAATATCAACAATAGTAGATGAATCTGTCATTAATATTTCCCAACAAAATATTGTTCTCATTATACACTATATATTTGAAAATAATATTTCCCTATACAAAACCCTCTACATATCTGATATTATGTATTAGTGAAAAAACCAATTAAAAAGAAAAATATATTTATACTATTTACTTTAGGTATTTTTCTCCTTCTAGGAACATCCCTATTTCTATTAAAAAACTATTCTGATTATCAAAAGTCTTTAAGAACACCATTTGATATTGTTGTTGCTAATACTACTACTGATAGCACAGAGATATATTGGAAAGCTAGACCAAACAATTCTCACCTACTCTCCTACAGAGAAAAGAACAGTACAGCTCCATACAAAGATCTTCCTGACTCCTTGCTTTACCAAGATATTATCTCTAACAACAATGTATATGCTGTAAAAATTAAAAATCTTCAACCTAATACCACATATTCATTTAGAATAAAGACAGAGAAAGAAATATGGGACAAAGACCTTACATTTAAAACAAAGGATGTAAGTGAGGAAGTTGAGTTACCTACAATAGCGCAAGGAGAAGAGAAAGAGGGGACTTTTGCTCTTATAACTACTGATACAGGAAACTATCTCTTCAACACTCAATATCATGGAACATGGGCTTTTGATTCTAAGAATAAAGAATTTAGTGTAAGAGAATATGCTCGATGGATTCCATCACAAATACTTAGTACAAGATTGTATCGTCTAGTAAAACCTACCCATGCTGCAGATCTAAAGGGAGCAAATTGTTATACAGATATAACTGTAAACGATGGGAATTATACAAGATCTAGAAATAGAGCACTTGATGTAGGTGGTAGATGGACAGGAGCTTGTTCACCAGGACACTACGTTAATGAGTGCTATGCTAATTTATATTGTTCATCTATTCAAGCAGGAGTCGATCCACAATTCGTAACAGCAATATGGCTACATGAGACAGGAGGAAGTAACTATGCTAATCCTAAAGTAAGTGATAGTAAAAAAGATACCATTATGGACTTTGGAATATGTTTTTTCCAAGGAGGAAGATGTAATCCAGAATGGGCTATGGATTTTCAGAAACAGTTAGACCAATTACTGAAAATTACTGGATCTGGATATATCTCAAGTTGCCCCACAAATAACAGTTATACAAACAACGACAGATGGGGAGCTCGATTTAGTAAGGGTGGATGTATAGAACCTGAAGATTTAGATGACGGAAAAGGATATTATACAGGCATCAAAGAAGTCTACGGTTGGCTTACAGGAAATCCAGAGGCTATGCAATTCCCTTTTAGTACTACACCAAATAGTTCTGCTTGTAAACGAAATTCTTCCAAAATTAATACGAAGTTCAGAAAATGTGATGGAACTATAGTAGATAGTGGACCGATAAGCCGAACAGAACTAGTCTTAACACCACAGAATCCTGTTAAGGAGTGTACTAGTGTACAAGGTTGTACCTGTGCATATTATGGACAATATACAAAGGTAGATGTAGAAAAGAGCGCTGTCTGTACTTTAAAGGGTACAAAAATAGTTGTTGCTTATACATGTTGGTTTGTAAACAGAAGTGATGAATGCCAAGAAACAACATCTGATTACCCATGTGGTAGTAGAGGAATGTTCAGTTCCAAAGAAGCTTGTGAAAATCCGCCTGGACAGAGTCCATCACCTACACCACCTACGCCATCTCCATCACCCACACCACCTACACCAAGTACTGATTCTGCTTGTTCAGGGCCTGATAATTACCCAGGTAAAATGGATATACCAATGGGAACTGTCTGTAAAGATCCAAGTGGATGTGAATGTTTTGAAGGTAGTAAATTTATCGTAGCAGTAGCATGTGGAGAAACCTGTACAGCAGAGCAGCAGACAGAAAAGATATGTTGTTTAACAGATACAACATTATCTGTAAAAACACCTAATGATTGTACGGGCACCGTAAGAGAAGATATACCTGTCACTAATTGTCGTAGTCAAAGTGTTAAGTACATCATTAAAAAAGGAATATCATTCATTAATCCAGTAGAAGCTATAGTTACAAATAACTCACTAGTACCACAAAGCGCATACGAATTAATAGAATTTTCTGATAAGAGGATTATATCCGTTGGAGAGTATAAATCCGGAGAATGGACACAGATAGTAAAGTATGAGAATGGGAAAATACATGGTAATGACTTTAAACTAGATCCAAATAAATCATATATGGTTATGTCACTACAAGAAGCAGTGTTTAATTTAACTGGTTACAGAGTAGAAAGTCCCGATATATTAAAACTATCAGGGTGGAATCTAGTCCCTTCTTATGTATTTGATAATAAAGGTTATACATCATATGA
>Ga0255343_1004232_pt1 | contig 14334 bp, 19 predicted proteins | sample wastewater_treat_4_FD_192413 | JGI IMG/M metagenome (GOLD analysis project Ga0255343, IMG submission 192413) | Wastewater microbial communities from Lulu Island WWTP, Vancouver, Canada - plant16 | ecosystem: Engineered > WWTP > Wastewater > Unclassified | place: Canada: Vancouver, British... | reverse complement strand
AAATATACAACTATTTTTTATATAAAGTCAAGTTTTTATTGATTTTTTTTACATAAAAAATGAAAATAATTTGTAAGTCATTGAAAATAAGCTACTTATTTATTAAAAATTTATCAAAGAATTTTGACTTACAAAGGTCTATTGCGTTTACTTGAAGTTCGTTTGCGAAAATAATTCCGTAACGTGGTTCAAAATATCTGTTATAACTAAATGCAGTCCATTCATGGCAAATAAATTTACGGGCTTTTTGTTTCTTCGCACCTATCCATTTTTTGAACAGTATTTTAATCGGTTGAGAAAATAAAAGGTTAAAGAAATCATAATCGGTATTACCGCAATAAGGCAGCATCTGTTGAGCCATTTCGCTGCCGTCAATATGTAAATGTGGTTTAAGTATCATAAGGCTAAATTCAGGCTTCAAATAATGTTCAATAGGCGTGATACATATGCCTCGTTTCTGTGCCTCGATAACCATTATACGCCCGTATGCAAGCCATATTATGCCACTATGCGACCACATTCCCCAATGTTTGTCTTCCAATTTTTGAAATGATTGAATGGCTTTTGACAACTTCGTATTGCTCGAAGTCATTATAATGTCGCCTGTTTTAACGTCTTTCAAGTCGATTGTTTTCATATTCTCGGAGGTTTAAATGGTTCGTATCCTTTGCCATGTTCTTTTCTTGAAATCTGTTTTCTATTGTCTGTACGTTTAAATGAAACATGAATCCACGACGGTGCTTTGTCGTTCCCATATTCCCAAATTAATTGGTCGAAAGGTAGATTGTTTGCTATATATATAAATGCAGCCCTGTTATTTTTACAAATAATATCGGCTGCCTCGCCCTTGCAGTGTTGTGAAGTTGTTGAGCCTCCAACTATTTTATTTACTCTTTCACTTCGATACCCCGAACTAACTACCACTTGACCTACTGCATTACGTAACGGTTGAAGTACTTTAATTGCTAATAGTTCTAGATTTTCTATATGTTCCGGAGTAGGCGTATTTTCCCCGTGCCGAGTTTCTATTAATTCTTCAAGTGTAAAATTTTCAGTTAAATTCATTTGCATTTTCTATTTTTATGTTCAACCTCGATAACTTTTAAGCGGTCTTTCAAATCTATTATTTCAGCATTTGCAACCGTTATTTTTGCCTCATTTTCTTCGGTTTTGTAATTGTATAGCTGCATATTGCTTATTACTCCGTTTATCGTTGTATTTAGTTTATCTATGTTATCTATAAGCCTCTTAAGAAAAAAAGCAACTACTCCGAGTAATACGGTTATTCCTGTTGTTAATATCCACATTGCTAACGTCATGGTTTAAACTCCCCGTTTTCGTTTTGCAAAAGTTTGGTTGACAAATATCCTAATGCAGTACTTACGCCTGTTAATACAATTGCATTTGCATTTATTTCGCCCGTTTGAAGCCCTGTTGCAAGTGCTGTTACTACCGAAGCCGAAAACGAATATATAGTACCTCGTACTACATCTCGAATATTTATTTTGCCAAATTTACTTCTCATATTTCGTCAGATTTAATTTGTTTTTCTCTACAAACAAATTTATGAAATTTTCCGTCAATTCCAATTCGTCAATATCGAATTTATTGTAATTATAAACAAATGTATCTCCGCATACCTGTTCAATAGTTACAGAAGCTGCCTGCAAGTCTATTATTATTCGTCTTATTTGTTCTTCCATTATATCTCGTTAAACATAAAAAAAGTATTAATATCGTCATCCATTCCTATTTCAAAACTACTACCACACCAATAACTCCCATTATTAATATGATTTTCAAATGAAGCTCCACAAAAACAAGCTTCAGCCTCATCAGGGTAATCCTTCTCAAATGTTATTCCTTTAAATTCTAACATATTACTCAAAATTGAAAAATTAATGGTATCTGTAACTGTGCGTATCTAATGTGAATTGGTTTACCGTTAGCAATAGTATGACTGTCGTCTGCATCGCCATAAGTTCCGTCAAATAATGTTTGCCCATTTGCTCCGAAATAAACCCAACTTCTACCACTCAAATCATCAAAATCACTATATTTTAATCCAAAACTTGATACAAGCGGATTAATTGCCATAAATTCAGTCCAAATAGATGGTGTAAGTTCGTTATATCCAAAATTTGCAAACAAATGATTACGTGATATTTTATATGATTTACCGAAGTCTTTTTGACCTGAAATTATTAAACCTGTAATTGTGTATCGTGAAGTTGCATCGGGGTTGGTATCCCAAGTAGCTACGGTTGCCGTTTTTGTTGTACCGTCATAATCTGTAATAATTCTCATTTGCCCAGCTCCTGTACCTTCAATTATGCCAATTATAAGCCCATTATAATAGTCATCATCAGTTTTTGCGTCTGAATAAAGCGTAATACTTGTATTTGTAGCACTTGCAACAGCTTTATCACGTTGTGCTATTTTAAAGCACTCATTTTCATAGATTACATTTCGTAATGTAGCACCCCCAACTTCCGTGAATGCGGAATCCGTTGCATAAAATGTTAATCCAAGTGAGAAGCCTATATCATGCCTATTGAATCCTGCACCAAGATTAGCACTACCTGTTTTTGCTGTGTAATCGCCTAATGCAGGATTATTGAAATAATCTGCAACTGTTTGACCTGTTGAAGCATTGTTTATTGAATGAGCATTTGCTCCATTTGTTGTTGGTATTGAAAGGGTTGTATAATTGTTGTAATCACAGCCGATGCCTGAAAATGAAGGACTGGCTGGTCCTATAATCACATTGTTGTAAAAAGTTTTGAGCGTTAATGCCACACCTCCCGTGCAGTTGATTATATTGCAATTGTGAAGATAAGTTGGAGTACCTTGAGCTATAACACTCATATTATATAGATTACAATAATATCCATTAAATGTTTGGTATGGATAACCTAATACCTTAAAATGAACATAATTGCAATAATGACAATAATAGTGTCCAAACACACTACCTCCAAAAATCAAAACATTAAAATAATTAAAATTATCACCACCATATATCGTGAAAACTGTAATACTGTCATCAATTTCTGTTCTTCCATTCCCCCACCACTTAAACGCCCTATTATTCAAAGTCCGCTGCTGCGACCAAATACCGTCATCTAACATAATGTTCGTATTTGCCGTAGCTACACTTGTTGCTTTTGCAATAGTTTTATAAGGTTTTTGAGCAGTACCATCTCCTGTTGTATCATTCCCTTTATGTGATACATATGTTGTTGCTAAAGTGTTAGCAAGTGTTGGGTTTCTTAACCATTTCCAAGCCATATTATTTCGTATTAATTGTTATACCTTTACTTTCTAAATATATTCTATGTTCATCAAGAAGAATATCTGTATATTGATATATATATCCATTTTCCAAATAACTTTCTCGTTTTTTTGCCTCTGCATATACAAAATCAATATTTTCTTTTGATATTATTGCATACTGCTCATTACTCATTATTATTTGATAAACTTTATCTTCATGCCAAGAACTTCTTACTGTTTCGTGATATTGATGCTGTAAAGTCCAAGCATCTGAATTATCTTGATATTCAGATATTCTTGAAACTTGAAACCCTATTGCATCTACATTCCAAGTTTGTTTTAACGGTCTTTGATAGTCATCTAAAACAGTTGCAGGTTCACTTGCATTCATAACTTCAAAGAAGTATGCTTGACACTCTTGCGTTTGATTTTCAAACTGTAATTCAGTATCGAAAATTGCATTGTTTGGTAATTTTATTTCCATAATTATATGTATTTATCAACTAAATATCTATATCCTGTTACCCAATATTTTATCGTAATAAAACATCGCTCATTTGCCTCTCCGCTTGTAAAATCGAATTCCTGCGTATTAACAACCGCCTTTCCGTCAACATCTACAAGCACTAAATCACGACCTCCTGTTGCATCTTGTACTACTTCGATATTGCAAGTAAATACGGGTGATGCAGTTATAGGTGTCATTGTTATCGTTGTTGTTTCTCCACTTAAATAAACTATCCAATTTTGATTTAAGTTGAAATCCATCGCATTCGTACCTGTCAATTCAGATGGTGTTTTGAATGTAACTAATTGAGGCTTCATATTGTTGCCAACAACAGTAACTGAGGTCCCGCTCTGCAATTTAATAAAAAACGAATCACTATCCTGATTGTAAGATAATCCTATATTTTCAGCAAACTGCAATTCAGGAGTTCTCACAAACTTGTCAAATAAATGACCTAATAAGTTTGTACTATTTTCGCTGAATGCCGTTAATGTTCGCTTATACCACGATGTCGCAGCTTTTTGTTCTATTATAGTGCTCCAAAATCTTTTCATTTTTCAGTTTTTTTAATGCCAATTAATCGGTATTTAGTTTTTTCAGTTCTTTGCTCACAATCGAATGTTATTTCTATGTATTTCTTCGTAGCTTCAAAATAATTATAAGCTATTTCTCTATTACGTTGTGCTAAATTTTTCACAAGTCCCACGGGTGCAGTTTCTGAATCGGGGCGTTGCTTTTGAACCATTCCCGTGTAAGTGTCTTGCAGATTGTTCTCTAACGAATAAGCTGCAAACACAAGGTAAGCTATTACATATTCCAAGCCTTTATGTGAAATAGTTTCGCCACCATACTCGAATGTACAACCCTCCAACAAATCTTTATAATTTTCTGGGTTTTCTTCTACTTGTGAATATAGTCTTTGACCTATAAGATTACTTATTTCATAATCGCACACTTCCTTTTCAACTTGCGTAAATCTCTTTTGCGAGTTCGCTGCAATAGGTTTGATAGATTGTTGTTTTGCCCAAGTAATCATAGTTGCACCTCCTTTAAACTCCAATCAATATTAGTTTTTAAAGTTTCGTTTTTGCTGTATTTCATTATTTCAGCAAATGTTTCTTCAACCTTTTTGCGTAAATCACGCGTGTAGGCATTATATACGCTTACCGCTTGCGTAAGCATTTCGCCACTCGCTGCGGACAATGTGCCTTGTTGATAGTCTATAAGTACCGCAGGAAGCCCGTACGCTGCTTTTCTTATTGAGTTCGGTATTGAAACCTCCCAATTTTCAAAAAGTTTATCGTTTATGTTTGTTGCAATTTTTTCAACTTTGAAATTATTACCTCTAATATTCCCAGTTTCGTCAAATTCCGCCTCAAATAATAGTAGTTTTTCCCCATCAGCCCCTACGAATGATTTGCATTTGTCTATCATTTCCTCCGCCTCTTCATCTGAATTCATTTTCTCCACTACCATTATTATTTTATCAGTGAAACCGTTGCGAATTTCTCTATTTTTGAATAACTGTATTTGATTTTCAGTATCCATATCCAAATAAACTGAATCGAATGGGCTCAAAGGGTAAAGGTAAGTGTCATTTAGAAATTGAAAATACACCTGACCTTTGTATTCTTGACCATATTTTTTAATATTTTCTTTTGCCATTTCGGGGTTGAAAGTATTAAAAAATACCGTTTCTTTAGGCTTTAACCAATTATCATTATAAGCAACGCGTGAGCAATATCCGGTGTCGTCCATTCTTGAAAATCTGCAATTCTTAAAATTTAAAATTTTATAGTCATTACACACACCGTCAATAGATACATTTGAGTGTATATAAACGCCTCCAAAAAATGCCAAAGATTCAGCTATTTGTTGTCGTAATTTATCGACTGTTATTTTTTTGCCTCTTATATCTTTGCCTATTTCAATATTACCAACAGGTTGAACAAATCCATCGCCTGCAATAAATTTAGCCAATAAATTAGCTGCACTTTTCCCAGTTTGCGAACTGTATATGAGTTTCTCAATAATATCCGGATAATCGTTTTTTTCGCCGTATGTCATGATACCGCTCGAAACATCATCTTTGATATTTTTATTGAGTTTGACCTCAATGCGTGGCTCTATTTCCTTATTTACTAACTTCATTTAGTTTTCTTGCTTCTTTGATTAATTCAGTCCACAATTCTTTTGTACATTTCTTACCGCCTATTTCCTTAACGTCTTTGTACTTTTCTTTAATCGCTTTTACGCTCATTCCTTGAGCTAATAAATCAGCAATCTCTAAAATACAGTTTTCTTGACCTGTATTCCAGCCAGTAGGTGATTTAATACAGTCTTCTTGACCTGTATTCCAGCCAGTAGGTAATTTAATAAAGTCTTCTTCGGTTAAACATTTGTGCTTTAATAAGAAAATCGCATCTCTATCAGTTAATAAATCAGCATTGAAATATTTCGCTGCACGTGATATGTACTTTATGCCTTTAAAGGCAGGTACACATGTTCTTTCTTTTGCTTGTTCGTTGATTGTTGCCATTTCGATACCGTTTTTTTGTAATATTTTATAATACAAAGATAGTGAATTTTTACAAGTTCTAACAGAGCAACCCCCTTTATATAGTCTTGAATAGCATTTTATGAGCGAAAAACATAGTTCGGGGTCTGCTATTACCTCCCCCGAACTATGTGATAGTATTTTTTTTACTTCATCTATCATTATGGAACTGTGGGTTTGGGTTTGGGAAGTAAACCGTCGAGCATTGTTTTAGTTGCTGTATATGGGCTTGTTTGGTCTTCCTTGAATACCACATATTGACTGTGAGGCTCATAACCGCCCTCAATTGAAGTCATCTCAACAGAACGAACTCCGTTATTTTCCCAAGCTCTATGAGTATCCGTACTTACGAACAATCCGCTTTTGAATCCGTATCCAACAAATATACCGTCGCCGTCTGAAGGCTTGTCTTTTCGCTCAACAACGATACATAAGTCATCTAAATTGTCCACGTTTCGCAGGCTTTCTGTACCAAACTCGAAATTTTTGAACGAGAAATAGTGATTAAATCGTTTTGGCATGTCATCTGCCACAACAACATCAGAACCACAATTCAAATTCTTTTTATAACCTTTGATTTTGAATGCTGTTGCATCGCCTATCATTGATATATCTGTAATTTGATTTGTGTCAGCACTTGAATAAGTAGTACTTATTTCACTTCGATTGAACACCCAAGCTTCGACTTCGATGCCCGGGGTTGGCATATTACAATCACTTGTAATATCTTTGAATATTTTAGTTTCGCAAGTCATTATTGTGCTTTTTTAAGAATTACATTATACGTGTATCTGTTTTTTTGCGTAGAATCAATACCTACCGCTCTAATTCTAACATACGGAGCATTTACATCTTTTATGTCCATCTTGCCCTTACGGACAGCAGCTGAACTTGAAATTTTTACTGTGTCGATTTGATACCAAGTTGCATAGTCGTAAGATTTCTCTAAAATGTAATTTACTTTCGTATATCCACTAATTTTTGTCGCCGTTACTTGAAAGGACGCTTTTTCACAATAAGGCGAAACGTAGAATGCAGTATTTACTGTTTGTCCTTTTGTGATAGTGTCATTTTTTCCTGCCCCTTTAACAAGGTTTGCAGAGTTGTTTACTACTGTTTGTCCGTAACTTATTGCAGTTACTAACAAAATTGCTATTAATCCAATTATTTTTTTCATGTGTTTATTTTTTAAAGTTAAAAATAGGGGGCTTTACACCCCCGTTTATTTTAGTATGCTGCAACTACCATGTAATCCTCAACTACTTTTGCATCAAGTGAGAAACCATAAGCCATATACGTAGCTCTTTCTTTTTTCTCATACCATACTTCCATTTCGTTGAAGTCATTTTCGTTCAATGTCGCAATTGGTAAGTTCATTGGAGTAGACAATACAACCAAGTTAGGTAACCAATAAGCATTGTCGGTAGTATTATTTACAAAATAAGCTTGTGAAGTAATATCTATGATAGTATTCATGTTTACTACTTTTTTTCCGTTCCAACGAATTTTGCTCAAACCGTCCGTAGTATATTCGATTGTAAAGTTTTCACCTTTCGATTGTAAATATTGTCGGTAATTTTCCCACATCGAATTTGAAGTATAGAAAATTGCATCCGGGTCAGCTTTCAAACGTGCATCAGCTTTCGCCCACATCTCTTCAAAGATTTGAACAGCATAACCGCTCGATAAGTTCAATTGACCAGCAATAGTATTCAATGAATTTTCATTGATAGTAACTCGCTCGATTGAACCGGCTGTTACGCCTGCAAAAATTTGTGCTAAAATACCATCGAAATAATCGAAGAATTTAATGTTACCCGCAACTTTTAACCCTGCAACCGAAGCAGTAGCAGCAGCAACCGAAGTATCTCCGAACCAAGCAGCTCGGTAAATAGTAGGATTGATTGCATTTTCAAACATCAAAGATAAAAATACTTCTTCGTCCGAACCGGTTATTTCGTATTTTTCTTTGTACGATTGGATTTTGTCAAAGTAAGCCTTGAATAACGCATTTACGTCTGCTTGACAATGTACGAATGTGTCTTCAATTCCGGCAGGCTCCCAGTATTTTTGTGTTAATACCGATTTTGCACCGCTTGATACACGGGTACATGCACCACCTTTTACGCCACTCAATCCAAGTTGACCGGCTAAAACTATTTGTTCTTTCATTTTTACGCCCGTATACACCGTATGAAGTGCTTTTATTTCGGGTCTTTCAAACGTGTTTTCGATAACGAATTTCTGAAATTCTGTCGATTCCTTTGGGTTTAACGTCAACCCGCTAATGTCAATTACTGATGCCATTTTTTATTTCTTTTTATAAGTGAATGTTGCTTTTTTTCCGTCTGTTGGTGTTTGTGGTTTTGGCTTGAAATTCGATGCCAAAGCTTTATATTCTTTTACATCTTTTTCAATTTCAATTAATTTTGCACTTACTTGCTCATTTTGAGTTTTCAATACTTCATTTTCAGATTTCAATGCTTCGATTTCTTTCTTTAACGCATCTACGTCTTCATTTTGAAGGGGTACGATTTCAACTAACACACCGCCTTCAAATTTAAGAATAGTACCGTCAGGTTGTGGATATTCGCCGTTTGCAGGCTCTCCGTTAACGGTTGCAGCTACACCGATTTTTAACTCCGAAATGTCGTTAATATCGGGCATAGTTAATTCAGTTCCATTTGCATCAGCAATTACCAACGCTTTCGGCTTGAATAGTGATTTGATTCCGTTGAGTATTTTATCGCCCAACGTATCAAAATTTTCTTTGATTTGTTCCTCTGTCATTTTATTTAATTTTAAGTTAATTTTCGCAACTGCCTTGTATTCCGTTTTTAAAATATGAGCAAAGTTCATAGATTCTATTTGCTCACTTGTTAAAGGTGTATTTTGATTCATTAATTCTTGAATTATTGAAATATCTACACCGGTAACTTGTGAATATATTTGTGCATATTTTTTTTCTATCGCTCTCAATTCCTTTGCCTGTCGTTCTAATTCCGAAGCCTCTCCCTGAACCTCAACCCATGCATTATGAATAAGAAAATCGCCTTTAGTAGGGTCGAATGTGCGAACACTCGCACTCATAAATATAAGACTTGCAGCACTCATAACATGCCCACTGTTCGATGCTGTTATTACTTTACCGCTATTTTTCAACAAGTCTATTATTTTATCTGCAACCTCTACATAACCGCCAATGCTCGAAATATCCAAATGAATTACTTCACTATTTTTGGCATTGTTTAGATGCAATAAAAAGTCATTGAGCGTAAAAGTGTCGTTTCTTTTCTCAAATTCTAACTCGCCATGTATCGGTATTATGTATCTCATATAACAAATTGTAATTAAATTGTACAAATATATAACAAATTGTAATGAAAAATCAAATATTTATGAAAAATTATTATAAATTTATATTTGTGATGCCGTTTTTATTTGATTTTGTGTATTTTGTGCTGCTGTAACTTCGTCAATAACAACAACAGTCCTAACTTCTTCGTATTTAGTTTGCCCTCCTCTATTTAATATCCCGGCACTTATGCTCATATCCTGTTCCGTATCTCGAGTGCTTCCTATTGTCTGCGATATTGCAGGCGTGTTGTAGCTGCCACCCGTCGGAACTGTTGGACTTTCAGGATTTACCGCCAATATTTTTTTAACCGCAGCTATACCTTGAGATGTTGCAGCTGCAGCACTTGCACCGCCAACAATAAAGTTGTAAGGGTATGGGAGGTTTTGAGCTGCTCTAAATGCCCCTATTGCCGAAGATATTGTGTCTATCGTTGTTGCAGCTGCTGATGCTAATTTTCCTGCTTTTGTCGATTCTCCAAATATAGTTGCAACATTTTGAGCAAATCCCGAAACTATACTAAACTTCGCCATTTGTTTTTGCCGTTCAATCGCTATTTCTGCTTTTGCATATTTTTGATTAATTAGGTTGACATCTGCACCTGTTCGTTTTGCTGCATCAATTTCCTGCAGCCGTTGCATTTCAAGACCTCGTTTTTGCAGGTCTAATTCTGCAAATATATTACCCTCTGCAAGTGCTAATTCATTTTGATAGTTCGCTTCTATTCGTTCTAATTCTAACGCCTCGTTCTGTTCACGTAAAGCCGTTAAATTAGCTTGCGTTTGTTGCTCATAGTTTAATTTCAATTGTAATCGTTGCAATTCAAATTCATTTTGTGAAAGATTTTGAGCTTCTAAATATGCAACTTCCTTTTTATATATTTCTTCTAAACGTTTATTTTCTTCATCTACTAATTCGCGTGTTAGTTTTTCCCCGTCTTTTAAAATAGTTTGATTACGAAGTTTATACATTTCAACTTCGATTTCTAAATTACGTATTGATTCTTGAGCGAGTTTTTCCTTTTGTTTTGTTTCTTCCTCTTTTCGTTTACGTTCTTTTTCTTCTCTTTTCTCTTTTTCTGCACGTAGTTTTTCTTCTCTTTGCTTTCTTTCGGCTTGACGTTTATTTTCTTCTTCTATTGCTTTTTCTTCTAATGCATTTTGTCTATTGATTGCCTTTTCTCTTATTGCAACAGATTCATTTAATACCGCTTCGCGTTTTGCTATTGCATTCGCAAATGCCTCTATCTCCTCATCTGTTACAGCTTTTGTTTCTTTTAAGTTTATTGCAGCCTGAACTCCCTGTTCCTTTAATTGTTGTATTTGTTCCTTTGAAAGATTACGACCTACTATTATTTTGTTTAAAGCTATTTCGTATTCTTTATCTGCAATTGCTTTTTTCTTCAAGTATGCTTGTTCCTCGATTTTTAAAGCCTCATCGATTAATGCCATTCGTTCCTTTTCACTTTTCGTTCTATCTTTTGATTGTAGTAAAAGTTCATCTATTTGCCTTTTTGATTTCGCATTGCTCTCGATTAATAGCAAATTCATGTCATCTAATTCCTGCTCTGCTTTTTTCAATTCAATAGCTCTATTAACAGCCTCTTTCATAGTTTCATTATGTTCCTTTTGACCAGTAATAAGACCTATAACAGATTCTTTTACCCAAGTAAACGAAGCACTTAATGCTTCCAAGCTCTGTTCTATTTTGTCAACCAACGGGTCGAAATTTTTAAACACATTAACCAATAACGTAACAGCCCCTGTAACAGCAGCTATTACTGCACCGATAGGAGTTGCTATAAAAGCCATTGCTGCTTTTGCCATTCCCAAAAAACCTTTAATTGCCTGAGCAAATGATATTTCGCTAAGTGCTTTTGCCATTCCCAAAAAACCTTTAATTGCCTGAACAAATGGTAATCCATTCAAAGCATTAGTATATTGCCCTACACTCATCCATCCTTTTTTCTGCTCATCTGAAAATCCTTTGATTGCCTCTGTATTTTTATTTATTTGGTCGACAATTTCCTTATTTCTTTTTATCCCCTCAGCTGTTGTTAGGTTGAGGTTTTTTTGTTCGGCACGTAAAGCTGCATTTTGTTTTTCCAATTCTTTGATGGTGCCTATTCCACTTTGTTGCGTTCCTTGAACATCTTTTAAAAACTTGTCATTTTGGCGTAAGTCGTCATTCAATAGCTTTAGTTTAGCCGATTGATTTACATACTCAGCAGTATTTTGTTTTCCCTGTAATTCAAGTACTTTCAAATCTGCTCTCACCTTATCTATCTCATCTTTAAGTCGTACAGATTCCTCTACCGCCTTTGAGTAGTCGATGTCTATTTCTGCTATTTTAATTATCTCTGCCATATTAAATTTTTATTAGTTCAATCGTTGTTGCTTTTTGCGATTTTGGATTGTACCCGCTTATTTTGTTTATGAAAAAGTACCCGTTCAATTCGCGAATAAAATACTTGCGAAAAAATTTCAACTGAAATATATCATTTAAGTTCAACCATTTCTCAACCTTATACAAAACAGGGTACTCAACCATTTTTGATAACGTATTATATTCGTCATCTAATGAATAGTGTGCCGATTTTTTTAAAGTAATTGGTGTTGTTTCGTAACTAACATCATTTTGATAAAGGACCACATTCGCCGATATTGTTCCGTTATCTATGAGAAAACTAAATGTATCAAACGCCTCTTCATCTGAAAGGTCGGGGGCTAAATTAATAAGCCCTTTACTTATATATCCGTCTATTTTAAACAGCTCCTTTTCTTTGTCTATATTCTTATTTTTACACTCTATTAATTTCGAGTTCAATAGTTCACTGCCGTTTTTGTAAACTTTCTCAAACTTAATTCTATTCATTTGAGCATATCCGGGAATAGATGGATTAAATTCTTTACTTACAAATTCACTCGATAATTCAACGATAGGTGCATTTTCTATATCGTCAAACCGATGTATAAAATAATGCTCGTCTTTGTCGATTATGCAATTGAAGTGCTTAAATATGTTGCTAATTAAGTCGTACATTGTCTTATCTTGACAATCATTTTCGATTTCGTGAGGAATAAATGGTAGGTTTGAATATTTAAAATAAAATCGTTTTGTGATGTTGTCTATCACTTCACATATAAGCATTCGAGCAGGTATATACATGCGTTTGAAAATCTCATCGTCAAATATATTATTATCAAATGTTTCATTTACTCCGAAATTTACGCCGTAAACTTCTTCTAAACATTCAAATATAGTCTTTAAATATACGCATATATGTCCGCCTTTACCGTTACCGTCTTCGTAAACATTTGATGTATGAGACAAATATAATTCGTTTACATTCTCTACTGCAGGCTGCCCCTCGATTTGTGAATACATACCAATATTCCCCAAATAATATGGTATAATTAATCCGCTTGTTGAATTAGTGTAAGGCTCTATAAAGTCTGCAAATTCTCCAGTATAAGGCTCTAAATTTGATGGAACGCCTTTAGATTGAAGCCAAGTAAGTAATGTTTCTTGAAATTTATACCATTTTACTTCCTTTAACGTATCCCAAATATCTGTTTTTTCTGTTAAAAAGCATTCTATTCTTTTTCCTATTTTAGTTATTCGAGCCTTCCCCCCGTCAATTACTTTAAAATTATCAATCCAATAATCGCATAATAAAGAATCATACACTATCAATGATGTGCTTTGAGCATTCCCCGTATGTTCGATTACTCGCAAGTTGTTAGCAGTTGCAGGCAGAGTAAACGAATTACTAACAGATACAACTCTTTTTGCAGGGTCTGAAAAATCATAAGCCTGAAAAGTTATACCTATTGACGTTTCATTATCAATGTCAACCGTTTGCCCGTTAAATTTCAGCAACTGCATATCCTGTCGGTAATTCTATGTTTATACTAATCTTTGTGTTTCTTTGTTTTCTTGTACGTCCAATATTGTCCCCAGTTACTCGCACTATTATCCAGTCCTTTTCTTCATCAGTACCCGAACCAACGTACAAGTAAACGCGTGGGCTGTCGTAAATCTCGAATAGTTTTTCTAATTCAATAGGGCTGACTTCTTCAGCTGTGAGTGATAGTACTTTATTTTGTTCATACCCTATCACTCGACTATCGGACTGCCCTGTTTGTGTTGAGGTAACAAAATAACCCTTTTCGCCAATTACTTTTACACGTTTTGACAATTGCCACAAGTCATTGAAAGGAAAAAAACGATACCTACCTTTTGAATCCAAGTATTTTACTAACTTACTATTCAAACAAAACGGACGTATTATAGCTGTTGCCGTTGAAGTCTTTTCGCCATTCACGTACAAGTCAAATGTATGTACCCCCGCTTCGAGGTCTGAAACCTTATATTTGTATAATCCCTTTTTCATTCAAGTATAAGTATTGGATATGTTCGTAAAACTTGACTACTCGCAACAGGTCCCACCGATGTTACAAATATTTCTCCATCTGCATTTATCGTAACGAATGCCTGATGTGTTCCTACGCTAATAGCGTGAAACGTAGAACTTCCACCCGCATAATGTCGCATATTAGTTAATTGTCCGAGTTTTGCATTCGATACCGAACCGCTTAATTTGAAGTCTAATCGTAAACGTGCAAATCTTGGCGT
>Ga0255343_1004221_pt1 | contig 14361 bp, 10 predicted proteins | sample wastewater_treat_4_FD_192413 | JGI IMG/M metagenome (GOLD analysis project Ga0255343, IMG submission 192413) | Wastewater microbial communities from Lulu Island WWTP, Vancouver, Canada - plant16 | ecosystem: Engineered > WWTP > Wastewater > Unclassified | place: Canada: Vancouver, British... | reverse complement strand
TCGCATGGATGCGCACCCAGCCCGGCACCAGCAGCCTGCGGGCGTTGCTCTACATGGATGAAATCTTCGGCTACTTCCCGCCGACCGCCAATCCGCCCTCCAAACTGCCGATGCTGACCCTGCTCAAGCAGGCGCGCGCCTTCGGGTTAGGCGTGGTGCTTTCCACACAGAATCCGGTCGATCTGGACTACAAGGGTCTCGCAAACTGCGGCACGTGGTTCATCGGACGGCTTCAGACCGAACGCGACAAACAGCGCGTGATGGAAGGGCTCGAAGGCGTGGCCGCCAGCACCGGCGACGGTTTTGACCGCAGTGCGATGGAACGCCTGCTGGCCAGCCTCGGCAACCGTGTCTTCCTGATGCACAACGTCCATGACGACGCCCCGGTGCTCTTCCAAACGCGCTGGGCCATGAGTTATCTGCGCGGGCCGTTGACGCTGCCGCAGTTGGCCGACCTTCCCGGTAACGCGCCTGCGCAAACTGCCCCACAGGAGCCTGCCGCAACACAGCCCGCGCCACAATCGGACGCAACTCCTCGATCCACTGCCGCCGCCCCGGTCGTGCCGCCCGACATTCCCGTTTTCCACTTACGCCCGCCGCAGACAGGAGATGACGGCACGTATACACCGACATTGGTGGCCACCTACAAGCTGCATTTCGTCGATGCCAAAGCCGCTGTCGACGAGTGGGTCAGCCGCACTTGGCTTGTGCCGTTCGCGGCGACGACCGGCGAACCGCTGTGGGACGAACCCGTGCTGTACGAAACGGCGGACCGCGACTTGGTTCGCGACACCCCCGCGCAGGCCCGTTATGCAGCACTGCCCGCGAGCGTGACGCGCCCCAAAGTCCTTGCAACCTGGACCAAATCGTTGGCAGCGGCGCTGTACCAGAACGCCACCCTCGACCTCCACGCCTATCCAGAACTCAAGATGGTGTCGCGCCCCGATGAGCCGCTCGGCGATTTCCGCGTCCGTGTCTGCCAGATCCTTCGCGAACGCCACGACGAGCAGGTCGCCAAACTGAAAGCGAAGTATGCACCCACGCTGCGGACTCTCAGCGATCAGATCCGGCGCGCCGAAGCGAAGGTCGAGCGCGAACGGGCGCAGTCCGGCCAGCGGAAAATGGACACGATGCTTTCGGTTGGCGCCACGCTCCTCAGCGCCTTTCTCGGGCGCGGGCGCTCGCAGATTGGCACGGTGGGCCGTGCGACAACCGCCATGAAGAGTGCCGGCCGCATCGGCAAAGAGCGCGCGGATGTCGCACATGCCGAAGAGAGTCTGGAGGTCTTGCAGCAGCGCATGCGTGATTTGGAACAGAAGTTCGAAACGGCAACCGCAGAGTTGAGCGCCGTGCCACATCCTGAGACGTTGCAGGTCGCGACACAGGCCATCCGTCCACGCAAATCCGATATCCTGATCGAGACACTGGGTTTGTGTTGGGTGCCGGACGACACGCTTCGTCGCTCCACTTGAAGGCACAGAACTGCTTTTACTCTCACGGTTGCGAGCCACTGCGTGGTCGCAACAAGAGAGGTTGACCGGCGACGTTCGACCCGCGACCTGCGGCTGGAGCAGCGCCTGAAACGTAACCGGTTAGTGACAAGGGGGGCGAAAATCATGCGTTTCTGGTGAAAAGAGGAGCAGAGAGTCGGGAGAGTCGCGGGCGTCCTCGCCCGCAACAACGTGTCTTGCAATTTCTGTTTTGTCCGCAGATTTGCGCAAGTGTTTTTTGGGGCACTGCCGGAACTGCGGGTACTGCGGGTGGGGGCGGCGCTCCGCGAGCCCGGATGCCGCACACCGGAATCACGAGCGGTCTTTCACAGAGCGGGCGGGGACGCCCGCTCCAGTTGCGCGAACACAAAACACGCACTCGACCCGCAACCATGAAAAAAACTCCTAACTCCTAAATCCTCCTTCCGTTCGGGCAAGGACGCGATTCGCCGGAAGTGAATCGCGCCCTTGTCCGAACGGAGGCGGCTGTTGTATAATAACGGTCTATTTTTCCTGCGGGTCCTTGGTGCCGTTCGTGCGCCATAAATGAGGTTTAAGACCTGTCCCCAGCTAAATGGGCCTGCGGGAGAGGGAGGGCTATGACCATGTTTATCGATCCTGTCTATCTTATGTTTTTGCTTCCCGGCCTGATCTTGGCCGCTATCGCATCCATGTTGGTTAAGACGACCTTTAGCCGCTATGCGCGGGTTCGTGCCTACTCAGGGATGACCGGTGCGCAGGCGGCTGAGCGCATGCTGCGCGCCAACGGCGTGTTCGACGTGCAGGTCGAGCAGACGCAGGGTTTTCTGTCGGATCATTACGATCCCACCCGCAAAGTGTTGCGCCTCTCGCCGGATGTGTACGGCAGCAATTCGCTCTCCGCCGTGGGCGTGGCCTGTCACGAAGCCGGGCACGCCCTGCAGCACGCCGCCGCATACGCGCCGCTCACGCTCCGCACACTTCTGGTGCCGGCCACCAACTTCGCCAGCATGTTCGCCTTTTATGTTTTCTTTGCGGGATTGTTGTTCAATAGCCAGTCGCTGGTCTACATCGGTTGCGCGCTGTTTGCGGTCGGCTTTCTGTTTGCCGTGGTCACTCTGCCGGTCGAGTGGGATGCCAGCGCACGCGCCAAACAACATCTGGCGACAACCGGCATCGTCTCGCCCGATCAGGTGCAGCATGCCGGACGTGTGCTCAACGCGGCTTTCCTTACCTATCTGGCCGGTGCGATCAGTTCACTTTTGACGTTGCTGTATTTCTTGTTCCGCGCGGGGTTGCTTGGCGGACGCAGCAGAGATTAAGGCAATCGGAGAACATCATGAGCAAGAAAACCCGTGTCTTTAAAGCCGAAGTCCAGCAGGTGCTGGACCTGGTCATCCACTCCCTCTACTCGAAGAAGGAGATCTTCCTCCGCGAATTGATCTCCAATGCGTCAGACGCCATCGATCGCGCCCAGTATCTGGGGCTGACCGACAAGTCGCTGATCGCCGATGCACCGAATTGGAAGATCGACCTGATCGTGGACAAGGAGGACAAGACGCTGACGATCACCGACAACGGCATCGGCATGAACGAGGAGGATCTCGACAAGAACCTCGGCGTCATCGCGAACTCCGGCACCAAGGCCTTCGCACAGGCACTGAAGGAGAAGCAGCAAACCAATATCCCCGAACTGATCGGACAGTTCGGCGTGGGCTTCTACGCCGCGTTCATGGTCGCCGAATCGGTCACCGTGATCACGCTCAAGCGCGGCGAAGGGCAGAAGGCGGTCAAGTGGACATCGACAGGCACCGGCAGCTACACGCTGGAGGAGGCGGCGCGCGACAAACCGGGCACAACCATCGTGCTTAAGCTACGCGAGGGCATGGAGGAGTTCCTGAACGAGTGGCGGCTGCACGAGCTGGTCAAGAAGTACTCCGACTTCATCGCGTATCCGATCCGCTTCAGTGACACCGGCGAGGCGCCTGCAGAAGACGCGCAGCCGTTCAACACCATGAAAGCGATTTGGAAGCGCCCCAAGAGCGAACTGACCGAGGAGGCGACCAACGAGTTTTACACGCACCTCACGCACGACTACAACCCGCCGCTCAAGACCATCCCGATGTCGGTCGAAGGCGTGGTCGAGTTCAAGGCGCTACTCTTCCTGCCCAAACAGGCGGGTATCGACCTGATGATGCCCAACAAGAAGTACGGGCTGCACCTCTACGTACGCAACGTCTTTATCGGTGCCGACTTCGACCTGCTATTGCCGGAGTACCTGCGCTTTGTGAAGGGCGTCGTAGACTCCAGCGACCTGCCGCTCAATGTGTCGCGCGAGATGCTGCAAGATGACGCCGTCATCCGTAAGATCAAGAGCAACATCACCGGCAAAGTGCTGAGCACGCTGGCGGAGATGATGGCCGACGAGCCGGAAACCTATACCGCCTTTTTCACCGCCTTCGGCCGCGTGCTCAAAGAGGGGCTGCATCACGACTACGAAAACGCTGACAAGCTCAAAGCGCTGATGATGTTCCGCTCGGCCACGCGCGACGGCAACGCGCTGATCTCGCTGGCGGACTATGTCAAGGCCATGCCCGAGACGCAGCAAGACATCTACTACTTGATCGCCGAAGATCTGGAGACCGCCAAACGTGCGCCGCACATTGAAGCACTGACCAAGCGCGGTTACGACGTGTTGCTTTTCACCGATCCGATCGACCAGTGGATCGCCGACACCCTGCGCGAATTCGAAGGCAAGAAACTGGTCGCCGTTGATAAAGGCGCGCTGGAGGTCGGCACCGACGAGGAGAAGGCCGCCGCGAAAAAGAAGATCGAGACCGCAGCCGACGACTTCAAAGAGCTGACAGCGTTCATCCAAGAGCACCTCAAAGAGCATGTCAAAGAGGTGCGTTTCTCGCCGCGCCTCACCGACTCCGCCTGTTGTCTGGTTGCTGACGAGAACGCCTTGAACCCCAGCATGGAGCGATTAATGCGCGCCATGAACCAGGATGTGCCGAAACAGCTCCGCACACTGGAGTTGAATCCTGACCACGCCGTGATCGCACGCATGAAGAGCATGCTGGAGGCCGACAAGGCCGATCCGCGCCTGGCCGATTTCGCCGACCTGCTTTTCGGTCAGGCGTTATTGGCAGAAGGTTCGGCACCGCAGAACCCGCAGCGCTTCACTCAGTTGGTCGCCGAGTTGATGACCCAAGTTTAAGTTCATGCTTGAACGCCTGATGAACCTGCTGAACAGCGACGTGGGGCCGGACCTGCTCCGGGCCCTGAAAGTCGTGCTTCTGGCAGTTCTGGCAGTCGCCACGTTCGGCATTCTCTACGCACCGACAGTCAAGCCCGGCAAGGTTACGAGCTATGGGTTGCTGCGCGTTCTATTTGCTGGTGCGCTGTTCGCGGTGCTGATCTATCAAGCCTCCTGGCAAATATGGGGCTACACCAACCCCGATTTCGTCAAATTCATGCGGCGTTACAACCGCCGTCCGGATGCCGCCGAAAAACAGGTGATGCGCGGGCCGCTATTGGACCGGCGTGGAATGGTGCTGGCCGCGCCGGTGATCGGCGATGTCTGGGGAAGACGCTATCCGCTGGGCGCGGCGGCGGCCCACCCCTTGGGCTATTATCACTCCACCTACGGCATCACTGCCGTGGAGCGCGTGTGCGATCCGACCCTAAGCGGATATGCGATCGACAAGCGCGACGAAGCACTGGGCAAGATGTTGTTCACGCAACGCGCCGCCGAGGGAGAGGCCGTGACCTTGACCCTTGACCAACGCTTGCAACAAAAAGCCTATGAGTTGCTCGCAGGTCGCAAAGGGGCTGTGGTGGTCATGCGGCCGCGTAGCGGGGCGCTGCTCGCACTGGTCAGTTCGCCGGGCTTCGATCCGTTGAATCCGGCCGAGGCTATCAGGGATGAGAAGAACACGCCCGCGTTTAACCGCGCGGTGCAGGGGCGCTATCCGCCCGGCTCTACCTTCAAAATCCTGATGGCCGCGTTGGCCATTGAGAAGGGTTTGCCGCAAGTCTATGCGTGTCCGGGGCAGGGATACGTTGCCGGATCGGGTACGCCGCCCATCCGGGACAGCGAGTATTATGCCTATCAGCGTAGGGGGGCGGTCTGGCCGGGCTGGGGTCGCATCGGGCTGAAAGATGCGACCGTCCACTCCTCCAACGTCTATTTCGCCCAGCTCGGGGTCGCATCGGGGCCTAAGGCGTTCAACGACATGATGGCCAAGGCGCACATCCGCGAGCCGCTCACCTATCTGCGGGCCAGCGGCGGCGAGCTTAAAAGCGTACGCGGCAATATGCCCGAGGTCACTAAGGCGCGCACGATCGCACTGCTGGCGATCGGTCAGGGCGAACTCTTGACCACCCCGCTGCACGTGGCTTGCTTCACTGCGGCTGTCGCCGCCGACGGGCGGATGATGCGTCCGCGCCTCTGCCAGGCTGAACCGATCGAAGAGATGTCACGGCTCTGTAGTGTCAAGACAGCCGAGCAACTCCGCGCGATCCTACGCGAGGCAGTCAGTCGCGGCACCGGCAAAGGCGTCGATCTCCCGGGGCTCAACGTCTGTGGCAAGACTGGCACCGCGCAGGCGCCGGGCGGAGAAGACCATGCTTGGTTCACCTGCTTTGCTCCACAGCGCAAGCCGAACATCGTCGTCACGGTTTTGATTGAACGCGGTGGCTTTGGCGCCAAAGCAGCGCTACCCGTAGCGCGTGCCCTGCTCCAAGAAGCCGATCGCCTCGGGTACGTGCGCATTGGCGAGGAGGCCGCGCCGTGAGCCGGAAAAAGAAAAAAAAGCAAGCCCTGGGACCGGTCGGAACCGCCACGGGACTCTTCCTGCTCTCGGCGTTTGCCGTCGCCTGTGCCTGCTTGGCGATCCTCGGCGTCAAGCTCTCCAATGCGCCGGTCTTGCAGGTGGAGCCGCTGATCCCGTTGGCCGTGTATGCGGTCGGCGTGCCGCTGATCCTGCTCTGGCTCAAGCTTTCCGGCTGGAAGGGCGACGCCGGCTTGGTCGGTGCTGTGTTTTTGCTCTGCGGCATCGGTCTGGTCATCCAGTTCCGCATGGGGAGCTTCGCGCAGGGATTGGCCAAGCCTGCGGCGATGCTGCCCTTACCGCTCGGGCTGGCCGCCTTTATGGTCGGCACCCTATTGACCGGCAAAGGTCGGGGCGCTTGGCTCGCCAAAGCAGGTTGGCTGGCCTACCTTGTGGCGCTGGGCGTGCTGGCGGCCATGCTACTGCTGGGACGCAGCTTCCGTGGTGGCACGTATCTGGCCGGCAATCTCAACCCGTCAGAGATTGTAAAGCCATTGCTAGTGCTTTTTCTTGCTTCTTATCTGAGCCGCCATCAGAAGGCCTTCTCCGAGACGCAGAAGGGCATTCCTGTCCCACCGTTGCACGCGTTGTTGGGTCTCGTCGCGCTGTGGGCCATCCCGATGCTGATGACAATCGCGCTGAAAGACCTGGGGCTCATGGCCCTGCTCAATGCCGTGCTGATCGTGATGCTGTTCGCGATCGCGCGCAGCACCGGCTACCTGGCGATCGGCCTGGCGGCCGTCGCGGCGGCGGGCTTCGGCGTGCAGCTTATCTCGGCCAACGCCCGGACACGTTTCGATGTCTGGCTCAACCCATTCGCCGATCCGACCGGCAAAGGCTGGCAGATTCTTCAAGCGTTAGCCGCCATGTACTCGGGCGGATTGTGGGGTGCCGGGCTTGGCGCGGGCGTGCCGCAGTCCGTGCCCATCGTCACATCGGACTTCGTTTATGCAGCGGTGGCTGAAGAGATCGGACTGGTCGGCTGCGCCCTGCTGCTGATCGTTTACGCCACGCTCTTCTCGCGCGGACTGCGCGCGGCTGGCGCGACAAAAACACCCTTCGAGCGGTTGCTGTGCGTAGGGCTGACTGCCTCACTGGCGACACAGACGATCTTCAACGTCGCGGGCGTCACCAAAGCGCTGCCGATGACCGGCATCACGCTGCCGCTGATCAGCCACGGCGGCAGCAGCCTGATCACCACCCTGCTGATCGCCGGCATGCTCACCGGCCTCTCCGACCGCAAGTGAACGCCGCTCTGACGGCTGCGGCACCATACCGCCATCAGCGGGCGAGAATCGCCGCAGCCAACTCCCGCCGCGCGTCGTACAGGGCTTTCGGATCGCGCGTGTACCCCCACCACGTCGGGGCGATGCGGTCAACGATTTTCTGCACGGCCGCAGCTCCGGCGCGCCGTTCGAGCAGAACGAAATATTCGTAGTCCTCCATGCCATCGCGGAGGTTTTTCAGCCGCATGCTGGCGACCGGCCCCTTGATCCCGCACGGGACGCCGGGATAAAACAGGTACCCGCCGCCGTTGAAGTGCCGCGGATGCGCGAATGCCGGATTGTACCACGGCTCGATCACCCGCTGTACGGTGCTCCAGTAAAGCAACCCCGTGATACCGTACTGCCGGTTGATCCAGGTAGGCACACGGTAAACCAGCAACGGCCGGTCGATATGCCAATAGGGCGGGTCCTTCTCGCGTACCTCTTCGTACGCGGGGTGATAACGCGGCGACCGCTGCACCAGCGCGGTGTACGACCAGACGGAATCGCCTTGCTTGAGTTTCTGATTGACCGTCTCGCGATCGATAAACGACCAAAGCGGGCACCAAATGTCAACCGCCGGATCGATATCGGGCCAAGCCGGATCGTGAGGGTAGGTCTGCTCGACAACGAGGCATTTCAACTCGGGCGCAGCTTGGTGCACGATCTCGGCCAGAACCAGCACCTGCTCGTAATTTTCGGCGGTGTTGGGCTCGTCAAGAAGGTAGACGTACGCCCGGTCCGCCCAGCCGTTCGATTTGACGTACTGGTAGTAATCGCGGTAATAGCGCAGGGCTTTTTCGCGCTGGTCGGGCGGGACGGTCTTGTAGTTAGCGTTTGTGGTGGAATGCGGCAGGCGTCCGAAAGGCGAGGACGGAATTTCGAAATCGGTCACGTGCAGCTTTTCGATGAACGCGCGCAGCGCCTCGTGCCTGTTCGTGTCGATGGTCAGCGAACCGTCCGGATTCGCCTGCGGCAGCAGGCGGCTGGGCAGAGGCGGGTTGAGGCGGTGCTCGGCCATAGCTTCGCAGTAGCGGGCTTCAATCTCACGGAACTCGTCCGAGTTGTACTTCACGCCGAAGACCGAGGCAATCCCCCAAAAGCCACCGAAATGATTGCAATGGGTCGGGCCGTCGGGCAGGTCGAAGTCCCAGACGGTCAGCGTGACCGGAAGCTCGGCTTTACCCTTATCGGTAGACACCCGGACCGTGCCGCGATAGACACCTGCCGGCACCCCCTTGGGCACATGGACGTCGATCCAAAGGGGTTGGTTCTGTCCCGCAAACACGTCGAACGGCACGGCGTACATGTCGTTACCAGTAGTGATCAGAGGCTCGCCCCAACGTTCGCGCCGCTGGGAAAACGGCTCGATGGGTTTGCCGGTAACCGGATCAATAAACGGAACGAGCGCGTCCGGGTACAGCCCCGGCGGCAACTCCGCCCGCGGCGTGGACAGACGGACGCGCACATACTCCTCCCGGTACAGCTTGATGCGGTCGCCGGGAATCTTCGCGCCCCCTTCGCCCACCAGTTCGGGAAGCGTGACTGAGGTCACCCGCAGGTTTTGATCCCGTGCGGCCACGACCACCTGAAACGATTCGACCTCGTTGCGCGCGGCGGCGATCTCCGCCGCCGGGGTTCCGAAGGGCGCCTCGTGTTGGAGAATGCGTTCCATGGCGTGGAGCGCGGTGAGCCCGACGGCGGACCGCTCCGCAGCCGGAGCCGTGGCGGTCAATAAAACCGATGACACAACCAAAAGCAGTAAACTTCGCATAATCAAACATCCCTTCACGTATTGCTTCTTAAAGCGACTTCACAAGCGTACCTCATGACACCTCGTCAATCGATCAAAAAATTCTACGCCGACTATCCCGCGTATTCCACCAGCTGCGTAATGCCGTGATACAGATAGCGGCCCCAGCCACAGGTGAAGACCAGTTGCCCGCACACCGCATGCTCCAGATTGGAGGCTTGCAGGCAGCCCGTCGTGCGGAAGGTCCGATTGAACATCGCACCGCCCGCCAGCGTCAGCAGCAATGCCCAGGGATTGAGAAAGACCAAGTGCGCCAAGCTGAACGCCACGGTGCCGACCATGTGTCGCGTCCGTTCACTGGCAAACAGCGACGCGTAACGCGCATAGAAAAGTGCACGATACAGGACACCTTGCGGAAAGACCGAAAGCAACGGGTAGAAGACCATAACCAAAGCCCAGAGGCGCGGTGAGCGGCGCGGCATTTCCAGGAACAATCCGGGATCCATCAGCAGGATTCCCCCCGCCAGCACAGCGGCCGCCGCGAGCAGTCGTACTCCGAGCCGCAACGCCTGCACGCGGTTGATGCGCCAGCCGAAAAACTCGCGCCTCCCCCACCCTTCGCGCTTCACAAGATACACAGCCGCCGGACAGGCCGCCACCCACAATACCGGCAACACGGGAAAACCGCCTATCATGAGACGAACAACCGCCAGCAACAGCGGCAGTCCCGCATACAGCAGCACACATTCCCATCCCAAGCGATTCATGCATCCACCATACTCTCCCTTGAGACTGACCGCAAGGGAGAGTTGAAATTTAGAGTAAAATTAAAACAGGCGCTGCAGTGGGGTGTTTCGCACCCCGTATTTCATGAAGTTTCATGTTTTTCATGGTTGAGTGTCGAACGTTGAAAATTGGCTGAGCGTTCGTTTCTTGCTTTTCAAAACGCCCTCCTCTATGATGCGCGTCCATGAATTCACGACGTGAAGCGATTTTTATTATCACGCGTTGGTTGGCGACCCAAGAGTTTCCGGACAGGATGATGTCCGACGGTCCGGACCGCGCGTTCATTACCGATCTTGTCTACACCACGGTTCGCCGGAAACGCTCGCTCGCCTGGGCGCTGGAGCGGTTTCTGAAGAAAATGCCTAAAGGTGAAACCGAAGCCGCGCTGCTGGTCGGTGCCTGTCAGTTGCTCTTCATGCCCGATGTGGCTGACTACGCCGCCATCAACGAGACGGTCGAGGCAGCGAAGATGACATCGCAACGGACAGCAGGACTCGTCAACGGCGTTCTGCGTAATCTCCAGCGCCAACGCGAACAGGTGCTGAGCGAATTGGCGACGCAACCCATCGGCATACGCGCTTCCCATCCCGATGCGTTGGTCACCCGCTGGCTTCACCGTTTCGGTCCGGAGGAAACGCTTGCGCTCTGCGAATGGAACAATGAACCGCCCGACACTTGGTTGGCCTACCCCCCACAACTAAAGACGGAGACTGACGGCAGTCAGCAAGAAAGTGACGCTAGTGCGGCCTTCACGAAGCTGGTGCGAGGCGTGCGCGTCGAGGAGGTTCCGGGATATGCCGACGGCGCATTTATCGTGCAGGACCCCGGCACGGCTGCCGCCATCGAGTTGCTCGACGTGCGCCCAGGCCTGAGTGTGCTCGATGCCTGTGCGGCGCCAGGCGGCAAGACCATCCAGATTGCCTGGCGCATGGGTGCCCCGGCGCAAAACGATCCGCGCCACCGGCTCGTTGCGCTTGACCTGCACGATGACCGGATCGACCGGATCCACGCCAATCTCGCGCGGACGCGTCAGGAGTGGGTCAGCGTCCTCCAAGGCGACCTGACGATGCCGCCATGCCCGGAACTGGTGGCGCTTGCACCCTTTGACCGCATTCTGCTGGACGCCCCCTGCTCAAACAGCGGTGTGTTGCGACGCCGTCCTGATGCCCGCTGGCGCTGGACAACCCGGCGCATGAAGCAGTTGGCTGAGACCCAAGCCAACATGCTTGAGAACGCGCTGACGTTGCTGGCCCCCGGCGGCCGGTTGGTCTACTCCACATGCAGCCTTGAGCACGAAGAAAACCGCCGCCAAATCACCGTCTTACGTCGCGCACATCCCGAAATCATCTGTTCTGGCGTTATCGAACACATTCCTACACGCTCAAACACGGATGGCGCATTCGCCTGCGCCCTGGAGTTAAGGAAGATTTAGGATTTAGGAGTTGTATCGTTCAGAGTTCGGCGTTTGATCGATTTTACGCTTTTCCGCGTCCCGAAAATCCACTACTCTACAGCGCTATGAATGACATCCCTCCCAAGCACTCTCTGGAAAAGCCCTACGGCACCCCGGAAGCCGGCGACGGTCTGGTTGCTGTGTACACCGCGGCCTCGAATGCGAGCGCCGAATCTTTTCCTGTGCTCAAGGCCTTTCAAGATTATATCGAGGCCGAGCGCGTTCAGGCGCGTAAGCGTGTCGTGCAGCTTTCCGTTTTCTTTACGGTTTTAATGGGAGTTGTTGTGGCTGGCTTCCTCACCGCCGGCATGTTCATGCTGCGCAACATGTCCGAGGTTCAGGCCAAGCTACTTGACGTCGCCTTGGCGAGCAAAGAGTCCCCCCCCGCGCCCCAGCCCATCGTGATGCCCGCGCCTGCCGAGACGGCTCCCGACCCCAAACCATTCTTCGAGGCGTCGGTCCGCGAAATCTCGAAAGCCACCGCCGAACTGCGCGCCTCGCTCGACAAGAAGATGGACGGCGTGAGTGATATCGCGACTAAGACGCACGACCGCGTGGCCGCGCAGGATTCTGAACTCGATAAGTTGCGCGAAGAGCTTAAAAAAATGCAGGCGCAGAGCGAAAAGCTAAACAAAGAGATGGTCGCCCTCAAGAATGCGCCCAAAACGCCACCGCCCGCACCTGTCGCGCAGGCTAAACCGCCAGCCCAAGCCGAACAGGCCGGGAAACCGGCACCCGCGCAGGCCGCCGCCGCCAAGCCTGCCAAACCCGCACCGGTCGTCGCTGAGCCCGCCAAACCCGCGCAGGCCGTCGCCGAGCCTGTAAAAACAGCGGCAACCGTGAACTTCCCCCCGGCCGTGAAAGATCCGCCGGAAGGCGCGGCACCCGATGTCAAGCCGCCGCCCGTGCCGAAGGGCCGGATTGCCACCGCAATCCCGCTCAAAATGAAAAACGTCGGCACAGTCCCTTGGCGCGTGATGATACCGGATTAAGTGTCATGTCTCATGTCGTTCTCTTTGTCTGCACCGGTAACACCTGCCGCAGTCCAATGGCGGAGGCACTTTTCAATATGATGGTGCCTGAGAGGACGATGTGGCGGGCGGTCTCGGCCGGACTGGCTGCACAGATCGGCCACCCTGCCTCCCCCGAGGTGCTCCATGTGCTGGCGGAGGTTGGCACATCGCTCGCAGACCACTGCAGCCAGTGTGTGACCGACACCATGCTCCGCGATGCCTACGCGGTCATTGCCATGACGCCGTCGCAGGCCGAACAGCTCGCCCGGCGCTCCCCTTCCGTGCAAGACCGGCTTTTTCTCTTAAGGGCGTTCGACCCTGACGCCCCGCAGGCGGCGGCCGTCGACGATCCCTTTTGCGGCACGCTGGATGATTACCGCCGCTGCCGTGATGTCATCCGTAAGGCCCTGCCCGGCCTTATCGCTTACCTCAACCAAACCGCCTGAACGGCGATCATTGACCTAGAAAGGCCCCGCCATGGTTATCGACACGCTGAAAAACAGTACCTATTACGAAAACCTCCACCCCCGTTTCAAAGCCGCCTTCGACTTCCTCAAGAAGCCGGACATGCACACCCTGCCCGTCGGCCGCACCGACATCGTGGGAAATGCGGTATTCGCGCTTGTGCAACACTACGAAACCAAGCCCATCCATGAGGGTAAGTTGGAGGCTCACCGGAAGTATATCGACATCCAGTTCATTGCTGACGGGGAGGAGTTTGTGGGATACGCCCCACTGGGCAACCAAAAAATTGCACACCCCTACGATGCCGATAAGGATTTCGCGCTCTACGAGGGTGAGTCATGGTTCACGCTGCTGCGGAAAGGCATGTTCGCCATCTTTTTCCCGCAGGACCTCCATCTGCCCTCACGTTACACGGAAAAACCCTCTCAGGTGAAAAAAATCGTCATGAAAGTTGCGGTTTCCTGATAGACAGGGCCAAATGGTTTTGCCATAATTTTGAGGAATTAGAGCGTTGTCGTTGTATGGCATAGCACAGCAACGTCAGCCAAAATACACAGGGACTAGCAGAAAGGCTAATAGTTATGTCGGTCAAGACGATGATTTTTGTTGACGGTAGCTGGCTCTACCACAGCCGTCAGGCACTCTTTGAATCGCTGGGAGAAGAGAGCGGTTTCGAAATCGACTACAAGCGGATTCCTAATATTATCGCGCATGAGATCGCCGACGTTCTCGATGCTGAGGTCGATGTGGTACGCACCAATTATTTCGGCACCATCCCGGTGAACAAGCAAGGGTACAATCCTGCCAAGCAGAAGGCCTTTTATGAGTTCCTGTCTTTGCAGTGCGCGTACGACACGGAAATCCTTGAGATCGACTTCCGCCGCGAACCGCATGCGCGACCGGATGACAAGTGGGTGAATGTCGCACTCGCCTCATCCATGCTTTACTACGCCTCGTTGCCAGGCGCATTCGATATTGCCACGCTGGTGGGAGGCGACGCCGACTACATCCCGTTGCTACGGCGCGTACGCACCATGGGCAAACGCGTGCAGATCGTCGGCATGACGAATCTCGACGGCAAGTTCCTGACCAGTGCCATGCTGCTGACAACCCCCGGTATTCAGGACATGCCCCCGATCTTCCTCGACGAGCATGCCCATAAAATCCGGCTGGTGCGTGAGGAACAACACCGGACCTGCAAAAATTGCGGTCGCGAAGAGATCACCACATGGGCCGGCCCCGACTTCTTCTGCTCAGCCTGCCGCAGCGATCATCGCAAGCAGATTCGCGTTTGCGACACCTGCGGTCGCGAGGAAGAGACC
>Ga0255343_1004220_pt1 | contig 14362 bp, 11 predicted proteins | sample wastewater_treat_4_FD_192413 | JGI IMG/M metagenome (GOLD analysis project Ga0255343, IMG submission 192413) | Wastewater microbial communities from Lulu Island WWTP, Vancouver, Canada - plant16 | ecosystem: Engineered > WWTP > Wastewater > Unclassified | place: Canada: Vancouver, British... | reverse complement strand
TGGTGCTGCACCCGTACCAGTTCCTCCCCCCATTCCTGCAGTAATAAATACCATATTTGCACCTTCCAATAGCTCTTGTATTTGATCAATGCTTTCTTCCGCTGCTTCTGACCCAAGTTTAGAATCTCCACCAACTCCAAGACCATTTGTCAGTTTCTCACCAAGTTGAAGGGTAATTGGAGCCTGAGACATCTTCAAAGCTTGAGCATCTGTATTAAAGGCCATAAACTCAACTCCAGAGATATCATAATCAGTAATCATCGTATTTATAGCATTACAACCACCACCACCTACTCCAACCACTTTAATTTTCGCTACTGGATCAACATTTGTCGTTACTAACATAGTTCCCTTACTGTAAAATTAGTTAAGTTAAGGCAGTAAAGACTTAAACCATTCACCTATCTTACCAAAAATACCACCTATATCAACTTTATTCTTTTCTCCAACACCTCCAATCTCAACATCATCTTCTAAAGCATGTTTTACTAAACCCTGAACACATGCATATGATGGATCAGATATTTCCTCTACCATTCCTGTTAAGCCAGAAGGAGTTCCTATACGAGCTGCAACCCCAAACATTTCTTGTGTAAATTTAGTAATATTCCTAAGCAAAGCTGTTCCTCCAGTTAAAACAATACCTGCTGGCATAGCAATTTCATATCCAGCCTTAGATGCATTGTCTTTTGCCATTTCTAAAATTTCACTACACCTAGCCTCAACAATTTTCTCCATTTTTTCCTTTGAAACCATCTTATCTATTCCTATAACCCCCAAATCTATCTCTTCACCCTTTGTCTTCTTCGGCTTAGTTACTTCTTTTCTACGCAAAAGTGCTGGTATCGAATCAACTTCTCTCACTTTTTCTCCTTCAAATTTATTATCAAAAAGATTTCCAAGGTTTAATTTTATCTTTTCAGCATCCTCTAAAGACACCTGTAATCCAATAGCTATATCACTCGTTATATTATTTCCACCTAGAGGAATAGATGCACTGTATACAATTGACCCTTCTTGAAAGATAGCTATTCCAGTCGTTCCAGCACCTATATCAAGTAATGTAACCCCAAGCTCTTTCTCAGTATCAGTTAGAACAGCAAGAGAAGAAGCCCAAGCAGTAAACACTACATCGTACACATTTGATCCTACCTGTTCCACACATTTTTTGATATTCTGCCAGTACGAAGTAGGAGCAGTAATAATATGGGTTTCAACCTCCAATCTACTTCCACTCATCCCTATTGGATACTTAATTCCTCCTTGAGCATCAACTACAAATTCACGCGGAATAATGTGTATCGGATACAAGTTATCAGGAAGAGAAAGAGTTCTAGCATTTTCAATTGCCCTGTATGTATCATCAATCGTAATCTCCGATCCAGCAACAGCAACAACTCCTTTGTTATTAAGACTTGTCACTTGCTCTCCATTTATAGAGACAAACACATTTGATACTGTAACTCCTGCCATTCTCTCCGCTGCGGATACACTTTCCAATATGGCACTAGTAGCATCATCTATGTTAATAACTACACCCTTTTTAATTCCTTTACTAGGATACGAACATACACCAATTACCGTTGGATTCTTACCGTCCTCTACAGAAGTAATAACCGTAGTTATCTTAGAAGACCCAATATCTATCGCTGTTAATATTTTGCGTGCCATATATTTGTTAGGGACAGTAATTTTACTTAAACTTATTATATATTAAGAACAACTTTTTACAAGATTTCTATACTAATATAGTAAAATTTATATATTTAATCAAGAATTTATTCTAATCTTCATTACTGGTCTTTCGAATCTGACATCAATAGAATCAAAATCTATACCATCTTTCTTTATTTTTGACATTACGAGATAGAATCTTTCAAGTTGTATTTTTAAATCATCATTCATGGAAAAAATAATCGCCCTTCCGCTGATATCGGTAATTGTAAGGACATTCTTGTCCAAGGTTATTTCTTTTATACGGATATTAAATAACTCTACTACTTTAATTATGTCTTTAATATCACCCATTACCAATAGCTTAGATTTTTCCTCGCTTTTTTTAACAACTTCAGTATCTAAAGCATTAAAAAGATATTTCTCATTTGCAGATGAATAATTAGCACAGCACTCTGTTTCAGTAGAATCTTTGCATAACTCTTCCAACACAGTGCCATCTTCTGCAAGAAGATAACATTTTCCACTTTGCGTATGAACAGTTAACTTAGGAATATACTCTTTTACAAAAAGAATTAGTATATTTGGAATATTTTTTCGTACCTCTACACTTTCAACATATGAAAGATTGTTTGCTAGATCTTTCTCAAGATCCTCAGTATATATCTCAAAATAGTTTTTCCCCACAACATTTTTATCCAAATAATCACTCATCATTTGGTGTGTTTTTGGACTTACCTCTCCTCCATCATTAGAATAGATTTCATACTTCTGTATGTTCCAAAATCCAAGCAAAAAGGATAGAGCAACGCATAAAATTATCACTATAACAACAGCATTTTTCTTAAGTAGGACAAATATTTTAGACCTTAGTAGTCTCTCCTTAATAAATTTTTTTGAGTGCTTCTGCATAATACCATGGAAAATATATGAATAATCCACTAATTATTATCCTTTTGTGCTCTTAGTTTTTCAAATTGATCACCTTCAAAAATCTTTTTATCTATTTCACCTGTAGCTCCTTTGGCTATTGGAATTGTAAAGCTAAATGTGCTTCCCTTACCAACTTCACTTTTCACTGTTATCTTTCCTCCATGTGCTTTTACCAATCCATAAACAACAAAAAGACCTAGACCTGTACCTCCAGGCCTTACGAGTTGTGTTATATCACTATCTGACCCTGGTATATATTGATTAGTTCTGTAGAATTTTGTACCTAATTTGGGAATATCCTCTTTTGCAATTCCTTTTCCAGTGTCTGTTACAGAGATTCGAACATAATCTTCCTCTGCCTCAGCTGTAATTTTCACTGATCCTTTATCTGTGTACTTCACAGCATTATCAATTAAATTATCAATTATCTCTTGGAATCTTCCTTTATCAGCCAAAACATAAGGGAATTCCTTGTAATTTTTGGGATAATCAAAAGTTAGTGATATTTTTTTGGCTTCAGCACTTTTCTTTTTTCCCTCTATACCAAGTTCTATTGCATTTATTACATTTACAGGGGTTTTAACAAGCTCCAATTTTTCTCCTTCTAGCTTCGCTGATACTAATAATGTATTTATTATTCCAATTTCATTCTCAATACTTTCCTGTATTCTCTTAAGGTACTTATTAAAATCATCAAATTCCTTAATATTTGGATACTTCTTCTCCATATTTTCCTGCCAGTTATGTATCATTTCAACATTAAGCTTTGCAACAGTAGCGGGTGTTCTTAATTCGTGTCCCATTATATCTATCATGTTATTTTCCTTTCTTCTTGCTTCCTCTAACTCTACTATCTTTCTCCTCAGGTTGACTGTTGCCTCATTAACTTTTTCTTGCAGAGTTTCATTAAATTTCAAAACCTCTTGGTGCAAATATGCTCTTTGCAATGCAACAGAAAGAACAGATGCTATGGAAGATATAAAGTCGATATCCTGAATTGAATAGCTGATTGAATTCTTTTTATTCCCAAGAAATATATATGCTTTCCAATTTGTATTTTGAGATATATTAATTGGAAAGAAGCATTGAATCTTGTAATTAGAAAATATCGAAGTAACATCAGGACGCTCACTTTCTAAATATATTAGTTCATCTTTGAGAACTGGATCAGTAAGTTCTTTGAGACAATTAATATCGTTTTGTGTAATTTCAAAAGTATTCAAATTATTTGACTCACTTAATATTTGATCTGAAGAAGTAAGTACCATTCCAACCTTTACACCGAAAACTCTCTCTAGAAGAGTTTTTGTTTCATTCAAAATTTTATCAGTATCTAATAGGGTATCTATTTCTTTTAGAAATTTTGACTTCTCCTTCTCAGGATCAACACTTGAACCATAGAAAACTCTCTTTATGAATTGATCAACTCCTTTTGAGGTATACAAAAATACATAGAGAAATATTAGTGCATACAAATACCCTGAGATTAAGGCTCCAGGGCTATATACATCTCCCCATACAGCAGTTTGCAGATATACTATCAAATGAAAGACTGCATATGGAACTATCGCAATGATTAAAGTATATATGAAACGACTAATTAGTAGCTTAGCACTTAAAAAACGATATCTAATAATTGAATAGTATGTCCCAAATATGAAGAATGAAAGACCCAATGGTCCAAGCGACCTTATCTCCCTAAATCCAAGCATTGGAAGTATTAAGTTTGTCACAAAAGTAAACAAAATCGATATTACGGAACCAATAAGCATGTACAACATTTGAGTTTTTTTCACCTGATTCTTCTCCCTCTTGTATGCTCCGAAGAATAATATTCCTGACAGTAAAAACATCATGCCGACGAGGACGGCATATACTATGTACATATTTCCTGGGTAAGATTTCAATGACCCATCAACTACAGCGACACTTTTAACAACAGCGTCTGTTAACGAAATTACTATCAAAAATATGGTAACTATACTCCACAGACTCCTGAGTCCCTTTAGCTTCTTTTTATCCTGATACTCTTCCACAAATAGATAATAACTGTAACCTATTAGTGCAGAAGTACAAAATGACAACCTTGAAGTCCAGAGAGAGAAAACCAAATATTGATAAAATATATCCGTTAATAGAATAGTTATAACCCAAAGAATTATCCAAAATACCATGAATGCAAAACTCTTCCTCTGAGGCTCATTAGTCATTTCATCAGCACCAAGCACACTAAACAAAATGTACCCACACAAAAGAAGAATTATTATTAACAGTGATACTTCTATTATCATATTTTCCTGTACCTATTATACACGAAATTCACTGCCTCTCCAGCTGGATCATGGTATCTCTTTTCAAGTCTCTGAGAATATGATTGAGCGTTTTTTGAATACTCATCATTATTCATTAATTCATTCACAGCTAAAATCATCTTTTCAGGAATACGATCATCTACAAACTGGTAACTCTCTCTTTTTGAAAAGCCTAAGATTCCTGTTTTGTTAACATTCCTTCCCAACTTCATCTCCTCAAGACGATTAGCAAAATATGCCTGATCTATCCCAACAGGAAATGCAACAACAGGTTTACCATATGTTAAAGCCTGCATTATTGCTCCCTGAGACCCTGTGTTCACTATAATGTCAGAAAGCCTTGAAAGTCTAAGCCCTGGAACAAAATTCCTAATAATCAAATCATCAGAATCATCTGGAAAATCTTCTCTTTTGAAGTTAGGCCCAAGTGCAACTATTTTTTTTGCATCTATTTTGTTTAAACTCCTTAATACTCTATCATAGATATCCTTGTTGAAAACACTTCCCCCAAATGTTAGAAAAATCAATTTATCATTTCCCTTGAACTTCAAAATACTTTCTTCTGAGAGTTCTCCATCATCTATTCTCTCAAAACCATCCCAGAACAGAGGACCTATGAATTTAGTATTTTCATCAGTTCGAAGCTGAGGTTCAAACTCTTCATCTCCGGGTATCAGTATCGGCATTGGAGAATACATTTCCTCTCTACTCTTAATTTCTCCATGTTCAATTCCAATTATCCTATACGCATCGAGAACCTCCGAAAGATATTTTTTTAGAAATTCCCTATTAAATACTGGACGAAGCATATTTCTAAGCAAAATACTTTTTAGAGAATCATCACACAAGCAAATACCCATAAGTCCTTTTGTTGTTGGAGCATATTGTCCATTCATTAAAGCAACAGTAGGAATACCAGTAGCATAAGTAACATGAGGTCCAAATAAACAAGAACACCCTATTACAACATCTGCATGAACTTCCAGTGCTGCATCTATATCTGCCTTAAACCACTCAACCATTTCCTTCTTGTGTGTAGACAGATAGTTTACAGATTGATCATTCTCATCATTCAAGTTAAAGGGAGAATATGTTCTTACAACTCTGTATCCTTCTTTTTCAATGAAATCCTTTTTAAGCCTGCATGAAGTAAAAAAAACTTCATCTCCATTCTCAACAAATCTTTCCGCTAATGCAAAACTTCTAATAATATGAGCTATTGAACTAGTAGTCAGAGGGGTAAACAATATTTTCATTGAACCGCTGTCAATAAATTTTAAATGCTCACACAATTTCACAACACATCCATAGAATGTAACACTTCTTCTTTAGAATGTAAACACACTGGAAAAACGAATGATTGGAGCGAGAGACGGGGCTCGAACCCGCGACCTACACATTGGCAATGTGTCGTTCTAGCCAACTGAACTACTCTCGCAGTGGTGCCGAGACCCAGATTCGGACTGGGGACCCTCTGTTCTTCAGACAGATGCTCTACCAACTGAGCTATCTCGGCATGTCTAGGTCTTGAAAATCATATCAAATCTGAATCCCATTATCAACCAACACCTTTGCTATCTTTTCTTTGAAACCATCCTTTGTATTAAAATTTTTAAGGCTTTTTCTTACATCTGTATAATCCCATTTCTTAGTAGAAAATTTTCCAAAAGTGTCTTCAAAATTATTCCAATCAAAAAACATACCTCCTCTACCATCTTCAATTGTTTCTAAACTTCCACCTCCTCTAAATGCCAGAACAGGAGTACCACATGAAATTGCCTCAACAGGGAATATTCCATAATCCTCAGGTCCAGCAGTAATATATCCTGCACAATTTGACAACATATCCCACTTTTCTTCCTCTGATACCCACCCAAGTATTTGTATATTTTGATACTTCCCATATTTTCTTTTCATAGAGCCAAGCATTGACCCACTACCTATAACTTTTAGGTTAAACCCCATTTTTTTAGCATATTCAAGAAGAAACTTTCCTCCTTTATTTTTTTCAAATGGAGCTCCAGAAACAAAATAGTCTTGCCTATTCATTTTAATTTCACCTTCGTACACCTTTACTGGAGGATATATGACAATACTATCCTTCTTCCAATATTTGTATATTCTGTTCTTTACACAGTGTGAATTTGCAATAAGTAACTCAGATCGATTAGAAGCTGAAACATCCCATATCCTAGCAAAATTGAAAGGAATTTTTGAAACAAATCCAACTGGAAAAGAATGGGATCCTTTATCTTTGCCAAAGTATGTTTTGTTTAAATCCCAAATAAATCTCATAGGAGAATGTATGTATGAAAGATGGAAGCAATCAACAGAAGTTATGACTCCATGAGCAACAGAAGAAGATGATGAGATTACTAAGTCATAATCAGATAGATCAAACTTTTCGATGTTTTTTATCCATTTCCCGAAGGTATATTGATAATATTTTTTAACAAATGGAAGATTATTTAATTTTGAATATGATATTTTGTGATTACAAATCTCTTCCGAAAGAAGTCCATGTCTTTTTTTAGCATTTTTTTCTCCGAATAATGCATATATATCAGCATTTGGAAACATTTCACAGAAGCACTCTAACACCCTATTAGCTCCTCCCATCTTCCACAAATGCTCAGTAACAATAGCCACCTTCAAATTTTCACGATTACTTTTTCTTTTCCTCATACATAACGATTGTCCCCTTTTTTCTACTTAATGACCTTGGTCTAGTGAACACCATAAATCCACCGAATAATATGAGTACGACGCCTGTGAACAGCACATACCTATTCATTGGAATACCAGTATTTGACAATGACCCATCAGATATGATTACAGTACCAATCCTAAATGTTGCACTACTAGGTTTTGTAGTTAAAATATTTTTGTTGGCAGGACTACCATCAAGTATCATTACTGTTTCAAACACAGAATTATTCGTTTCGTACTCCCAATCAAGCACTGCATCAGCTTTTTTCAATGCCTTAAAATGAAGCCTTGCAAATATATCTGGATCTCCCTCAGTAATATACTCTTTTCCACTCCCACTCTGACTAAATCCTTCAAGCATAACTACCCCATTATCATTATCTACAGTACTTTCATCCTCGGGCCACTGATCAAACAATGAATTATTCCTTTCGACCTTAGTCAACTGAAGTTCCCTAGGATCAAAAAGCAATGTAAACTTTGCAGAGATAATTTTTTGACCACCAGTATCAATCATTACATCAACAACAAATCCATCACCACCATTCACAACCACTCCACCATTGGGATACAAAGAAAAGGATGGAGAAGAAGCAAAAGCTTTTCCAAAGGGGAGAAGTATACACACAAGGAGGACTGTAAAAATTTTTAAGCAATCTTTGACTATCATTCTATTTAATATTACCATAATGTGTTCAATTCAGAATACCAAATTATATGGAAACTTTAAAGCTCACTATAATGAGCATAGTACAAGGTATTACAGAACTGCTTCCTATCTCGAGTTCAGCTCACCTACTCTTGCTTGGGGAAATTTTTGATATGGATGTGTCTTCAGCAGTTTTAATGTTCTTCCATCTTGGAACTACTTTAGCAATATTAATATTTTTTGCTCATGAAATTTTTCATAATTTCTTTACAAAAGGGAAATGGATATTTTTCTTAAAAATTGCTGTATCTGCAATCCCTGCTGGAATACTTGGCATCTTGTTTGATTCTGTCATATCAGAAAAATTAAGAGCTTCATGGATTACTGCCATATCTTTGATTATTTGGGGAATAGTTATGATATATGTAGAAAACAAGTATCACAATCAACACATAAAGAGTCTTGAAAAAATAACATGGAAGCAGTCAATTATTATTGGACTCGCACAAGCAATTGCTCTCATTCCAGGAACTTCCAGATCAGGGATTTGCACTATAGCTGGAGTATTTTTGGGAATTGATAAGTATACTGCATTACAGTACTCACTATTGGCAGGTCTTCCCGTAATGTTAGGTGGAGTTATTCTTGATATGGCAGATTCACAAATATCACTACAATCATTAGACTCCCTTCTCGTCTTCACAATAACTTTCCTAGTTGGATACCTCTGTCTAAGGATAATAAACAAAAAGAGTAAAGAAAAGTGGCTTACTGTATTTGGAATTTACAGAATAGTTCTTGGAATCGCTATACTGCTTTTCACCATATGAGTACTAAATAACTGAGCGAAGATCAACTCCTGTCATACCTGCAGGAATATCCATATTTAATAATCCAAGAACAGTTGGGGCAACATCTGCTAGAAGACCAGTCGTTTTAGCCTTCTCTCCTGTACCAATCTTTTTAGCTGGAATTCCAGCTTTTCCTTTCATTTCTTCAACATCAGTCAGTATTGTCATCGGAACTGGATTATTTGTATGTGCAATATCAATCTCTTTTGTTACTCTGTTAATCATTGTCTCACAATTTCCATGATCTGCCGTTATTATTACAGCACCACCAGCCTCTAGAGACGCTTTAGCAACATCAGCACAGCATCTATCTGTAATTTCATTTGCCTTTACTGCAGCATTATAGTTTCCAGTATGCCCTAGCATGTCTGGGTTAGCAAAATTAAGAAGTATGAATTCAAGAGGATTATTCTTAATATCCTTAATTCTTCTGACAGTTTCATCACGAATAAGTTCGGCACTCATAGCTGGAGTCAATGAATAATCATCAACTCTCGGAGATGGAATATTAAAGAATATTTCCCCAGGATGAGGATTTTCAATACCACCATTAAAAAAGTATGTTACATGCATATATTTCTCTGTCTCAGACAGATGAATTTGTGTCCTACCATTCAATGAAAGATACTCTGACAAAGACTGCTTAACCTCAAGAGGAGGGAATAATACATGGGCAGGCAAACCTTCTTCGTAACCTGTCATAGTCGCAAAATATACATTTTTTGGATAATTAATTCTCGTAAATGGAGTAAATTCATCTTCTACAAAAACTTTCGTTAATTGCCTCGCCCTATCTTCACGAAAGTTCCAGAACAATACAGCATCTCCATCTTTTACTACGCCAACTGGTTTACCGTCACTGCCCACACATACTCTTGGCTTAAAAAACTGATCATACTCACCAGCTTTGTAAGCTTTTTGAATGGCATCTACTGGATCAGTAAATGTATCTTCAGATATTCCAACCATAGCCTCATATGCCAATTTAGTCCTCTCCCACCTTGAATCTCTATCCATTCCATAAAATCGTCCCATCATTGATGCTACTCGTCCTACACCAAGTTGATTTATCTTTTCTTTTAGTTTACTTATATACAAATATCCATCCATAGGACCAGTATCCCTACCATCAAGCATAATATGTATGTAAGGATTCACTCCATTGGCTTTACAAATCTCCATTAGCGAGAAAAGATGCTTAATATGCCCATGTACACCAGCTGCACTCAAAACTCCAGTCAAATGTAAATCACTTTTATTCTTTCGCACATGCTCAAATATCTCTCGAATTACCTGATTGTTATTAAGCTCATTAGCACTAATAGCATCATTTATCCTAGGAAGAGACTGATACACTACCTGCCCAGCCCCAATATTAAGATGTCCAACCTCTGAGTTCCCTGCTTCTTCATTAGGAAGTCCTACATGAGTTCCAGCTGCATGAATCAATGTGGATCTTCCAAAAGTCCACGCTGTATCCAAGAATGGAGTTTTTGCTCCCCAAACAGCATTACCTTCTGCATCTGGAAATACTCCAAAACCATCAAGTACTATCAGTGTAACAAAATTACGATTACTAAACACCTTATCTGCATATTGCGGATGTGCAAGCGTGGTATTCTTCTCTTCTTCTTTTTTTAGGAAATCAAACATACAAAAGGATTATTGAATTAAAATCATGTCAAACAAAACTCGTGTATAATATATTACATATGAACGATTTACGCAAAAGAGATATCTTAGACCTTCAATCTGATATTGAAAAAACAATCAAAAGTCTTAGTCTTGATCAAAAGAAACAGAAGCTTATGGAACTCCAAAGTAAAACATTGGAATCAAACTTCTGGGCAGATAACAAAGAAGCGAAGCAGATTATGGCTGAAATTGCATATATACAAGACGAGGTTTCTACTGCTGAAGCATTAAAAAAAGATATTGATTCTCTTGCAGATATATTCGATTCCATAACTAAAGAAACAGAACAGAACTTGCTAATAGATGACTTCCTTGCTCTTAGAGAAAGACTAGACAAATTTGAATTGAGAAAATTTCTTTCAGATCAGTATGACAGCTCTCCAGCAATCCTATCAATATATGCTGGACAGGGAGGTACAGAATCAAATGATTGGGTGGAGATGCTTTTCAGAATGTATACAATGTATTTTGATAAACAGAATTGGAAATATACGATATCAGAGATGACAAAAGGAAACGAGACTGGGTTACAGAATGTAACCATATACATAGATGAACCATTTGCATATGGAACATTAAAGAAGGAGCATGGAACACATAGACTTGTAAGAATATCACCATTTAATTCTCAAGGCCTTAGACAAACTACTTTTGCAGGAGTTGAAGTTCTGCCTATGTTAGAAAATGAAGATCCAGAACTTGAGATACCAGACAAAGATATTCTATTTAAAGCAGTAAAATCTGGGGGACCGGGTGGTCAAAATGTGAATAAAACATCATCGGCAGTACAGATAACCCATATACCGACAGGCATCACTGTTCAATCATCTAGTGAAAGGAGTCAACTTCAAAATAGAGAAAATGCTATGAAGATTCTTAAAGCAAAACTATGGCGTATAAAAGAAGAAGAAAAATTAACTAAGATATCAGACATAAAAGGTGAATACAAAATTGCTGGATGGGGCAACCAAATAAGGAACTACATACTTCACCCATACAAGATGGTAAAAGATCTTAGAACAGGAGTAGAATTAAATGATCCTGAGAGCGTTCTAAATGGGGATATAGACGAACTGGTTGAAGCAGAAATAAGAATGAAGTAACATAGTGAGAAGTGAAAACTACTTAATCTGTCTAAAACTGCCATGCTGTTGTTTGATAATGTTACAAAAAAATATAACCCAGATATTACAGCTCTAGAAGATGTAACTTTCAGTATCGATACTGGAGAGTTTTCTTTCTTAGTAGGACCATCCGGAGCGGGAAAAACGACATTACTTAGATTACTCATAAGGGAAGAACTTCCTACTTCTGGGACTATTTTCTTTGAAGATGTAGAAATTACAAAACTCCCTAAACCTTTAGTTCCTAAATACAGGCAAAGACTAGGTGTCGTATTTCAAGATATAAAGCTTTTACCAAGTAAAACTCTGGAAGAAAATGTTGCCTTTGCATTAGAAATTCTTGGTAAACCTGATAAAGAGATAAAAGAGACTACTGATTATCTCCTAAACTTAGTAAAGCTTGAAAATAGGAGATCACTTTTTCCAATCCAATTGTCAGGAGGTGAACAGCAAAGAGGAGCAATAGCTAGAGCTCTTGCAAGCAATCCAGATCTTCTCATAGCAGATGAACCAACAGGTAACCTAGATCCTGATAATTCATTTCAAATCCTAGAGATACTAAGAAGTATAAATAAGAGTGGAACTACTGTTATGGTAATAAGCCATGATAAAGAAATTGTTGATTTTATGAAAACAAGAGTTATTCGTATTGAAAATGGCAAAGTTATCTCAGACAATAAAGGTGATTACGACACAATAAAGAAGCCTAAAAAGCCTTCTATAATAATACACACTGAAGAAAAGATAAATACTGCAGAAGAGATAGAAAAAGTACTAAAGCCAGAAGAGGAAAAGAAAGATGAATCTATTCCAGATGACAGTATCAAAGACTTGAACAAAAAAGTTTTAAAGAAACTACTTCAAAATAATATTACTAACATGGATATGATATTAAAACTTACTGAAGATGATTTGAGAAACATGAATTTTAATGACAAAGAAGAAAAAATATTGGAAGATTTTGTTAGAAGCTATTTATTAAATAAATCTATTAAAAACAACAATGAGCAGTAAAATAATCTCCTATACAAAAAATAATATTAAAAGAAACAAGTGGCTTTCTGTTTCTACAATCCTAGTAACTTCCATAGTTATAGCAATATCTTCTCTGTTCATAAGTGCGGCTATTATTGCTAAAAAAGGAGTCCAATATTATGAAAAGAAAGCACAGGTAATAGTTTTCTTTAAAAAGGATACTGAAGAATCCTACATTATGCTTTTTAGAGATAAAATATATGATGAAAATCTAGTAGAAAGCATAGATTACATATCACAAGAAAAAGCTCTTGAGATATACAAAAATGACTTTGCCGACAATCCTGATTTACTATCTACAGTTACGGCAGATTCTCTTCCACCAAGTTTAGAGATACGTGCAAAGTCAGTGGAAGCTCTATTACAAATAATAGAAAAGATAAATGCTGAAAAACAAACTAATCCAGCTATCGATGAGGTTATGTACTTTGAAGATGTTGTAGATAATCTAAAATCACTATCAAAGATAATAAACATAAGTTCAATTGTGCTAATAGTTGCACTTGTAATAGTAACATTTTTCCTAATAAGGGTAACAATCGGCCTTAATATTAACTCACATAAAGAGGAAATTCGTATTATGAACCTTGTAGGTGGCTCTAATAGCTTCATAAAACTTCCTTTCATACTGGAAGGTCTTTTCTATGGCATCGCAGGGGGAGTAATAGGTGCCTCTCTTTTGATAATCCCTTGGTATATCCTAATGTACTATACACAAGGCACTGATTTTGCTGTCTTCATAACGGAAACACTCAAGAGTTTTGACTTAGGCTTTTTAATGAGAGCAGATCTCTTATTCTTGTTAATCTACTATGCTATTCATATGGTCGTTGGTGGTCTCATTGGAGTCATAAGCAGTCTTAGTGCAGTAAGAAAATATTTAGAATAGGAAATGAAAAAAAGGAAAATAACACTTACAATTTTACTCGTGATATCGGTATTAGCTGGAATATCAGCTGTATCTGCTATGCCTCAAAAAAATAACGTCTTTGCAGACACTCAATCATTATGTCCATCGAATATAGATCCTAATTCCTATGAATGTGTTGAATATCTAAGAAAACAATCTACTACTTTAAAACAGCAGGTTGATAACATAAGTAAACAGCTTAAAAACGAAGAATACCAACAGTTGACCCTTCAGGAAAAAATAGATTACCTAAAAGATCAAATTGAACAGTCAGAAAAAGTAATTCAATCTCTACAAGTGGAAATAAGTGCAAACGATGTCGAAATAAAGCTGCTTGAAAAAGATATTAAAGAGAAAGAGGACAATGTATCTATTCTTAAGCAGGAAATGGATGTTCTTTCAGAATCAGTAGATAAAAGGGTATCAGAATCATACAAATACTCTTTTCTAGACACTTTTGAAATACTTCT
>Ga0255343_1004219_pt1 | contig 14364 bp, 10 predicted proteins | sample wastewater_treat_4_FD_192413 | JGI IMG/M metagenome (GOLD analysis project Ga0255343, IMG submission 192413) | Wastewater microbial communities from Lulu Island WWTP, Vancouver, Canada - plant16 | ecosystem: Engineered > WWTP > Wastewater > Unclassified | place: Canada: Vancouver, British... | reverse complement strand
AACCGGTCGGCAGGCGCATCAGGTAACAGCCATTCGCCATGCGCCGGGCGCGGCGGGCACGGTGGTCAACAATCTGGCCGCGCTAGGCATAAGGCCAATCGCCGTGCTGGGCGTCACGGGAGACGACGGCAACGGCTGGGCGCTGCGACGCGACCTGACGGCATTAGGCTGTGATCTCACGCACCTGCTTACCGACGCCGCCTGCGTAACCCCGACTTATCTCAAAATCCGCGACCGCACACTTCCGGGGCTCGATGGGGAGCGGGGTCGCTTCGACATCAAAAACCGCTCGCCCTTGCCCGAGCGTGTCGGCGAAGCATTGCTCGCAGCGGTCGACCAACTCCTGCCTACTCTTGATGCCCTGCTCGTGATGGATCAAGTTCCCGAAGAGGGGTGCGGCGTCATGTCGCTAGCTGTGATTGATGCCCTATCCGAACGCGCCAAGCGTCATCCGCAAACGCTGTTCTGGGCCGACTCGCGCCGCAGGATCCGCCGCTACCGCAACATCACGCTTAAAGCCAACCAGTTTGAGCTTGCAGGTGTGACGGAGCCGTTGCCCGGCACCAGTGTGCCAGATGAGACGCTGGCGCGTGCGGCCGATGAGTTCGCAACCTTGGTCGGTGCGCCGGTCTTTGTCACGGCGGAAGCACGCGGCGTCCGCATCGCGGGGCCTCTCTCGGCCACCGTTCCGCCGGTTCGCGTGACGGGGCCGATCGACCCCACAGGCGCAGGCGACGCCTTCTCAGCCGGTGCTGCAATGGCTCTGGCAGCCGGTGCCACGCATCCTGAAGCGGCCTTGATGGGCAATCTCGCCGCGTCGGTCACCATCCGTCAACTCGGCACGACAGGTACCGCTTCGCCGTCCGACCTCGCCGCCGCACTCGCGCTCTGGAGGGAACAGCAGTCATGAAGCAACTCTTTGACCGGCGTTCCCTCGCCCCGCGTCCGCTCGCCGAGCGCCGCAACAAAATTGATTTCGCACGTACTCAGATCGACCCCAAAACCTACGTGCCGCAACTTACGGACGATGCGTGCGAAACCGTTCGGCAGCTCGCCTGCGAGATACGCGCCGCCCGTGACTGCGGTGCATCGGTCGTGATGGCGTTCGGTGCGCATTCCATCAAGAACGGACTCGCTCCGGTGTTGACCGGCCTCATGCAGGACGGCTGGATCACCCACTTCGCGACCAACGGCGCCGGCGTGATTCACGATTGGGAGTTCGCCTTCCAAGGGTTCTCCGGAGAAGACGTGCAGCGCTATGTCGCCGAAGGTCAGTTCGGTCTTTGGGAGGAAACCGGCCTGTATCTGAATCTAGCGCTTGCGGTTGGCGCCTACGAGGGGCGCGGCTACGGCGAGGCGGTCGGTGCGTTTATCACAGATGAGGGTTTGACGATCCCTGCGCCCAGCGATCTGGATGCCGCGATCGCGGCAGGAGCCGCAGCGGATGCGGATGAAGTGACGCTGGCGCGTGCGGCGGCTGCGGCCGACCTGAAAGCGATCATGCGCTACATTCCGGCTGATCCGGGTTTCCTGCATGTGCCGCACCCCTTCAAGACGTACAGTCTGCAAGCGGCGGCTTACCTGGCTGGTACGCCGTCGACGGCACATCCCATGTTCGGACACGACATCATCTACACGCACCCGTTGAATCGCGGCGCGCCGATCGGGCGCACGGCCGACCGCGATTTCTTGAGCTTCGTGGACTCGGTCAGCAGACTCGAACAGGGCGTCTACTTGTCGGTCGGATCCGCGGTCATGTCGCCGATGATTTTCGAGAAGGCGTTGTCGATGTCGCGTAATGTGGCGCGACAGCGGGGCCAAGCGATTGAAAACTTTACGATCCATGTGGTTGACCTCGCGCCCGCAACATGGGACTGGGCGCACAACGGAGAACCGCCGCAGGATAACCCCGCCTACTATCTGCGCTTTTGCAAAACCTTTTCGCGCATGGGCGGACGCATGACTTACACCAGCGCGGACAACCGTGCATTTCTCGTAGCGCTCTATCACGAATTCGCATAACAACAAGGAGACCAAAACCATGACGACACCATCATCCACCCTCACACGCAGGGCTTTCGCCAAGCGCGCAGCCGTTGCGACGGCTGCCTTTCAGGTCGTCCCCGGCCATGTGCTCGGACTCAACGGCCAGACACCGCCGAGTAACAGACTGAATGTCGCCGGTGTCGGCGTCGGCGGCATGGGCGGCCACAACATCAAAGTGTGTTCGGAGGTTGCAAACATCGTCGCCTTGTGTGACGTCGACGTCAACTACGCCGCGAAAACGTTCAAGGCGCATCCCAACGCGAAGACCTACACCGATTACCGTGAGATGCTGGACAAGCAGAAGGACATCGACGCCGTCGTGGTGGCCACGCCGGATCATACGCACGCGCCGATTGCGATGGCGTGCATGCGCGCGGGCAAGCATGTCTACGTCCAGAAGCCGATGGCGTATTCGGTCGGCGAAGCGCGCGCAATGACCGAGGCAGCGCGCAAGTACAAGGTGATCACGCAGATGGGCAATCAAGGACGCTCCGGCGATGGCGTGCGCATGGTCTGCGAATGGATCTGGGCCGGTGCGATCGGCACGATACGCGAAGTCCACGCATGGACCAACCGCCCGGTCTGGCCGCAAGGCATCGAGATCGAGCGTCCGAAAGAGACCCCGCCTGTTCCGGCTGGCTTTGACTGGGACAAATGGATCGGCCCGGCGCCGATGCGCCCCTACCATCCCTGCTATCACCCCAACAGTTGGCGCGCGTGGTGCGACTTCGGCACAGGATCGCTGGGAGACCTCGGTTGCCATGTGATGGACTGCGTGTATTGGGCGTTGAAACTTAAATACCCCACCAGCGTTGAAGCCAACATCTCCACATACTGGGAAGGCTTCTGGAAAAAGACCGAGCCAAAGAACGAGCAGTTCCCGCGCTCGTCGATCGTGCGGTATACGTTCCCCGAGCGCGAAGGGTTGCCCGCGCTGGACCTGACATGGTGGGACGGCGGACTTCAGCCGCCGCGTCCAGCCGAGTTTGAAGAGGGCCGTGAGATGGGTGACTCGGATGGCGGCGTGCTGTTTATCGGCGACAAGGGCAAGCTGATGTGCGGTTGCTACGGGCGCAGTCCGCGGCTGATTCCTGAGTCATCGATGAAGGCCTTCAAACGGCCGCCTCAAACGATTGAGCGTGTCCCCGGAGGCGAAGGCGGCCACGAGAAAAACTGGTTGCAGGCCATTCGGGAAGGCAAACAGGCGATTTCGGGCTTCGACTATGCCGGTCCCTTTGCTGAAATGGTGTTGCTTGGCAATCTCGCGGTACGCTTCCCTTACCGCCGCCTACTGTGGGACGGCGAGGCAATGAAAATCACAAACGACAGCGACGCGCAGGCGTTTGTCATGCGTAAATACCGCGACGGCTGGTCATTGTAGTTCGTTAGTTCATTAGTGCGTTAGTTCATTAGTGCTTTACGGCTCGACAAGCGCGATAAAAAACAAGTTGTTTCACCATGAAGGTTTTTTGGAGGGCGTTGCTCGGGTTTTCTAATCCACAGATGGACACAGATTACTCAGATTTTTTTGGAGGCATGGCTGGCCGCAAGTCGCAAATCGCGGGTCGCGAGTCAACCTCTCGTTGCGACCACCCAGTGGTCGCAACCGTGAGAGTACAAGCGCTGCTCGGGTTTGGCGCAGAGGCGCAGAGGTGTGGCACGGGCATCTTGCCCGTGTTTCATGGGCGGGACGCCCATGAAACAGAGTTTTTTTGGAGTAACGCGCTCCCAGACAAACTAATGCACTAATTAACTAATTAACTTGGGTTGCGGGCTCCGCCCGCGTTAGTGTGAAGGGATAATCCGTGAAAACAGATTTAACGAAGGCTCTAGAGTCTTACGCGGCGGATGCCGCCGCCAAACTGATGTTGACCGATTTCAGCAAACTGGCAGAGATCGGCGACGTGTTGTTGCGTGCGAAGGCTGAAAACCGGACGATCTTTCTGATCGGCAACGGCGGCAGCGCCGCAACGGCTTCGCATGTAACCAATGATCTGGTCAAAGGGTGCAGGGTCGGCGACACGCCGGGATTCCGCGCGTTTTGTCTGAGCGACTCCAATGCGCTGGTGACCTGTCTGGCGAATGATTTTTGCTACGCCGATATCTACGCGATTCTGTTGCAGACTTACGCGCAGGCGGGTGATATCGTGATCGCGTTCAGCGGCAGCGGCAACTCGCCGAACATCCTCAACGGATTGACCGCAGCGCGCGCGATGGGACTCACCACCATCGGTTTCGGCGGACGCGACGGCGGCCAGATGAAGGCGCTCTGCGACCTCGTGCTCATCGCTCCCACCGATTCGATGGAACTGCTGGAGGACTTGCACCTGATCTACTTCCACAACCTTGTTTGCGCGATGCGCCCCGCGCTTGCAGAGAATTTAGGAGTTAGGAGTTAGGAGTTGGGCATGTTGATTGGGGCGATAGACGGCGGCGGCACCAAGGTGCTCACCGCAGTGATGACAGAGACCGGTGCCATCGTGGCGCGGCGGCAGGACGCCGTGCCGACAGCCGATATCCCGGCCTATTTCAAAAGGTGCGCGGAGTTGCTCGAAGCCTGCGCACAAGAGGCCGGTGTGACTGTGCAGGCATTGGACGGCGTGGGCATGAACATCCCCGGCATGGTGACGCCTGACGGGCATGTGCTGGGATCGCCCTCGGCCGGCTGGGGCACGTTTCACGCGCGCCCCTTGCTGGCGGATATGCTGGCGTTGCCGAGCGAGCGTCTTTTCTTTGAAAACGACATCAACGCCTGTGCACTGGCGGAGCAACGCTTCGGCAATGCGGGCGATGACTTTGTCTGGGTCACGATCAGCACCGGCAACGGCGGCGCGGTCGTGGCGAACGGTAGTCTGGTGCGCGGCAGCGGCGGTTGCGCCGGTGAATTTGGGCACGTCAAGGTTGAGTATGACGCGCCCTATCCCTGCGGATGCGGCGGACGCGGTTGTCTGGAGGCGCACGCATCGGGCGTCGCCATCGCGCGGCGCGCCGTCGAGGCGGGCCTGCCCGCCGATACGGACGCCAAACGTTGCGAAGAGTTGGCGCGCCAAGGGAACGCCACCGCGCTGGCAGTCTACGCGCAAACCGGCGTCTACCTCGGGCGCGCGCTGGCTGTCGCCGCGAACCTGTTGAATCCCGCGCAGGCGTTTATCGGCGGCGGCGCATCGAGGGCGCTCGACCTGATGCTGCCGACCATCCAGCAAACCCTGCTCAAAGAAGCGATCCCGCAATGTCAGTCACTGCGCGTTACGCCGACAAGTTTGGGATACGAGGCTGCCCTGCTGGGAGCCGCCTCCGTATGTCTCGAAGGGCTCAGTAAGTCTGGCGCAGGTGTTTGACGGTCAGCGACCGGACGAAATCGTCGAACGTCACATTCGCATCCTTGGGCGTAAAGGTCAGGGTGATCGGACGTCCCGGAAAGAGCGCGAAGCTGTTATCACTAAACTCCCCGCGGATACCTTCTGCATTGACCCAAACGTAGAAGGCCGGCTTATCGGTCGTCAGTGTAATGGTCCACTGTCCCTGCCGGTCGGCGGGAATTGCGTCCACCAGCGCATCGCCCATCGCATGGCGCTTGTAGGCGTGGAAGAACCACTCGTTCCGGTGCGTCACCGTGTTCCCGGCAACATCGCCGCGCAGCACGATTTCGAGAAAACGGTCGATACGTTCCGTGTCATCACCGAATTGCGACAGCGGGAATTTGCCGAGCATTTTGGCGGAGTGCGGTGCCAGTTCGGCCGGTAACTCTACCCCGTCGAAGCGTTTTCCATCGAATCCCCATACCTCGACCGTCGCAGTGGCGGCGACAGTCTCGGCGTTGTCGTTCACCGCCCAGAATTCGAGGTTCGATCCCTGATCGACCGGAATGGTCATCACAGCCAACGGCGCGTAAAAACGCCGGGCGTGATAGTGCAGGTGCTTCCACTTGCCGCCGTACTCGAGGCTTGACCACGAGGCCACCGGCCAGTTGTCGTTAAGCTGCCAATAGAGCGTGCCCATGCAGCGCGGTTGCAGCCGACGCCACGCCTCGACCGCCGTCTTGATCGCCAGTGCCTGCTGCACCTGCGAGAGGTAGAGCACGTTATCAAAGCCCGCAGGGAAGCGGAAATAACGCGCCATGGTCTCCAGCATGCGCGCGTTGCCACCGCGATTTTTCTGGTGATGCTCAAAATCAGGCGCCGTCGGATTCATCTGATCCGGCCCGACAAAGGTTTTCGCCACTTCCGGCGAAGAGAAGGACTGATACCCGAACTCCGAACAGAAACGCGGCCTGTAGGTGTAATACGCGGAGAAATCCTTATTCTCGTGCCACACAGTCCAGTTGTGCATATCGCCGCGGCTGTCATCGTGCCACGCATCGCCGAAGTCGCCAGGCCCCGAGCAAGGCGAAGAGGGCCAGAAGGTGCGGTTGGGGTCGTATGTCTCCACCGTTTCGGCCAGCACGCGGCTGAGGCGGTCGTAGTTGATCAGATAACGATCGCGGTTTTTGCGGCTCGGCTCAAACCAAGTAAGCGCGCCGATGCACTCGTTGTCGCCGCACCAGAGCGCGATGCAGGTGTGGTCACGCAGACGGCGCAACTGATGGGACAGTTCCGCGCGCACTTCGTCCAGAAACGCACGGTCTGCGGGGTACAGCGCACACGAGAACATGAAGTCGTGCCACACCATCAACCCCAGTTCATCGCAAATCTCATAGAAATCGTCGTCCTCAAATTGACCGCCGCCCCACAGGCGGATCATGTTCATGTTCGCATCGCGCGCCGACTCCAGCAGGTCGCGGTAGCGCTCAGGCGTCTGGCGTTCGGGCAGGGCGTCGCACGGTATCCAATTCGCCCCTTTGCAGAAGAGGTCCACCCCGTTCACACGAAACGTCATGCTCATGCCCGGCCGCGCCGACTTGTCACCGGGGTCGGGCTGATTGATCACCTCGATCGTCCGCAATCCCAGCCGCCGCGTCAACGTATCCGCGCCGACGGTCACCTTGAGGTCATAGAGGTGCTGATCCCCCGCGCCATTCGGCCACCACAGCTTCGGCCGCACGACCACCACCGTCGCCGAGACGCGATTCGCGCCAGGCTTCAGCATCACCGGCTTCGCCACGCGCGCCTCGCCGAGCGCCACCGCCAGCGTGCTCTCGCCGCCGTCGGCAGAGGTCACCTCCGCCGTGACCGTCACCTCGCACACGTCGGGACGGTGAACCTGATCGCAATAGACATAATCGATGCGTGCGAGATCGCTGCCCAGCAACTTCACGGGCCCCGCGAAACCGGTGGCCATCACCGCAATACCCCAGTCCCAACCGCCGTGACAAGCGGGTTTGCGGATCAGGTTAATGTGCGGTACCCGTCCGTTGTCCACCATCGGGATCGGATAGCTGAGCGCGTCGCCGCGCTCCTCCGTGATCTGCTCCGCACTACGGAACAGCGCCGTGATCGTGTTGCGTCCCGGCCGTAACAGCGGCTTGACCTCAAAATCATACCGGCGGAAACGATTACCGGTCTCACCGACCTTCCGGCCGTTGATCGCGAGTTCGCAGAAGGTGTCCACGTGCTCCAGACGCAGGATCACCGACTGGCACTCCAGCAAGGTGGTCGGCACCTCGAACGACCGTTCCGCCAGCCACGCCTTCTGTCCCACCCACTGTATATCCATCTCATTCGCGCCGAAATACGGATCAGGGATGCGGCCAGCCGCCAACAAAGCACTGTGTACGTCGCCGGGTACATTCAGCGGTACGGCCGGCTGCTCGCCATCGGTCTGCCGCACGGACCAGACACCCGCCAGATCGACACTCACGGTCGCACCGGCCATCTGAACCGCCAATGCCACACAGCCCCATACCAAACACCAAGCAAACCGCATCGTCCTCATTCTTCGTCATCTCCCCCTTGATCACTGCCCCCACGGGCCATCCGTCGGCGGCTTGGAAAATAGCCGCACATAGTTAAGGTAAATGATTGCAGGCCCCGCCGTCAATTGAAACTCGCCCGCGCTAAAATCTGTCCGTCGGACTTGTCAGCTTGGCTTCAGGGTTTCATCCGAATCGGGATCGATTGTTGCGACCACACAGTGGCTCGCAACGACGAGTGTAAAAGCGACGCTTTGCAAGCCCGGTGAATGGCTTGCGCGGCAGCACAGTACGGCGGGATGTCCCGAACCGCCGAAAGACGGAGCCGGGTGCATAGCGGCACCCGCAACACCCGCAGTACCGGTAGGATCGGCCGGGGAACCTATTACCTCCTACTTCGCCCGTCCGGGCAAAATCGTGTCGCGCGCGATGCGGCGCGTTTCGGGATAGTCGAGCGTGTAGTGCAGGCCGCGGCTCTCTTTGCGGCGCATCGCGCTGCGCACGATCAATTCGGCGACGAGCGCGAGGTTGCGCAGCTCCAGCGTGTCGGCCGTGACCAGATAATCGAAGTAGTACTCGCGGATTTCGCGGCGCAGGTTGCGGATGCGGCGCAGCGCGCGCTCCAGACGCTTGTTGGTGCGCACGATGCCCACGTAGTCCCACATGCAGGTGCGCACCTCCATCCAGTTGTGCGCCACCATCACCGCCTCGTCGCTCGCTACCGCCGTGCCGTATTCCCAGTCGGGGATGCGCAGCGGATCGGGCACGCGCTCCGGATGTTCCATGATCCGGCCCGCTGTCTGATAGGCGCACACCAATGCCTCCAGCAGTGAGTTACTGGCCAGGCGGTTGGCGCCGTGCAGGCCGGTGCAGGCGGTCTCGCCGACCGCATAGAGGCCGGGCAGCGAGGTCTCGCCGCTGACCGTGGCGCGGATGCCGCCGCAGCAGTAGTGGGCCGAGGGCACGATCGGGATCAGGTCGCGTGCCATGTCGATCCCGAAGTCGAGGCAGGTCTTGTAGATGTTGGGGAAGCGCTCCTTGAGGAAGGCCTCGGATTTATGGCGGATGTCCAAGCAACAGTAGGGCGAACCGGTACGCTTCATCTCGGCGTCGATCGCGCGCGCCACCACGTCGCGGGGTGCAAGCGCGCCGCGCGGGTCGTACTTCTTCATGAAGGGGCGTCCTTCGGCGTCGGTCAGTTCCGCGCCCTCGCCGCGCACCGCCTCGCTGATGAGGAACCGTTTGGCCTGCGGATGGTAGAGGCAGGTGGGATGGAACTGGATGAACTCCATGTTCGCGATTTCGGCGCCCGCGCGCCAAGCGAGCGCGATGCCGTCGCCGGTGGCGATGTCGGGATTGCAGGTGTACAGATAGACCTTGCCGCAGCCGCCGGTCGCCAGCACCGTGTGGGACGAGCGCACCGCATAGATTTCGCCGGTCGGCTGGTCGAGCACGTACGCGCCGATGCAGCGGTTGTCGCCGGACATCTTGAGCCAGCGCGTGGTGATCAGGTCGATCACCATCGTGTATTCGCACGTCTGGATGTTGGGGTGCCGACGCACCTGCTCGACCAGCACCGATTCCACACGCTGGCCGGTGATGTCGCCGGCATGCAGCACGCGGCGCTGCGAGTGGCCACCCTCGCGCCCGAGATCGTAACCGGGCTCACCATCGGTGCGCGGGTTGAAGCGCACGCCCAGCGTCTCTAGATCGGCAATACGCGCCGGCCCACCGGACACGACCTCGCGCACGACCTCCTCACGGCAGAGCCCCGCCCCCGCGTCCAAGGTGTCCGCCACATGCTGCTCGAAGCTGTCGCCCGCCTCCATCACACAGGCGATGCCGCCCTGCGCGCGATTGGTGTTGCAATCATCGAGCCGTTTCTTGGTCACCAGCAGCACACGCCCGTTGCGCCCGAGATAGAGCGCGGTCATCAATCCGGCGATGCCGCTGCCCACTACAAAGTAATCACATGATTCTACGCGCATACCTTCCCCGTCTACATACTCGGCCTTTCATGAGTGATGCGTATCGTAACACTGAGGGAGCGAATAGTGAATAACGAATAGTTAATAACTGGAGAGCGGTCGAGCGCGTGTTTTGTGAGTGCGCCTTTTCCTAGAATCGCTATCGGTATCGCTATCGGTATCGCTATCGGATCTGTTCGATCCCGATACCGATAGCGATCCCGATGCCGATGCTCTCCGCACTTGAGCGTTGAGGGTTGAGAGTTGAGCGTTCACAAAGACACCTTTTGTATGACGGGCTTTTTTGGTAACATGCTCGTCCCTATTTCGCTGGAGAAAGGTTTTTCTATGATTCGAGTCAAAGTAGTGGGCGCAACGGGCTATGGCGGTGTGGGTATCACCGAGCTGTTGCTTCAGCATCCTGAAGCCAAACTGGTCGCTTTGGTCGCGCGCGAAGATGTCGGGCGCCCGATCTCCGACGTTTACCCGCATCTCGAAGGATTCTGCGACCTGCCGATCTTGGCGGCGGACGATGAACGCGCGGCGGTGCCGACTGATCTCGTCTTTTTTGCAACGCCGGACAAGGTCGGCATGACGGCTGCCACTGGCGAGTTGGCGCGCGGTGCCAAGGTCATCGACTACAGCGGCGATTTCCGCTTCACGACCGTCGAAGCCTATGCCGACTACGCCACGCGCATCGGCAAGGATCCCACGCACGCTGCCCCCGAACTGCTGACGCGCTGTGCCTATGGTCTGGCTGAGTTGCACCGCGACGCGATCCGCAAGGCCGACATCGTTGGGAACCCCGGCTGCTTTGCATGCAGTTGCATTCTAGGGCTTGCGCCGGCCGTAAAGCACGGTCTGCTTGAGCCGAACAGTATCATTTGCGACTGCAAGACCGGGGTCTCCGGTGGCGGCAAAAAGGTGAACCCTACCTTCCATTTTCCGGCGCGTTACGAACAGATGAACGCCTACAAACTGGCCGGGCACCAGCACGTCTGCGAGGTCGAGCGTGAATTGGGCCTGCTCGCCGGGGACGAGGTCAAGATCACCTTCACCGCCCAAGTCGTGCCGACCTGTCGCGGCATTCTCTCGACGCTCTACGGCACACTCTGCCGTCCCATGAGCGAAGCGGATCTGGTGGCGCTTTACCGTGACTTCTTCAAAGACAGCCCCTTTATACGCATCTACGACAGCCGGGCCGCCATCGGCACGCTCCACGTGCGCGGCACCAATTTCTGTAACCTGGTGGTTAGCGTGGACAGCCGCGTCAACCGCCTGCGCATTGTCGCCCATATTGACAACCTGATGAAAGGCCAAGCCGGCTCGGCGCTCCAGAACATGAACCTCATGTTCGGTCTGCCCGAGACCGCAGGTCTCAACCGTCCGGGGATCTATCCATGAGCACACCGAAAAAAACGGCTTCAAAGAAAGCGGCCAAAGCAACCAAAACGGCCAAAACAAACAAGCCTGCCGCGACGGTCCGTCCCGCCGCGTCGCCCGCCCCCCACCGGCATCCCAAGCCAGGGCTCGGGCGCGGTCTGGGTGCGTTGATCAGCCACATTCCGGCCGTGACCCCGCCCCCAACGACTGCGGCCCCGCTCGCAACGACGACGACACCGCCCGCACATGCGACATCCGGTGCCACCGCGTCCGCCACGCCGACGGCCGCCGTGCCCGCCGATGTGCAGTCGCAGCAGTGGGTGCTCGAAATCCCCGTCGGCGAGATCATGCGCTCGCCTTGGCAGCCGCGACAGACCTTCGATGAAGACGCGATGCGCGAACTTGCGGAATCGATCCGCGCCAACGGCGTGATCCAGCCGTTGATCTGCCGCAAGAACAGCGACAACCGTTTCGAACTGATCGCGGGCGAGCGGCGTCTGCGCGCCGCGATCGAAGCCGGCCTCGACAAAGTGCCGATCATCCTCGTGGATGCCGAAGACCGGCGCGCCGCCGAAATGGCGATCATCGAAAACATCCAGCGCCAAGACCTGAACGTCATCGAAGAGGCCGAGGGCTATCGCACACTCGCCGACACCTTCAATCTCACCCAGCAGGAAGTCGCCGACCGCGTCGGCAAGGCGCGCGCCAGCGTCGCCAACTCCCTGCGTCTGCTTGATCTGCCCGACGAGGTCAAGCAGCTCGTCGGCAGCGGCCTGCTCTCCACCGGGCACGCCAAGGTGCTGTTGGGGCTGACCGACACCACCGAGCAAACCCTGCTCGGGCGCAAGTGCGTCACCGAGGAGATGACCGTCCGCAGTCTGGAAAAGCTGATCCGTCGCCGCAAGGCCAGTCTCGAAGGCGCGGAGACGCGCCGCCCCGGCAAACCCGACCTGCCCGAAAGCTACGTGCGCGACCTGACCGACCGCCTGCACAAGCATTTCGGCACCGCCGTGCGCCTCACGCCCGGCGTCACGCATGCCAACGGCAAGCACACCAAAGGCATGCTGGAGATCGACTTCTACGACAACGACGATCTCGACCGCCTCCTGCACTTGCTCGGCGTCTCGTTGGACTAATCGCAGATGAAGGGAGCCCACTAAAAAAATTGTTTCTCACCACGAAGGCACGAAGGACACGAAGGTTTTGGGATTTGGGATTTGAGATTTGCGCTGCTCGGGTTTCCTCTCACAGAGGCGCAGAGGGCACAGATGACGCAGATTTTTTGGGGGTGGCAGGGCTGGCTGCGAGTCGCAAGTCGCGGGTCGCGAGTCAACCTCTCTTATTACGACCACCCAGTGGTCGTAATCGTGAGAGTAAAAGCATTGCTCGGTTTTTTCACGCGAAGGCGCGAAGACGCGAAGCCCGCGTTGGTTTGTAAAACGGTGATGTAGGATCTGAAATGTGCAATCTGAAAAAAATGAAACCGGCACTGTGGGCATGCTGTGTATTGTCGTTCACGCTCGTAGGATGCGGAGACAGGCCGCCCGCTACTGAGACCGCGCCGCCGCGTCCCGCCCTCACCTTCACTGCGGCGCAGGCCAGCAATGCCTTCGCACACGTCACTGGACTCGTCGAGACTTGTACGCCGCGTGACGCAGGCACGCCCGGTGCTGAGAAGGCCGCGCACTGGATCCACGACCGTCTGGCTGAACGCAATGTCGACGTGCGCATCGACCGCTTCACCGATCCTACGCCGCGCGGAACGAAACCGTTTTTCAATGTGCTCGCGACCATCCCTGGCACCGGTGACGGTTGGATCATCCTGCTCTCGCACTTCGATACGATGAGCGGCATCGGCAAGGGCTTTCAGGGCGCGAACGACAGCGGCTCTTCCACGGGCCTGCTGATCGAACTGGCCGCGATCCTACGCGCGGCGGGTCCGCTCCCGCACAACATCCTCTGCGGCTTCATGGACGGCGAAGAGTGCATGCTCGCCTACAGCGACCGCGACGGCTTCCACGGCAGCCGACGCCTTGCCAAGCAGATCAAAGCCGAGGGCCGCGACGTCAAGGCCGTGATCCTGACGGACATGGTCGGCGACCGTGACTTCAAGCTGACGGTGCCCCGCAACAGCACCGCCGCGTTACGCCTGCTGGCCCTGAAGGCGGCGGAGGCCACCGGCGACCGCGACCGCATCGGCCTGTTCGACGGTATCATCTATGACGACCACCAAGCCTTTCTCGACCTTGGTTTCCCGGCGGTCAACCTGATCGACTTCGAGTTCGGCAGCCGCCCCGGCCTGAACAATTATTGGCATACTCCGGAAGACACGCTCGACAAACTTTCGGTTGACAGTCTGCTGACCACCGGACGTATCGTGCTGGAGATGATCAACCGCCTGTAACCCTCCCTCGTGATTCATGCGTATGAGCATACAACATGCTTTTTTTCTGACGGCTGGCGAACGCGCGTTGTCCGCCACCTGCTTCGTACCGAACACTGTGCGCGGCGCTGTGCTGTGTATCCCGCCGCTCGTCGAAGAGCGCAAGGGCGCCCTGCCGGCTTTTGTGCAAACCGCCCGAGCGTTGGCGGCGCGGGGCATCGCCACGCTGCTCTTCGATCTGCGCGGTTGCGGCGACTCCGACGGCGCTTTCGAGGAGCAAGACCCAGAGGGCTTCGAGCGCGACTGCGACGCAGCGTGGAGTTGGCTGGCGGATCAATTTCCTGACGTGCCGCGCGCCGCGCTCGGGCTGCGCTGCGGCGCACTGCTGGCGTTGCGTCTGGCGGCGTGTCGTCCCGACACGGCCGCCTGCCTGCTGTGGGCACCGGTCGCCGGGCCTGATTTCATACGCCAACTCCTGCAACGCCGCATGGTCAATGACATGGTAGCCTACGGCAAAGCACGCGAAGGGCGGACCGATCTGGAAGCCCGCTGGCGCAACGGTGAGTGCGTCGATCTCGACGGCTACCCCGTGACCAGCGCGTTGTACAACTGGCTGCACAAGCTAACGGTTGAGGGTCTTGCAAAACCCCTTGCCTGCAAGTGTGGCACGGGCATCTTGCCCGTGTTTCATGGGCGGGACGCCCATGCCACGAGGGGTTTTGCAAGAGCCTCGATTG
>Ga0255343_1004180_pt1 | contig 14447 bp, 22 predicted proteins | sample wastewater_treat_4_FD_192413 | JGI IMG/M metagenome (GOLD analysis project Ga0255343, IMG submission 192413) | Wastewater microbial communities from Lulu Island WWTP, Vancouver, Canada - plant16 | ecosystem: Engineered > WWTP > Wastewater > Unclassified | place: Canada: Vancouver, British... | reverse complement strand
ATCATAATACTAAGATCTTGGATAATTTGGACGGTAAGGTTGCGGAGCTCGGACTCACTGAATTCAGCATTAGCAAGTTGAAGGGCAAAATAGAAAAGCTGCGATCGAATATCAATCAAATCAGGGCGGAAGAAAATGATTCGCTAAGATCCAAATGGGAAGCAGTCGTAAGCCTTGGTGGAAATCGAGCAACCTATGACAAGCTTCCGGAAGTCATTGAGGCCCGAGCAAAAGCAGCTGAAAAAATTGCGCCCATCGAATCTGAAATCAAGGCCTTGAATGGCCAGATCCGAAGCCTGGAATCAATTTTGAGTAAATTTAAGAGATAAAACATAATAATTTTTTTATAGAAAAAAGTAATACTTTGGTGATTAAAAATGACAATACAAATGGATGCAGCTATTTGCATGAAATGCGAATCTGAATTAAAATCCTTGTTGGAAGATATGGCCACAAGCAAAGATATGTCACTTTCTGCATATTGCAGATATGTGCTTGGTATCGGATTAGATGAATTGTATCGAAGAAACGTGAACATGCGAAAACTGGAGAAACAATTTATTAAATAAAAATAATAATAATGGCACAAGCAGCGTTCTCAGCGCCCTTGTGCTTTTTTATAGAGGTAATATTATGATAACGAATATACGAAGTTCGAGTATATATAGTTTTTGGTCCATTTTTGATGAGCCAATATGTATCGATGGACAGCCAATCCCAAAGCCCGAAATCGGATACAATGAGGAGCTTTTGAAGCATTATTGTCCTTGGTTGTTCTAGGCGTAAAATATTTATACTAGCCCTTTTAGTAGTTATATATAAGTTATATTTTTTAACTAGGATGTAAACATGACATTTAATTATGAAATTTTGAACATAACGGTCTTTCCTGAAGACAAGCAAGCGATTAAGAGAATCGCCGCGAAAAACAAAATGACTGCAAGCTATGTTGCCAGATTGCTTATTGCAGACGGCATCAAACACATAAAAGAACGCAATATTTTCAAGATGGAGGTCGAATGAAAATAGAGGATTTTGATGCCTGGAAGGAGCGGTTCAGAAAAGATGTTGATATAAAAACAGGTAGAAAGACTATCTATCAAATAGAGAATTTTCATGCGGCTCAGATAGACAATATTAGATTCATGGATAGTATTGAAGGCATTGAATATTTCATAGGCTATCAATCTGGTCCAAAAAGTTATAGCATAATAACATTTGATACATTGGATGAATTCAAGGAAGCACAATCATATTCAGTAGAACATACTTGGGATGTAGACAAAATGCTAAACGAGTATATTGATGATTTAGGTGCCGTATTTCCCAACACACCTGAAAATATTGAGAAATTCAACCAAAAAGGGCTAACTGAAATTAAATAAAAAATATCGCATGAACAGTGATGTGGCACTGTCATGCAAAAGGAAGTACACAAAATATGACAAATAAAGATATTAATACATCTAGTATAAAAAGCTTTTGCTCTAAAGAGCAATTGGAAAAGTTTCTGGGCACAATATGTATATTCAACCTGACCTTCATGGACAAATCGATAACCGGCATGGTCAAGGAAGTTGGCAAGGACTTCATCTTGCTGGAAATGCGGGACGGGCGGCTATTATGCGCTAGAATGGATACGATACTGGGCTTTGGCATGGTCAAGAATCAGCCTGTAGAGGCGGTTTAAATGACCGAGTCCCAACTTCCAGCTCCGCTTGAAGGAATACATATCAGTGACTACAAAAAAGCATGCGTCATCTATGATAAAAATACTGGCTGTCCAATACGGATTGATGTTGATGCGGCGGCTAATTTATTAATTAGCGACATGCACATAAAAACGGTACTCGAAACAGACGATATCTTATATTATTATAAAGGCACACATCATAAATATGGTGAAAAATTCATTAATCGCATTCAGGTAGATCAATTTAGTGGCATGAAGACGGCTGACTTGAGGGAGATCTACAATGTAAGTTCTACAAGAAAAGAGATTGTTGACCGAATAAAGGCCAAGACATATACTCATTTGAGCAACTTTGATAATAATCTAGATATAATCAACATGGCAAATGGCCTTTATAATATTCGAACCGGAGAATTTAAGTCGCATGATCCAACGTATTTGAGCCTCATACAAATACCAGTGATTTATGATCCTGCGGCAAAATGTCCCATCATCGATGAGATATTTTCGGTTATGATAAGGGCAGAGGATCTACCTAAGATCTATGAGTTCATGGGATATGTGTTGTATAGGACGTATGAACTTCAGAAGAGCTTTTTCTTGCTTGGGCCAGGGGGCACCGGCAAGAGCTATTTCTTAGACGTTGTTCTAGGATTGGTTGGCCAGAACAATGCATCATCTGTGTCTTTGCAGGATCTACAAAAGGATAGATTCGCATCATCTGATCTTTATGGGAAGATGGTGAATGTCTGCGGCGATTTGCCAGCAACGCCCTTGAAAGATACGGATATCTTCAAGAAGCTGACGAGCAACAAGGACCCGATACGAGCGCAGGAGAAAGGTAAGCCTGCTTTCAACTTCATCAACTATGCCAAGTTGATTTTTTCGATGAACACGCTGCCCAGATCTTATGATGAGACATCGGGTTGGTTTAGGCGCATCGAAATCATTCCATTTGAGCATGTATTCACGGCAGAAGAATATGATGAAGAAAAGCTGGGCAAGCTAACATCTTCTGAGGAACTCTCCGGTCTGTTTAATAAGGTCATGCCGTATCTGAAGGGGTTGCTCGAACGTCATAAGTTTACAAATGAGACAGATCGTGCTGTTACTGCTGAAAGGTATAAGGCGGCATCAAATCCCGTCGAAGAATTTGTGGAGAGACACGTCGAGGAAGCGCCAGGAAGCTGGGTGGCGAAGGCCGTAATGTATCAAGGATATATAAAGTTCTGCGAGATGCACAGTGTCGCTCCGTTAGGAAAAACCAAATTTGGGTCAGAGATCAAGAAGCATGCAACCTGGCTAAAAGATGCTAATTCTCAAGATTCTAGAAAAGTCGATGGACGCAGCGTAAGTATCTGGCCGAACACAGCACTTAACATCAATAAAGCTGGAAATCTATAGTAAGTATAGTAAAGTATAGTAATGAAAAACGTTATCTATAAACTTATTACTATAGAACTATACTTACTATACTAGTTATAAGAGATAAAGTAAAAGTTAAAATTAATTTTGTAGTTAGACGGTGAAAAAAGTATAGTTCTATAGTATTCTACTGCAGCATATTGATTATAAGTATAGTTTTCTGGTTTTTTCTAGTATAGTTGCTATAGTATGATCTGCTAGATAGCGATTATAAGTATAGTAATAAAAGATAACCGCACGCGCGCGAACCTCCGCGGCGCGCATTCACAAGTGGACGCGCCGCTTCGGTTCTTGCGCTTCTGCCTCCTTGCGATTTGCGAATGAAAATAGCACCGGCGGAAGAGGTGCGCCTTTTCATAATATTTTTTTCGCAAACGACGCAAAGGGGGGAAGGGCGAAGGGGCCGGAGGCGTCCCTTCACTTGTGAAGGGGGACGCCGTAGGCCACGAAGCCCGACCAGATGCGAAAAATGGCTGGAAATTGAATATAGAGATTTGAGGTATAACTATGAAGTTTTTTAACCACAATAATGAATTTAAAGCGCGAGAAAAGGCCCTAAAAGCCTTAAAAAGAACCATTGAAAGCGGACGTTTTGACAAAGAGAAAATAATAGAATTGATGTTTATGTGGCAGAGCTGCATCCAACAGGAAGTCAATTTGTTTGGGGAGTGCACGGCCATACTAAATCGGATTGCAGAATCAGAAGCCGCTGAACAACAATAATAATATTTTTATAATCCGACGTGAACTAATATGATAGATACTGAATTAAATACGCTTATCGGGAAGATACTGAGAATCGACATCCGGGAACGTGACACCCCATTGTATGGCAGGCTGATTGAGGTCGCGCCATTCTGGATAACGATTGAAAGGAAGGACGGAAACACCCGCATCATAAGCATTGCAAGGATTTCCGGGATCGAGCCCGTGAGGGACCAATGCTAGATAAGATGGAACTGTTGCGGGCTGTTGCTTTGCTGATGGCGGCGCAGCAAGGCGTTATCGACCTCACGGATGAAGACAAGGCGCTCATCTGCAAGGCTTTGGGGAATCATGCGCCGAAGGGAGCTTAATCATGAAACGTGCTGTTTATAAGCTTCCGAAAGAGCTTGCCGAGCTTTCTTTTCAAGCATTACAGGCAGGTCACAAGATCAAGCTATGTAGCCTATTACCGCCGATTCCAAGTCAGGAAGAGATTGCTGCCGAAGCTGACATGTGGGAAATCGCTGAAGAGATTGAAAGATGACCCCTTACTTTTTTGAAAAACCAATATGGAGAGACGTGAATGGTTAAGTTAAATCAAGGCAACTGGCTAAAGATATCGAGTCCTGAAGACTTGCAGAGGGCTTTAGCTAAGATGCTTAATAAAATTCTAATGAGCGAGGATCCGCTTCTGCATGCAGGGAGGTTTGCATCGCTGGCTAATGCTTGGACTAACGCACACCGACTTTTTTTGGAAGATACGGAGATAACAGCAATCAAGCAAGAGATTGATGCCTTGAAGCAAATGGCATTATTTGCGAATGAGCAAAGGAAGAAAGTGGATGAACTTGAAAAGAAGAAAAAATTAGTTGAGTTTGATCAAGGTGATGTGGAATGAAAGGGCTTGCTGATATTAGACGGAGTTTGGATGGTCTTGAAAATATTATTTCGCCAATAGGTGCCATGGATCCTGAGGTATATGTGCTGGATTTGTTGACAGATAACGAGCTTGGGCTTGTTTCTGAATATCGGGAGCTATATAAGGCTGGTTTTGATACCGAGGAAATTCGCGGTATGATGGGCAGCGAATCTTTTGATCTGGCAATCGCTGTCATGCAGAAAGTGAATGACGATCTGGAAAGACTGACTGTGCCCCCTGTACGGAAGCTGGTAGCGAAACCCAAGATGAGAGCTGCTATCGATGGAGACATAATATGAATAAGATAATTTGGATAGCTTTGATTTTACTAGTTGGTGTTTTTGCAATTGGCGGCATGAGCGCATGGGATATCATTGATAGCATTACGGTGACGCCATGAAATTATTCAAGGATTTCTGGAGAATTGGCGTTTATGGTAATGCTTTTCTGGCGGTAATGATGGCCGTGGGATGGCTGATGGGCCCTGATTATAATTTAGGCGATCTTATTTATGTGGCTGTATTTGCGGGGTTCAGCAAGTTCTGTGGCTGGATGGATAGCACGCTTAAGCAGGTTAGAGCACACCAAGTATCATAATATTTTTTACAATATATGTTTCTTTTTTGCTGCGGAATCTTGCTAAGTATCGATATGCAGCGAATCGCTATCAGTAGTGGCATAGGGTGTTTTGGGGATGCTTTTTGGGCCGATCATCGTGGGGTTAGGCGATGGATCACCTGTATTCTTATAGTATGTGGAATGGACGGGTTAGTAAAAAATTAAATAAAGCATGCTTAATAAAAGTATATTATAATTAGGGCGGAATGAAGCACACTTCAATAAATATGTTTGGCAGTGTTATAGAACTGGGCACCTAATGACAAGGGAGTACTAGACAAACCGGGATAAGGACTAAAAGATAGTTAAATTTTAACTTTAACTATCTAGTTGAATAAGGACTATGATAGTTCTTTTCTATTCATTTATATACATCTAGGTTTATTTATTCTCTTCTCAAAAGTAACCAATATCAATCAATCTGAGAAATTCACCTCAGATTTTGCTCTTTTTTAGTAGTCTGACTATGGCTATCGATAATAGTTATAGTTAAATTTTAACTACTTGGGAAGCATTATGAGAGTTCGTTTGCGTTTATCACCTTGGGCTTTAGTTATTATGTAGCACCCCGGCGAATCATTCATTAGAGTCTTAATTGCTCGGTTAAGCAAGACATTGTTAATTTGAAGCATACCCTTCAAGGATTCGAAAGTAGCCTTGTGATCAGGTCTAGATGCAATATATTTTTCTATTTTTTCTGCTCGCGAGGTCTCAGTCTTACCAGGATCCTTTTTTGCTTTCTCTTTTAGACCATGGATAAGTCGGAGCTGGATAAGCTGATTCTCGGATAACGTGTCTCGATCTTTTTCGAGGGCAGCTAATTTGGCGCGCAAGGCAGCTAATTCTTGGCGGTCCTGGTCTCTCTCTTCTCGGAGTTGGGATATCTCGTCTTTCAGGGGCTGAATAGCTTCGTTGATGAGGTCTGATAGTGACGGACCAGTAGGAAAAGCATTTATGCTAAGAAGGTCTTTTATCATAGGTACACACATCCTAATTTAGGCGGTCAGGGCTTCTTTAAGGGGGCTTTGACCTCCTAATTTAGATGCTGCTTTCTCTTCTCGCAATGTCCTTAATTCAGCCAATAGCCGTTCTGCGATGTCCGCGAGCGTTTCCTCATATTTTCCCTCCGATCTCATGAACTGGACTGTGCTTTCCCCGATGCGGATCGTCGTCATTCCGGGTTCTTTTTTGGTCATGTGTCATTATAGGTGCCTCCTAGTATTTATATCTTACATAGTAAAGTATAAATAGCTATAGTGCCTTATATTATGTTATAACAAAAAGGATGTGTGCATAAATGTCTATATGTGAAAGCCCAAAAACGCAAAGCGCGGAAGCGATCAAAAGCCTGCTAACCTGGAAAAAGGTATCCTGCGATCCATTGCCCCAAGAAGTCAGCTTGGATAGTGGTCGCTTGGTGCTGGTTCTGAGCAACAAGAAAGATGCATACTATACGGTGACCGCGAATGGCTGCTCATGTCCTGCGGCGACATATCATCACGGACCATGCAAGCATCAGAGAAAGTACTTCCCTCAACCAAAGAAGAGCAGGGAGGAGCTTGAGGCCGAAGGAGAAGCGATCCTTGAGGCCCACCACAACACCGCGAAGAGGCTTGCCAGACCGCCGGAGAGCAGCATTAGGGACAGCCTTCCAGGGTGGCCTGGTGGAGCACACGGTCCAGTAGACGTTGAGTGCTAAAAAGGGGCATTATAAGCCCCTAAAATCGCGGTTCTTTTTTTCAGGCAATAATTATACGTCCCTTTGGAGATCGTGGGTTTTAGGGCCCGAAAACATGCGAAAATCGAAGGGAGTATATAAACGAAATTATGGTTTTTTATGGATGATACTTTTTTTGTCTTGTTTTTCTTACTCGTTTTTTAGGATTATTATTTAAATTCGTTCATCTAGTAAAAATCGTACTTTTTCGCATATAATACTATATATGGGAAATAGTACGTTTTTTACTGGTAGTTTCAAAAAAGTATTTTATATAATGCAAAAAATCCGTAAAATTGATTTTTATGGCTTTTATTTTGATTAGTAAAAATATTTTTACTAGTCTCTTCAGTTGGGCGCGGTCGACTCTTGAGCTGCGGACAACTTCATCCGCGGCTATTCTGCCAAGCTGCGCCCATACCTACATTTTAGGAGTGTTATTTCATGGAATTACGATTTTTGCGAAAGTTATGTGACCGAAGCACGGCTAATAAAGCTGCGTTGATGTCGATACCAAGGCCTATTGCGCAGGCTTGGTCTGAAGCGGGCTTCAATTGTCTAGAAATGCTATTTGATGGCGATAAGCTAGTTATCACGCCCCAGCGGAGCTAATTATGCCGGGTGATTTTGCCAGAAGCGTTCAGATCCTGATTGAGCTGGTGGGGAATCCAGAACAACGGTTAACTGAAATCAATCGATTAACCGATCAGCTCAACCATAAGAAGATCGGGCTAACTGATGCTGTTTCAGGACTCGCAGGTGGCGCTAATAATGCAGCTGGGGCACTGGGTAAGGTCGCATCCTCAACGCAAGATGTAGCAAAAAACGCTACCGATCTGTCCGGGAAGAGCGTGAGCGCTTTTGACAAGATCAAGGAGAGCGTCCTCGATCTGAATAGCGGTGTTCAGACATTGGCGGCATCGCTGGCAGGGATTGCGATGGGCGGTGCGATTTCAGGTTTGGCCTGGAAAACATCAGCAGACCTGAAGCTAATGAATGAGCAGATTGACAAGGCCATAAACGCCAACAAAAAACTCGGCATCAGCAGCACTGAATTCGATGAGTTCGTGAAAGGACAAGTGGAGGCAGGTGAAGGCACAAGGCAAGACACAAAGCAAGAGCTGTATAGCGTTTTGATGGCTGGCGGCAAATATTTCAGAGGAAGTTCAGCGGAAAAACTGGAGCAAGCCGATGCAATCACCGATTTTTGGTTTTCGCAGCAGGAACTAATGAAGGCCCAGGGCATAAGCAGTCCCGAGCAGCTTATTCTGCAGAATGTCCGAACCGAAGGAAAGATGAGTGGCCGGTTTGGCGACAAGCTGGCTATGGCCATGGGCGTCGATGTCAACAGCAAGGATTTTGCTTCTGCTAAAAACCGCATCAAATACATGATTGAACAGGGCGGCCCCATCGATATGAAGGCCGAGATGGACAAGCGTCCCTGGGAAGACATGCTAGTTAGCGTAAACACGCTAAAATACGCGATCGGCGACGGTCTGGCCCCTGTGATGTCCGGATTTATAAAAATGTTAACGGGCGCAGTCAAACTCTTGAATTCGATTCCTGGGGCTGCACCTCTTATTGGGCTTGCGGGTGCTGCAATGGCATTTGTGTCTACTCTTACTTTGCTGAATGGGGTTTTGATGCCGGGCCTTGCATTACTAAAGCAAATGGTGGTGTGGACGAATTTGCATACCGCGGCAGAAGTCAAGCAAATGGTAGTGTCTAAAGCCCTTATCGTTACGGACTGGCTAGGTGTTACTTCGAAGGCTGCTCGTGCTACTGCAACAGCGACTGCTGCAGCATCAACTGCTGCATTAACAGGCGCAATCGGCATGGAAATTGTTGCATTGGAGGCTGATGCTGTTGCAACAACCGCCGCCGCTACCGCAACAACAGGATTGGCGGCTGCAGAATGGGCCGCGCTTAGCCCGCTCTTATTGTTAGCTGTCCCACTGATCGCGGTCGCAGGACTATTGTATCTTGCGGAGACCAGGACCCATGTCTTCAGCAATGCATTGGATAAGCTCTCCAAGACGGAAATGAGCAAAGACCTCATTCAATGGCTAGAAGACGTTGGTTATTGGGCTGGATATGCAGTAGATAAGCTTGGCAGCGTGATGGGGGCTGGCATAGAAACAGGCCTAGTCGGTCCGGTTGTCGGACAGATTGAAGCGCTTGATAGCATATATAAAAATTTTAAGACTGGTGGCGTCCTTGGCGTGCTCGGATTAGGCGGCGGGGAGGAATCATCGGAAAACAGTAGCAACCAGATGCTTTTGGCATCAAAGCTCTTCCAGCCAATTTCTGCAATATCCGGCCACATAAGCACCATCGATGAAGTCACTTCATGGATCAAGGGGCTGCTTGGAACGGGTTGGAACGCGATTAACGGAATTTACGCTGGAATTGTAAATTTCCCGAAAAATGCCTATAAATTTGTGGTAGACGGTATAATTGGTTTCGGCAAATGGATATACAATGGCATCGTCTATTGGGCGACTTGGATTTATAATGGTATACTTTATTGGGCCGGGGAAGTCCGAAACGCCTTTGACAGCGTAATGAAGGACCTTGGCATAGACGACCAAATTGATAAATTAAAGACCTTCATCGATGACGTCCGAACTTCAATAGGCGACCTTGTAAGCGATTTCAATACACTTGTGTCAGGGCTTACCGATAAATTCAACACGCTTGTTGATGATGTTAAGATCACCATCACTGGCCTAATTGATAAATTCACGACCTTCGTGAGCGACATAAAAACAAGCATCAGCAACTTGATTCCTGGTTGGATGAAAGGCAGCGATAGCGGGAATGCTGCGGGTGGTTCAGAAGAGGGCGGTCGGATGAAAGGCAGCGATAGCGGGAATGCTGCGGGTGGTTCAGAAGAGGGCTTCATCAAATTCATCCGGGAAACTAAGAAGGGCACCGAGAACTACTTTAAATATGAGCAACTGTCTGATGAAACGTTGAGGGCCGCCTATCGCGAAGGCTTAACAGGCGTTCCTCAAGAGCACGAAATTTTGAACAGATCTGGCAAATATGAATATGACAATATCGTTAAGAATGCGGTACCAGAATATACGAAATCTATCCAAAATAACACTACTTTGAATACCACCAATAATATAAATCCCCCTAGTGATCTGGGAGCAGCTGCCGATAAGGTTCTTCAAGACGATATCGCAAAGATCAAGGAAAAAGTAGATAGTGGCGAACCGATATCAAGCCTGACACCAGACCTAGGCAATCCAAGCGGCCTTGCTAAGATCGCATATACTGGCCTTGATAATGCATCGGGTGGCAGGATAAGTGCAGCTGTTGACGTTGGCAAAGAAGCGGTTGGTTCCGTTATCGATAGCAGTAAAGAAGCATTAGGATCAGGCTGGAACGCATTACGGGACACTGTGGGCTTCGCTGATGGGGGTTTTGTACAAAAAACAGGATTTGCGTTAGTGCATTCTGGGGAACCAATCATCCCTGCCGAAGTTGCGAATTCATCAAAACTACAAACTATCCTTGAAAATATAGCATATGGTAGCGAAACAACGACAACAAGCACCATAAATAACGAACCAATTATTAATATATATTATAATGTGGACCCGCGAGCCGGAATAATAATGAGTGAGTCGGATTTTGAAAAAAGAATCCGGAAGACCGTAGCTGATGCCTTAAGGCAAAAGAACGGATATTGAAGCGAGATGATAAAATGCCAATTCGAAACATAACTTTTATTGGTGGAAGAGACGTATCAGACGACGTCATTTCCATCAATACAGAACACGTTAGCAGCCAATCCGAAGCAGTAGAACCATCAACATGCAAGGTCACCCTTAACAACCATGACCTGGTTTATGGACATGCGGTCGTAAGTGGAGAATTCATTCCTGGACATACCAGAATTCAATCAATTGTAGAAATAACAAGGAATGTGGTTGATGGTTCTTCATTATCAAAAGTCACGAACCCTTATGTGCTGTTTACTGGGGTTGTAAACGACGCCGCCTACACCAATGAGATCGCTACCATAGATTGCATTTGTGAATCAGGGTTTGGTGCCGGATCAACATTGGATAGGTCATGGTCTGCAGATACCTTTTTCAGTGAAAAGGTAGCCGACTGGCAAGAAGACATAGAATCGCAAACAGAAGCCAAACTCTTCATATCAGACAGGACCACTAGCCAAAGCATTAAGAAGTCACAGTTCACCCCATCAAAACTATCCTTCAATGAGGCACTCCGCGCAATTTCAACGGGCTCCTCCAAGGATTTTTACTTCGCTACAGATGAAGAACTCATACCAATAATTGTACTGGCTGACGACAAAACCTATTATGAGATAGTAGAATTGGATCCTTTCGTATTGGAACCTGGCGACGCAACCACCCTAATAGGTTATGCAAACGAGGTTACAGTTGTTCCAGAAAATATTACTAACATTTATGTTCAAGCTAACGTTCCTGATGCAGAAAAAGAAAAAATATATGGCTGGGACGAGGATGCAGAAGGGATCGAAAAATATGGGAGAATAGTGGCACCTATTGTATACGACCCTGGAATCTACACAAAAGAAGATGCACAGGAACGGGCTGAAGCACTAGTTGAGTGGTACAAGACATTCATTGATCGTGGCATCAATGTAACGGTCTGTAGCATGATTCCAAGGGTAAGATCCCGTGTTGTATTTAATGTACCTGATGTAAAAACAGGTCAGGGTACTATTCGAGTTATGGCAGGCGTCAATAAAAAACGAGTAGAATACTCCGCGAATGGTGTCATAACAGAATTGGAATGCAGATTATTAGAAAGGGGTGCAGACCCAGAAGGACCTTCCGAAGATGAACAAGAATTTGCGAAAGTTAATCATGAAGTTCCGAAACAGTGGCAAGAATATCTTATTGATTTTGTCCTCGTATATGGACCTCTAGGATTGCTTTCCACGACAAAATTTGTCACCTTCATGGTAGATAAATCTGGCAATGTTTTCTTTGCAGATGCATCTAATCCCAAAAATATATATCCATTAGATCAGGCCCCCGAAGCCGTTAAAACCATGTTCTACGAGGTCGAAAATGATCTTCTAGACAAGGCAGTTGCACAATGGGGTTCCGAGTTTCGAGCAACATAAGTAAAATTAATTTAGTCTTATATTACTTTGATTAAACAATTATTTTTTTCCGTAAAATTACAATTGTAGCATTATATTGATTAGGAGAATATAAAAATGATTTTTTCTCGAAAGATACAGAAAAGCAGCCAGCACAGCTATGGACTGATCACTATCCCCAAGCCCATTTTGGACACATGGCCTGATGTCGATCGCGTGGATATGCTTTTCGATGAAGCACATGAAACGATATTAATTACCCCAAGGAGATAAAAATTATGAAAAAAAATATCAGACTTATGAGCGTTGATGAAGCTTATGAATATGAAGTGAAAAAAATTGCAATGAAACAGAATTCAAGGGCAGCTTTAGAAGAAGCCCGCGAAGAACTGCAGAAAACGCTATCTGCTCCTAGAAAAGAGCCGCTTGATAACGAAGCAGAAGACGAGCTCAACCAAATCAAAATGAAGCTAAATAGCAAAATGACTCTGGAAGAAGCTCGCGCCGCACTAAAACGAACCCAGTCGCTGCTAGGGGACCGTAGATGAGGCTTAGTGCTTATGCCCACGATATTATAAATCGGGCGCGAGTGAATTGCTATGCCACCGATGCATCCAGAGCAAGCGACCCATTAATCAGGCCCTATTGGGAGCATGACGAGCAGAAGGCAAGCTTAAGGGCACTGCAGGTGTCCACTATGGCCCTGTGCTGGATAGACGCCAATGGCAAGCTAGTCCCCTTCGATTCAGCGGAATTTAATAACGTGCAAAGGGAGATCGCAAACCTTCAGGCTAAGATTGATCATAATACTAAGATCTTGGATAATTTGGACGGTAAGGTTGCGGAGCTCGGACTCACTGAATTCAGCATTAGCAAGTTGAAGGGCAAAATAGAAAAGCTGCGATCGAATATCAATCAAATCAGGGCAGAAGAAAATGATTCGCTGCGATCCAAATGGGAATCGGTAGTAAGCTTAGGGGGAAATCGGGCAACCTATGACAAGCTTCCGGAAGTTATTGATGCACGGGCAAAGGCAGCTGCCCAAATTGAACCTATCGAAGCTGAAATCAAGGCCTTGAATGGCCAGATCCGAAGCCTGGAATCGATTTTGAGTAAATTCACGAGATAAAGCAAAATTCTAATTTTTTTCGTGAAAAACATAATATATTATAAGGAGATAACTAATTATGGCAACAAAAGATGCAACTATTATAATAAATGTAGAGAGCGAGCTGAAAAACCTTCTGCAGAACGTAGCCAGTTCAAAAAGGATCACACTTTCCGAATATACTAGGCACGTTATTGGAGTAGGGCTCGAAGAGATCCATAAGAGAAATCTTAGAGTTCGAGAACTAGGCAAGCAATTTAACGTAGCGTAGAATTATAAAAAAGTTATAATAATAATGGCACAAGCAGCGTTCGCAGCGCCCTTGTGCGTTTTATAGAGGTAATATTATGATAAAGAGTAGTAGACGTAGTACTATAAATACTTTTTGGTCAATCTTCGATGAGCCAATATGTATCGATGGAAAGCCAATACCAAAGCCAGAAATCGGATACAACGAAGAGCTTTTGAAGCATTATTGTCCTTGGTTGTTCTGACCGTAAGGTATATATACTAGTAGTTTAATTAGTTTTTTAAAAATATTTTTTGAATACGAGGAATTGCATATGACGAAACCAAAATTTGTCTTCTTGGGCGCAACAATAAACCCAAGCGATAAGGAAGCAATTGATAGGATTGCCGAAATGAACAGCGTATCTATAAGCTACGTCACCCGGATGCTTATTGCCGATAGCCTCAGGCATATATCCGAACGCAATATTTTCAAGATGGAGATATGAAAATATGGTGCAAAAACTGAAAGCTCAAATAGGAGTTCACAATGGAAGATCTGTAGCAACGTTGATTAAGGTAACTCCTGAATGGTTAACTTTGAAAGAGCCGGGAAAAAGACCATATCGAATAAGAAGAAGTGAAATGCGATCAATTGAGTCAATAGATAGCCCTGAGGACATTCAGATACAATTAATGAAAAAACTGATAGAAAGCATGCATCCGGGAAGTCTTTGACCAGTAATAATAATAAAAAAATATAAAAATAGCATGAACAGTGATGTGGCACTGTCATGCAAAAGGAAGTACACAAAATATGACAAATAAATGTATTAATACATCTACTATAAATAGTTTTTGCTCCTATGAGCAATTAGAAAAGTTTCTGGGCACAATATGTATATTCAACCTGACCTT
>Ga0255343_1004172_pt1 | contig 14464 bp, 10 predicted proteins | sample wastewater_treat_4_FD_192413 | JGI IMG/M metagenome (GOLD analysis project Ga0255343, IMG submission 192413) | Wastewater microbial communities from Lulu Island WWTP, Vancouver, Canada - plant16 | ecosystem: Engineered > WWTP > Wastewater > Unclassified | place: Canada: Vancouver, British... | reverse complement strand
AAAGGGCGTTCAAAGACACAAATGAAAGCCCATTACCCGCTTCCCATTCCGCGTCCGCAGCTGTGGCAAGGGCGGCGGTAATCTCATTCAGGGGAGAATCCGTCATCTTTTCAACCCCGACAGCGAGAGCAGAGTCTACCAGACCAGAGGCGACAGCCATTACCGCGGAACGAAAACTGGCTGCTCCTGAACTGCACGCGGCTTCGGTACGAATCGCTTCCGCCCCCCGCATACCAATCCAATCTGCCAAATACGCTCCCAGGTGTTGCTGATGGTTGGCCGAGCCAGACATCATGTTGCCGACGTAAACAGCTTCCACCCGCTCCAGACCGGAATCCTTCAGCGCCGCCAGGGCTGCATCGCCCGCCAGTTCACGAAGCGATTTATCCCAATGTTCATCTATTTTTGTTTGGCCAATTCCAATAACAGCAACCTGTCTCATCTTCACCTCGTTGTTCGTTCTAATGAGATTATACCCATGCAACCTATCAGGAACTATCAGTTTACCTGGTTTTACAAGAAAACCGGGACTGCCTTATAATTTGGGAAGCCATCGACCAGGAGAAATATCTGTGCACATCGCTCAACGCTTAAAAATACCGCTAGCCCTCTTCTTTTTCGTTCTCTGTGTTTCTTGCGCGGGGATTCCCACACTGAGTGAGGAAATCACCTCTACGCCTACTTTTTTTCAACCCGCCCCGGCACAGCCAACACCCATTCCAGAAGAACCGGTATTGTTTGTTTCTAATGGAGTTCCAGAAGACTGGCTGAAGAAGATAGATGACTTTCCGCAAATTTCGAGAACAGATCAAAAAGAACAAGCCAACCTTTTCTTCACCGTTCATATGGGAAAATTTGTAGAACCGCAGGTTTTCAGCAGCACCAGGGTTTACGCGGTGGTGGAGCCTTTTTTCACCATCCGTGATGAAATCAGTTCTAATGAGCTGAAAGACCTGTGGTCAGGCAAGATTGTGGAAGGTCAACATCAATCTCTCGCGGTCAGTGAGGAGACAGCACAAGTGATTGGCGCTGTGTGGGGAAAACCAGCAGGGGAGGTGCAGATCATCCACTCAGATGCGCTGCTGGCGTATTGCGAAGAGCACCCGGAGGCGCTGGCTATTCTCCCGTTTGAGGATTTAAGCCCCCGGTGGAAAGTGCTTAGGCTTGATGGGTTGAGTCCGCTCGACAAACCCCTGGCGGTTGACCAGTACCCATTGACCATCCACTATACTCTTCAATCACTCTTGAGTAATCCAGCAATGGTCAGCGAGATCGTTGAATTATTTTCAGACGCACTGCCGCCGACGAATCGAGACGAATCCAAAATGACCGTGCTCATGATGACCGGAACCACCGCTATCACCCGGGTTTTGGCTTATAAGATCAGTATTAAGGGAATGGAGTACCCGATTGCTGCGGTTCAAGATTGGTTCGTGCACGCTGACTTGAAGCACGTGAGCAATGAATCACCCCTGGTGGAAGGCTGCCCGGTACCGGATGAGTTTTCCTCCAGCCTTGTATTTTGCACCCCGCCCGACATGATTGAAGTACTTGAACTTTTAGGTGTGAACATTATCGAACTCACCGGGAACCACATCAACGACCACGGGCCGGAGAACCTGGAGTACACTCTCAAGGCTTACCGTGACCGGGGATGGCATGTATACGCCGCGGGAAAAACAGTTGAAGAAGCGCGCAGCCCTCTGCTCATCGAAAGTAATGGCAACAAAGTGGCTTTTATCGGCTGCAATGCGGTGGGTCCCGCGACTGTATTTGCCAAGGAGGGACGGGCAGGCGCGGCTGAATGCGATTTTGATTATCTATTCAGTGAGATCCGCGAGCTGAAACAAAAGGGGTATATCGTTGTGACGACTTACCAACATGAAGAAGAAGAAAACTTAATGTATTTTGAAAAAATCAGTAAGGATTTTCAGCTCGCAGCCGAAGCAGGCGCTGATATCGTGCAGGGCTCGCAGGCGCATAGCCCGATGGGTTTTGAATTTGTAGGAGATCACCTAATCCATTATGGTTTAGGAAATTTCCTGTTTGACCAGATGGTAGAATGGAATCGGCGCGAATTCATTGACCGTCATATCCTATACAATGGAAAATACATCAACACTGAGTTATTGACCGCCACACTGGTGGACTGGTCGCGTCCGACACCGATGACAGAAGAGGAGAGAACTCAACTCCTGAAGGAAATATTCACCGTAAGTTTGAAGAGGAAAAATGAAAATAAATGATGTAACACTCACAATACGAGAAGGCATGGTCGTTTGGCCAGGAGAACCCGAAGTCGATTTACACCGGATCAAGAAACTCGAAGAAGGCGCCAACGCCAACGTTACTTTTATGGGTTTCGCTGTGCATACTGGCACTCATGTAGACGCCCCCCACCATTTCATCGCAGATGGTAATTCAGTTGACCTGTTGGATCTGCACATTTTGATTGGCGAGGTTACTGTGGTTGAAATCTCCAAAGACGTTGATCATATTTCGGCTGCTGTAATTGCCCGATCAGGTTTGGCGGTCGGTACTGAGAGGGTGTTATTCAAAACTCGTAACTCCAATTACTGGGTTGAAAACAGGGGAGATTTTCAGCCTGGGTTTGTGGGAATCACTGAAGATGGGGCGCAGGCGTTGGTGGAATTGGGTGTAAAGCTGGTTGGGATTGACTATCTCTCCATCGCGCCATACAAAAAGAGCCGGCCAACCCACCTGGTCTTGTTGAGAGAAAAAATGGTGGTTATCGAAGGGTTGGACCTTTCAAAGGTGAAACCAGGGAAGTACACGCTTTATTGCCTGCCGCTGAAACTGGCGAATGCTGACGGTGCACCGGCACGGGTGATTCTGATCGAAGATTGACCTGAGCGACTCAATCTTCAAGTTGACGATTGCGCAGCGTGAATCTATCAGTCAAAGATGAAACAGATTCATGCTGCCCGGATTCTATCCGTGCTCGCAAATCATTGAGGTCAGACACCAATCCTGGAATATCCAGTGTAGTAGCTGCGCCCACGAAGGGCGTGAGATTAAGCAGGGCTTTTTTTAATAGCTTCAAAGCACCTTTCGTATTTCCTCTTGCAAGATGGTATAACAACACGCTGACCTGAACCAACCCCTGGTACAACTGTCGTTGATTTTTCTCCTCGTTCCTCCAGGCAAGCTCAAGTACCTCATGCGCCTGGAAATAATCTCCCTGGTTGATTAAATTGATCCCTAAATCAACTTCTCTTGGAAAAGTCAGGTTACCTGGTGACATAGGATTACTCTACCATGAAATAGATTCCAGGATATACGATTTATGATAGGATAATAGTGGATTGTCTTATCTCTATAAGCAACAGAGGGAAAAATGATAGAAATGGCTGATGCAGATATACTGCCGTATTCTCTGGAGCATAACTTCTGGACCTGGTCCGCGCAAGCCAAAGTCAAGCCCATCCCAATAAAATCCGCTAAAGGGGTTTATTTTTGGGACGTGAATGGCAAAAAATACCTTGACCTGAACTCAATGGTGATGTGCGCCAATATTGGCCATGGCGACGAACGGGTCATCCAGGCGATGATTGACCAGGCGAAAGAACTGCCTTTCGCGGGTCCGCAATTTGCAACCAAACCGCGGGCGATGTTGGGGAAAAAACTGGCTGAGATATTGCCAGAGGGGTTGACCAAATACCTCTACACATTGGGCGGAGCCGATGCCAATGAAAACGCGGTGAAACTGGCACGCGCCTACACTGGAAGGCATAAAATACTCACCCGCTATCGCTCCTACCATGGCGCAACGTTTGGGGCGGCTGCTTTGACCGGCGACCCCCGACGGACGGCCTGGGAGCCGGCTGTGATGCCGGGAGTGGTGCATTTTCTTGACCCGTTTCGCTATCGCTCCACTTTCCATCAACGCGACCCAGAAGTCGATGAAGATGAGTTCTCGCGTGATTACCTGGGGCACCTGGAAGAAATCATCCAATACGAGGGACCGCAGACCATCGCTGCCATTTTGATCGAAAGTGTGACGGGAACGAACGGGATTATTGTTCCGCCAGAAGGTTACATCCAGGGGGTTCGTAATATTTGCAATCGTCATCACATCCTTATGATCACTGACGAGGTGATGAGCGGATTCGGACGAACGGGCGAATGGTTTGCTGTGAATCATTGGGGCGTTGTGCCAGATATCATGACCATGGCCAAGGGGTTGACCTCGGGTTATGCACCGTTGGGCGTGGTGGCTATGAAACCTGAAATCGCGGCGGCGTTTAACGAGAGAGTGTATGAAGGCGGACTAACGTATAACGGACACCCTATATCACTGGCGGCTGCTATTGCAGTAATCGAAGTGATGCAACAAGATCAACTGGTTGAAAAAGCTAAATTAAGTGGCGAGATATTAAAAACTATGCTTCAGGATTTGAAAGCCAGGCACCCATCTGTCGGTGACGTAAGGTCAATAGGCTTGTTTGCGGCAATTGAAGTGGTAAAAAACCAGCAAACCAAAGAACCGGCTGCCCCGTTTGGAGGTTCCAGCCCTGAAATGAGCGCGTTACGCCAGTATTTGCTGGATCACGGCGTTTTCCTTTACACGCATTGGAACACTATCCTGCTCATCCCTCCTTTGATTATCACCCAGGCGGAACTTGAACAAGGGTTGAGCGTTATCGACCAAGCTTTATACGAAATGGATAAGGTGGTCAATCACTGATGGAAAAGAAGAAAGAAGAACGGAAAATTGAAACTGTGGTTATCCTGGGCGCAGGACCGGCTGGTTTAACAGCGGCGCTTTATGCAGCCCGCGCCGAACTGACGCCACTGGTGATTACCGGTATGCAATTGGGAGGGCAGGCTTCTTTAACACACCAAATAGAGAATTACCCCGGGTTCCCGGAAGGGATTGGCGGGGCGGATTTGGGTGACCTTTTTAAACAACAAGCGGAACGTTTTGGCGCCAGGTTGACGTTTGATGTTGTGACTGAGGTTGATTTAAACCAGCTCCCTTTCAGCATTAAGACGTACGGTCAAGAATTTTTCTCAAAAACAGTGATTGTCGCGACTGGCGCTGACCCTGTACATTTGAGTGTGCCTGGCGAAAAGGAACTGACCGGGAAGGGCGTCTCTTATTGCGCGACCTGTGACGGTTATTTCTTTAAGAATAAGCATGTAGTGGTGGTAGGAGGAGGAGACAGCGCGCTGGAAGAGGCAATCTTCCTAACCAAATTTGCCGATAAAGTGAGTTTGATTCATCGCAGGGACACTTTTCGCGCGGGCGCGATTTTGCAATCACGTGTACGTGATAATCACAAAATAGAATGCATTATGGATTCGGTCGTTAAGGAAATTAAAGGGACTGACAAAGTCAACGCGGTGATCATTCAGCATGTGAAAAGCGCTGCGCTAACTGAGTTACCTACCGATGGTGTTTTTATATTTATTGGTCACGCGCCCAATAATGGCATTTATCAAGGTCAACTGGTGCTGGATGAAAAAGGATATATCCGGGTCGATGAAAAAATGAGAACCAGCGTGGATGGAGTGTTCGCCTGCGGCGAAGCAGCAGATGCAAATTTCAAACAGGTGGTTGTTTCAGCGGGCATGGGAGCCATCGCTGCAATTTCTGCTGGCAGGTATCTTGAAAGCTTAGGGTAAGAAATACTCCCCTCTGAAGAGAAGCAGAGGGGAGCTCTTTTTAAGGTGTTGGTATGACCGCGCCACCTGCTCCAGACCAGCCGAACACCCGGAATTGGCTCAAGGTACCATGAGGAGTGTATTCTGCCTGTCCGTCAGCAGTGGTGCCGGTTTGCCGTACTGCCACCACTGACCAGCGGTAAATATGGAACGTGTTGTCCAAAGGACGCAGCGTGGTAGGGATGGTCAGTTTGGTTTCCCGCGTATAAGAGGTCAGCCTATTGGCGCCACCTGTAGTCACATCTTCAATTGTGACGGCATAGGCTTCTCCTTCTAACAAAGCGCCAACGGAAGACCATTGCAGGGTGATGGACTCATTGACGTTGGTAAAAACCGCGCCATCTTCAGGCAGCAGCAGGCTGGCCGCTGAGTAAGGTGGCAGCAGGGTAGCGGTAGGCGTAGGACCCTGAGTGGGTAGGCGTTCGCAAAGTGGCAGGCTCAGGTTCATACCAACCCAAACGGTGTCAGATGTGAGACCATTAAAGGTCTTGATAGATTCAATGCTGATATTGTAATTAGCTGAAATAGAGCTGAGGGTGTCATTTTCCGTTACCTGGTAGGGAACGGTGCCGCAAGCTTGCTGAGTGGCTTCAGCTGCGCTGAGAGTGGCAGTCGGTAACGCGGTAGGGGTTGGAGTTGGCCAGGGGATTTTCAATGTCGTGTTGGGGTAAAGGATGCCGCAGTCAGGCGGCAAACCATTCAGACTTGCGATACTTTGAATAGATACGCCGAATGACAAAGCGATCGAACTGCACAGGTCGCCCTCTTTTACCACATACTCACGCGGAGGAACCGGTGTCGGGGTTGGCCCCAGGGTTGGCTCCAGGGTGGCAGTGGGGGTAAGCGTGAGGGTAGGGGTATTCGTGACGGTGGGGGTGGCGGTTGGTGTAGTAACGCGACCGGTCGTCTGAAGGATCACGAAAATGAGCGCCGCTCCCAGACCAAGGATCAATACAATGAGGGCGATGGCTGCCGGCAGGCTGACCTTTAGCTCGGGTAGTTTAGGGTTTTGCACCGGGCTGGTTTCGGTTTTCTTCGTTGCGGCAGGGGTGAAGGTGCGCCCGCAAACCAGGCAGCGGGTGGCATTTTCGCTCAGCCTTGAACCGCAGGTCGGACAGGTTTTTGAGGTGGAAGATACATTTTCTGGTGTCATATGAATTATCTCTTCATGGAACGCAATCGGAAAAACCGATCACGGACCGCTTCCTTTGCATCAATTGAAGATTGTGTTATTCTAACCTGAAAATTATGGAAATCAGTATTTATTTTCACATCCCTTTTTGTAATCGTCGATGCGATTATTGTGATTTTAACACATATGCTGGCCTAGAAAGACGAATCCCTGAATATGTCAAGGCGCTCAATCGCGAACTGGAAATGGTGCTTAGCAATGCCCCAGCGGTTTTTAAGGTGACCACCGTTTACTTTGGCGGCGGTACGCCGTCGCTACTGGACAGCGCGGATTACGCGACCTTATTTGCCACAATAGGGAATTACACGGCGGTTTCACCAGATGCGGAAATTTCTCTCGAAGCCAACCCAGATTCATTGTCGAATGAAAAAATCATCGCTTATCGACAGGTGGGTTTTAACCGCATCAGTATCGGCATGCAATCGGCGTCAAGGTTCGATTTGAAGGCGCTTGGCAGGGCGCATACGAATCAGTCTCTGCTCACGAGCGTGGATGGATGCAGACGCGCAGGCTTTCACCATATTAACCTGGATCTGATCTTCGGCATTCCGGGGCAAACGCTTGAGAGCTGGCAACGTACCTTGCGGTTGGCGCTTGAATTAGGCGCTGACCACCTGTCGTTGTATTCTTTGGTCATTGAGGAGGGTACAAGGCTGAGGCGTTTATACGATAAGGGATTGCTGGTTGAAGTGGATGACGACATCGCCGGGGATATGTATGAAACAGCCATGGAGGAGCTCGCACAGGCTGGTTACAGCCAGTATGAAATTTCCAACTGGGCGAAAGATAGCGATGCACGCTGCCGGCATAACCTGCAGTACTGGCGTTACGCTCCGTATCTAGGGTTTGGCGCTGGAGCTCATGGCTTCTGGGGCTCTACCAGGACCGAAAATTTGCACACGATTCAGGAATATATCCAGGCTGTGAATTTGAAATCCCCGGCGGCTTTCCCTGCGGGATGCGCTTGCCAGTCCACGATCACCATGAACCGTTGGGAAATGATGCAAGAAAACTTGATGGTTTCATTACGCCTTACGGAAGAAGGGGTATCTTTATCCAGGTTTGCTAAGCGTTATGGCGTGGAATTAAGAGAAGTATTTCCCCATCAACTGGAAAGAACCTCACGCGAGGGGTTAATCGAATACGACGAAGAAAAAGACCGTTTGAGATTAACCTACAGAGGAAGGCTGTTCGGCAACCGCGTTTTCTCTCAATTTGTTTCAAATAAGGTTCCGAAAGGATACGAACACCTGTTGGCTCAGTAGACATGCACCTGAGTGCCGAAGCCGATGGTGGTCATTTTACTCATATCGCCTTCAGGTGTGACCCAGCGGTACAACCATCGCGCTTCTTCGGTTTTCATGTTGATACAGCCATGACTCATAGGCATACCGAAGTTCTGGTGCCAGTAAGTACCGTGAAAAGCGATTCCGTTTTCTGGTTCAAAAAAGGTCGCCCATGGGACCCCGGGCAAGACGTAGGCTGACAGATCATCAGTAAGTTCAGCGCCGCCCATGTGTTTGGAGGGCATTTTGGTCTGCACATGAAAGAGACCAGTTGGCGTCTTCCAAGGGATTTCGCCGGGGGGGCTGTAATCAAGCCCTGAAGAAATCTTCGTCTTGAGTACAACCCGTTCTTCTTCGTAGGCGGTCAATTCCTGTTTCTCCAGTGATACCTCGATGAATTTTTTATCTGGGTTCACATCAGGAGAAATAGGTGAAGTTTCTTCTGGTAAGATCAACCGGGCCTGCCGGGCGGGAATATAATAATTCAAGCTCTCGTAGCCAATGAGTTCATCCTTTATCCGATACCAGGGTAGCCCGTCGAATCCTTCTACAATTTCTGAAACCCAATGTGTGCTGCCATAATACAAGCGGTAAATCGGTGTCCATTCCCCGGGTTTTCGCTGCAAATAACTTTGCGCGTAGGGCACGGTTATTTCGACGAGATGAATGCCTTCATTCAGCTTTTCAGGAATGGGATTGATTTGGACTTTTACGCGCTGCAGGTGTGCGCAGTGAATGTAACCACCCCACACCCGGTACCATAACGGGTTGTATTTTGGGCTTTTATCGGAGATAACCTCATAGTAAACGTTCAATATTTCATCGCGATAACGTTGGAATTTGATTGTGCTTTCGTCATCCGGCTGGCTGTAGACACTGACAGACTCATCCGCGTCTATAGCAACTCTGGCAAGGTTTTCAGCATCTGCCAGTTCGCCATGCTCATAATCGGGTCTGAATGCCACGCTGGTTAAACCCAACGCGGCCAGTTTGAGAAAGTCCCTGCGAGAGACTCTACTACTCTTCATAGCAGGCATTATATCAATGAAAACCCAGCGTTAAATCAACTCGTTCACAAGTTTTGGCAGGTCAACGTGCAACAGGTAATTGGAAAATGAATGCAATTCGGCGAAAGAACGCTTCAACTCATCCTGAAGATGCGCCTGCAGCCTGGCATCCGGCACGCCGCCTGAAACAAGGCGGTAACTTGAGGACGATTCTTCGAGGATAGATATATGTCCGGAGCTGGCCAACCATTTTAGACCGAGGGCAACCATATCCACGGTAGTGGCGCTTTTGTGAGCCATATCGGAAAGAGTAAAATACTGCTTCTCCAGTCTCAGCCCTTCTTTTACCCATTTGCCCAGTGTTTGCAGAAAGCCAGGAACCTGATGCTCAGCAGGAGCGACCAGGAACCAATATACCTGGCGAGGGTGAGCAGAGAGGATCAGATGGCGTAGCACATGAAGATCAGGCGGCATGGACCAAACTGCCAGCGTTTCGCCCGCTTGGATGTTCAGCCGATCAACACCAGCTACTTTCTGGCTGTAGGAGCCTTCTTTCCAAATTGAGAGACCTGGGGCTGCAGCGCATCGAGTCAGGTCTTCGAATGGCGTTTTTGAATTTCGATAATCGAAATGGACGATTGAATGGTTGTCTTGTTGAATTTCAATCGTGCTGTCCTGGCGCGTCTGCCTGAAATCGACCCACTCGAACTGCACCTGTTCAACACCTTGATAATTATTCTCGCGAAAGGTATACGCGAGGTCAAATTCGCCGTCAGGCAGAGGTAAATCGGCGCCATTCCACCACATAAACCGTGAAGTTTCGCCCTGCCGATCTTCCAGGTCCAATAGCAGATGCTCGTTCATTTTTCCGACAGCCCGGCTGTTCACCAGGCGCATCTTTTCAGCCATAAAGAGCAAAGCAGGGTTACCAGGACCGAATGGCGCCAGGACATCCAAAGCGCGGGCAAAATCAAGCGTTACAGTAGAAGGCGGTATCACCGCATCGATCATCAGCTCGGCGCCTGCTATTCGTGTTGAGCCTGATTCGCTGAGGGTTTTGTACATCCGGCGTTTAAAGGCTTCCAGGTCTTGCGGTTGGAGGGATAACCCGGCTGCCATAGCGTGACCGCCAAAGCTATGGAGCAGGTCCTTATTCTTCGTCAGCGCAGCGAGGATATCCAGGCCAACGATCGAACGCGCGGAGCCGTGAATGGCCTTACCAGGAGGAGCAACCAGCAGGATAACAGGGCGGTGGAAAATTTCCACTAACCGGTTGGCAACTATACCCACAACCCCGGCAGGCCATTCCTGGTGGTGGAGAATGAGTATTGGTTGATCGAGCAAAGAGCGGTCTTGTTCCAGTTCGGTCAACGCACCCTGAAAAACCTGGTCGCTTTGATATTTTCGCTGTATATTCAGTCCCTCGATTTGGTTAACCATCGCCGCGATTTCTACCGGGTTCTCTGAAAGCAAGAAATTGACGATGGGGTTGGCATCGCTGAGCCTTCCTACTGCGTTCAGGCGTGGAGCCAGGGCAAAGGAGATGTGTTCTTCTGAGGTTCTCATTATTTCGACAGAGGATGACTGGAGCAGCGCTACCAGCGCCGGGCGCGGGTTGGTACGCAATTGATTCAAACCAGATTGCACCAGGTAACGGGTTTCACCTGTGAGGGAAGCCAGGTCTGCCACACAACCAAGAGCCGCAAGGTCGAACAAAGAACGGATTTTTTCTGCCATTTGCCGCTCGGTCAATAAAGCTTCAGCCAGCTTGAAAGCGGTCCCGGCGCCGGGCAAACTGCCTAATGGGTGCCCCTCTGGGAGGCGGTGCGGGTTCACCAAGGCGTAAGCCGGAGGGAGCGTTTCAGGCAGTTCATGATGGTCGGTGATGATGACATCGACGCCGTGTGATTGGGCGTATTCGACGGCGTCAAAAGATGAAACACCAGTGTCGCAGGTGAGGATCAATTCTGGGCCTTGGTCCAAGAAGGCTTGCAGTGGAGCCATTCCAATCCCGTGCGTTTCAATTCCCCGCACCGGGATGTGGAAGATAGGATCAGCGCCAAGCGCTCTCAATGCTGAAACCAGAATGGCGGTTGAAGTTTGCCCGTCCACATCGAAGTCTCCCCAAACGCCAATTCTTTGAGCAGAATCGACAGCGTGCAAGATACGCGAGACGGCTCTTTCCAAATCCGGTAATTCAGCAGGCGGACTCGGCTCGTAGGCGGCGGGGTCTATAAATTGCCGGGCGAGATGAAGGTCATTAAAACCCCTGCGTGTCAATGTTTGAAAAACAATATCTGGGTAATCACCCAGCGAGATCAGTGCTCTGGGAACCGGTACTGGCTCAAGAAATACCCAATTGCGGTCAATGTGGAGTGGTCGGTACATACTGGTTTTATAGGGAGTCGAAGTCCAGGTAGAAATCTGAATCAGGAAAATCTAACTCAGAACCGGGTGTGAGCGCGCCGGCGGAAATCCCCCGGTCACACAAAGAACGATATCGGCAATACGCGCAACGCTTTTCATCCGTTGTGCGGCTGAAGTCTTCCTCCTTCATTTTCTGTATCTCGTCGATTAAACGTGTCAGGTAATCTAAATCTTGTTCATAGTTAGAATATGTGTACTCAAACCGGAGCGATACATCCGGGAAGGCTGGGAACCAGTAGACCATTTCGATCTCGGGTAAATTCTGGGGTGGGGTCACGCTGTTTGTAACAGAAAGCCAAAGCACCAGAGGGTAAACACGGCTCTGCAACCGTTCTTTAAGATGCCGTATGGAGGGCGTTTGAGTGCTGGTTTTCCAGTCGTAAATCGTATATGACGATGCAGATCTCTGCAGCAGCAGGTCAAATTTTGCTACCAGGTGATGCCCATTCAAGGAAACGAATAACATTTTCTCAGCGTACTTCGTGCCTGGCTGTTCATTGAGTTTGAGAGAAAGAAAAGCCTGCCACCATTCTGCCAGTTCTGAGGTTTGAATGGAATTGGACAGCACCCCTGGCTCAACTCCGATGAAATACTGTTGTACCAGACGGTGAAATTGCTGCCCAAGCTCCATACGCGCTTCCTGCAATATTAATGGCTCGCTTTCGATCGCCGGCCATGCCAATTGGTGGATGTGCTTTAACAAGAAGCGGAATTTGCAGTCCACATAATCCTGCAGGTTATATTGAGAAAATGAAAAATGGTCAGGCAGCTTCATCAGTGCCTCTCCAGATGGCGTGAAGTGCTTCCAGGGGAAGCGCCATCGTCTTATCTTTATTTTTGCCGGTGTTCCAGGTAACCACCAGCGATTGACGGGCCCGAGTGATGCCAACAAAGAGCAGGCGCAGCCGTTCAGCAGCGTAATCCACTCGGGCGGATGCAGTGGCTTCACCATCGGGGGCAAAAATCAGGGCTTCATCTCCATCCAGTAGCCCTGTAAGGCGAGACAACATCTCCGCCTGTGGATTGAAATTGTCGCGAATGAACCATTTTTCACCAATATAGGTGTCGTACGGTTGGGCAGAAGGAAAATCATAGTTATTGACAGACATCAGGTAAACCCGGTCCCACTCGAGCCCTTTGGCTTTGTGATAAGTTGAAATAAACACTTTGCCCTTGTGAGCGTCGGGGTCAAAAAGCAGCTCCTCATCGCTGAAACCGCTGAATTTTCGAAAATTGCCAGAGATCACCGCGAGCTCTTGAGCGTAATCTTTTAATTGGTAGGCAGGGTGAAGTTGAGCGCTGAACTCCAATAGCAAAGCAAACTTGTGCGCCAGCGCCAGATCAGAGGGCACTGAGAAAAGATCGTTAGCGATGGTAAGAACCAGTTGGTCAATTGGAAGGAAGGATGCCTTTTGCCAGCGGGTGAATTTCAAATGCAATCCCTCTAATTCTTGCAGCCGCTCTTCCGAAACCTCAAAAGGCTCAATGGCTTCTCTCCAGGTTTTACCAGGTTGAGGGAAGAAGAAATCCTCCAGGCGGGAGCATTTCTTAAGCAATGGTAGTAGCGACTTGATTTCATTAAGCTTATCGCCCTCTACAGTATCCCAGGTCCATACCGATTGGATTGCCTCAGTGAATTTCTTGCTGCTGTTGGGGTCATCCAGCGCAAGCAGAATTTTTTCAATCAAACCGGCGACACGGCGTGTTGACTGGCTGCTTTTCAGCAATTCCACCATCGGAATTCCAGCAGCGTGCAGCGCATCTGCCATTTTTTCGCCATACCAGCCGATAGGTGTGAGCACTGCTATTGTCTTATCCTGGTTGCCGGGAAGCCAATTCAGGATGTTTTCGACAACTTTTTTAATTTCTTCATCCGCAGTGGCTTTCATTTTACTGATGTACACCGCGTTTGGATGATCGGGCGGATTTGGTTGTGGGTCTCCGGGAGGAGTGGGTTCGATGAGCGGATAGTCGAGCGCGCTGCGTAGCGAGGGAAGCGGGTGGGATTCCCTGGTCCACTGGACGAGTGAGTTGGCCAGCGTAATAATGCTGAGGTTTGATCTGCCGGAGTGTGGCAGGGTCATTTCTTGCACGCCTTGCTCTTTGAGAAAGGCTTTAAGAAATTTTGGGTTGGCAGTAGTAAACGTTTCGTAAATAGCCTGGTTGGGGTCGCCCACACGCACCCAGTTCCCCTGGGTACCGACGAGCAGGCGCAACATTTTTTCCTGCAAGTTAGAAGAATCCTGTGCTTCATCTTCCAGAATGTATGGCCAGCGTTGACGCAGGCGCTGTAGATATCCATCGTCATTGAGTAGGGCAGTGTACGCCAGGCGGATGAGGTCTGAGAAATCGAGAGCGCTGCGGTAACGCAACCCGCGTTGATATTGCTGGTACACCTCGATTCCCATCTGAATCAGCGGGTCAGAACAATCGTAGCGTTGCACGCGGTTGAGAATGATCTCAGGTTCAGCCTGCAGATCTTTCGCCTGACTGATGAAATCCTGGTTCAGTTTTGAAACCAAGGAGGAAAAATCGTTCCGCGTACGACCGGCTGAAGAAAGGTCGATCTCTGGATTTTGCAGGTGAGAAACGATTTCAGGATGTAAACCGATGTACGCAGCTGATATCTGTTCAATCATACGCTCAGATTCAATCTCATCGATGATTGAAAACTGGTTGGCTACACCAGCGAGGTCAGGTCTTTCCTGGATGATATCGTGAGCCAAACCGTGCAGTGTCCTCACACGGTAACCGATGTTTTCCAATAACTGCGCTTCTCGGATAAAACCGCCAATGCGGTTGAGAAAATTATCAACTGCGGAATTGACCAGGGTCACGATAAGTATTTCCTGATCGTTTTGCAG
>Ga0255343_1004167_pt1 | contig 14493 bp, 10 predicted proteins | sample wastewater_treat_4_FD_192413 | JGI IMG/M metagenome (GOLD analysis project Ga0255343, IMG submission 192413) | Wastewater microbial communities from Lulu Island WWTP, Vancouver, Canada - plant16 | ecosystem: Engineered > WWTP > Wastewater > Unclassified | place: Canada: Vancouver, British... | reverse complement strand
GCTGGTTTTGCCTCTGGTTCGGAATCTAAGAACAGCATATCTATCATGAGCAATTGCATCAGGCAGGGTTCATTTTATCTGTCCATGGTTGCAAAATTTTGTCCACGGTTTGGGGTACACTTTAATACATCCCGCTGATAAACTTTTCAATAGCTGTCAGATACTCGTTTGTATTCATGCATATCCCCTCCGAACAGGCAAAAGCCTGCATCAGATTATATTTTTATACATGATAATTATATCACAAAAAATGACCATAATGATAAACATTCTATGAACACAGTGTGAATAATACAATGCTTGTTTTTGAATGTTATTTTTTGTTGTACAAATTACACAAATGGAGGGAGCGACGCTCTGTTTTTGAGTTAGATATTAAAATAACGGGAAGAAGCAGAGATCACATGAAAACCTGAATTTTATCGGATAAAAGTTTTAGAGTGGAAAAGCGTTGACAATTGACCTCCTCTATGGTATAATTTTTCTAAGATGACCGCAGTGTTTTACGGCGGTCGGTTTAGTATCGGAGGTCGGTCAAATGAAGAAGATAAGCGTAAAAACGAGCCATCCCTATGAGGTGCTGATACAGCGCGGAGGACTTGCTCACTGCGGAGAATATATATCAGAGGTCACAAAGTCGAGAAAGGCAGCCATCATCACCGATGATATCGTGGAAAAGCTCCATCTTCAGACTGCACTTGACTCAATGAAGGCTGCAGGGTTTGAGTGCAGCGTTTTTGTTTTTCCCAACGGCGAGCAGTCCAAATGCCTTGAAAATCTGGGGAAGATCTACGACTTCCTCTGTGAGAGCAATATCACCAGAAGCGAAATCATCATAGCTCTCGGCGGCGGAGTTGTTGGCGATATCACAGGCTTTGCCGCTGCTTCCTATCTCAGGGGAGTGGAGTTCGTGCAGATACCCACTACTCTCCTTGCGCAGGTGGACTCCTCTGTGGGCGGCAAGACCGCTATCGACATTGCAGGGGGCAAGAACCTTGTGGGAGCTTTCAAGCAGCCTGCACTGGTCATCTGTGACAGCGACATACTGAAAACATTGAAGCCCGAGACCCTTGCAGAGGGCATGGGCGAGTGCATAAAATACGGCATGATAAGGGACGAAAAGTTATTTGAGCTCATGGAGTCCAGGGAACTCGATACAGTTGACGAGATAATGGACGAAATGGTCTATGCCTGCATAGATATAAAGCGTATCGTAGTCGAGCACGACGAGTTTGACAGGGGAGAGCGCATGGTGCTCAATTTCGGACATACTCTCGGACACGCCTTGGAGGGCTGGTACAACTACAAGGGCATTGCCCACGGTGAGGCAGTTGCCGCAGGAATGTGCATGATAACCGACCGCCTTGCACCTCAGCTTTCTGACAGGCTCAGAAAGGTCTGCGAGGCATACAGGCTTCCCACAGGAAGCAATATCCCCATGAGCGAGCTGCTGCCATTCTGCTCAAAGGACAAGAAGAATGAGGCGAAGGACATAAACTACATCATCTGCAATGAGATAGGCAAGGGCGAGATAGTGAAGGTCCCCTTCACCGAATTCTGCCGCCTTATGGAGGGCTGACCATGGATGTAAGTATCAGACCTTCGGTGCTCCGCGGAAAGCTCAGTGTTCCAGCATCAAAGAGCTGCGCTCACCGTTCGATCATCTGCGCTGCTCTGGCAGACGGAGTTTCACACCTCAGCGGAGTAACAATGTCCAAGGACATTGAGGCTACTATCGGAGCTATGACCGCCCTCGGTGCCATATTTACCGTGGACGGCGGCGATATCACTGTTATCGGCTCCGGCAGCCGTAAGGCGGAGAAGTGCGTTATCGACTGCAACGAGAGCGGCTCCACACTTCGCTTTATTATCCCCATAGCAGCTGCACTGGGCAGCGATACGGAGTTCCGCGGCAGGGGAAGGCTCCCGCAGCGTCCCATCGACATTTTTATCAGGGAGCTGGGAAAAAACGGTGTTGCCTTTGACTATCAAAACACCATGCCCTTCAATGTGTCGGGCGGACTTAAAAGCGGCATTTTCGAGATAGAGGGTGACGTTTCATCACAGTTCATCACGGGACTTCTCTTTGCGCTTCCTCTGCTTGAGGGTGACTCCGAGATAGTCCTCACTTCACATCTGGAATCACGTCCCTATGTGGACATAACCATTGATACCCTGCGAAGATTCGGCGTTTTCGCAGAGGAGACCGACCGCGGCTTCCGCATAAAGGGCGGTCAGAGCTATGCTCCCCACGATGAGAGGATAGAGGGAGACTACTCACAGGCAGCTTTCTTCTGTGTGGCAAATGCCCTCGGTTCACAGGTGGAGCTTGGCAACCTCAACGAAAACAGCGTTCAGGGCGACAAGAAAATCCTTGAAATTATACGCGATATGTGTTATAATGGCAATATCGGACACTACAGAGCCGACTGCTCGGACATTCCCGACCTTGTACCCATACTTGCGGTGCTGGGCGCCTTCGGCAGCGGCGATTCGGTAATATACAACGCTAAACGACTCAGGATCAAGGAAAGCGACCGCCTTCAGACCACTGCCGCCATGCTCAATGCTCTCGGCGGTAATGTGGAGATAACCGATGACGGTCTTATAATCCACCCCACAGGTGCTATGCACGGCGGTACAGTTGACAGCTTCGGGGACCACAGGATAGTAATGGCGTCTGCCATTGCCGCTACCCGTATCGACGGCGAGGTGGTCATCACGGGAGCTGAAGCTGCGGAAAAGTCTTACCCTGCTTTCTTTGACGACTACAATATGCTCGGAGGTAAAGCAAATGTCATCATTCTGGAATAATAGGATATCTGTCTCCATGTTCGGTGAGGCTCACGGTCCTGCCATAGGCGTTACCGTGGACAATCTTCCCTCGGGAGAATATATAGACGCCGAGGAGCTTGCGCGCTTCATGGCAAGAAGATATTCCTGCGGCAGTGCTCCTGCCGTTAATTCCATGCCCCATATAATGTCGGGTATCTTCAACGACCGCACTACGGGAACTCCCCTCTGTGCCTTTTTGCAGAATACCGACACCTCCGCACCTCAGCACGAAATGCCCGATAATCTGGTGAGACCCGGTCATGCAGACTACACGGGAACTCTCCGCTATAAGGGCTTCAATGATGTGCGCGGCGGGGGACATTTCTCCGACAGACTTACGGCTCCTCTCTGCTTTGCGGGAGCTGTCTGCGCCCAGATACTGGAAAGACGCGGTATCTACACAGGCGCACATATTCTTCAGATACACAACATCAAGGATAATCCCTTTGATCCCGTCAATATCACAAGAGACGGCATACTCAGCGTAAGGAACAAGGATTTCCCCGTTATCAACGACCGCAAGGGCTGGGAGATGACAGAGGATATCAACAAGGCTTTCGAGGGAGGCGAGTCCCTCGGCGGTGTCATCGAGTGCGCTGCTGTCAATGTTCCCGCAGGTATCGGCTCTCCCATATTCGACGGACTTGAGAACAACATCGCTCAGCTCGTTTTCGGCATCCCCAATGTCAGGGGACTGGAGTTCGGAGCAGGCTTCCTTTCGGCAAAAATGGTTGGAAGTCAGAACAATGACGAATTCTACGTCAACGACCACGGTCACGTTGTAACAAGGACCAATAACCACGGCGGCATAATCGGCGGTATCTCCTCGGGTATGCCTATTACTCTCAGAGTGGCGTTCCGTCCCTCGGAATATGTGGGCGGTCAGCAGAATGCGGTCAACTACCGCGATATGACAGACGAGACTGCCGAGAGCATCAAGCATATACCCTGCAATGTCCCTGCGGCAGTTCCCTGCGTGGAGGCTGCGGTGAATATTGCCCTTCTCTCACATATGATGGACTATCCCAATTTCTGTTAAGGTGATAATATGCAGGACGAAAATATCATGAAAATGGCAGAACGTGCCGATACTGAGATAAGGGACATCCCCACGCTCAATATCCTCCTCTGCTATCTCCTTTACAAAATAGACAGACCCGTCAGCCCCGACCAGCTCTATGATATTGCTATCGGAACGGGTATCATAAACTATTTCTACTATCAGGACTCTATCGGCTATCTCCTGAAAAACGGCCATATCACAGCCGAAAAGGACGACAAGGACGAGGACTGCTATGTGCTTCAGCCCAAGGGCAGAGAGTGTGCAAAGCAGCTGAAAAACTACGCTCCCAAGTCCTACAGGGACAAGCTGGTGCTGGCTGCGCTCCGCTATTTTGCCCGTATTCAGTACGAAAAGGAACTGAAAATAGAGTATGAGCCCGTGGGAAACGGCTATTATACCCATGTAAGGTGTATCGACTCAAGCTTTGACCTTATGGACCTTAAGCTCTATGCTCCCGACCTTACACAGGCGAAGCTCATAGGCGAGAAGATACTTCTCAATCCTGCGGGATTTTACGGCAAGGTCATTGAAGTTGCCCTCTCCAATGAGGAGCCTCCCTACGACCTCAGCGACAACTGAAAATATAAGGAGCTGTCTTATGCCAGCTCTTTTGTTTTATGCCCGTTACATTATGGGCGGCATCATCTCCGTTCTGAAAAAGTGCTTTCACTATATGTTCGGAAAGGATGTTTTTTCAACGGAAAACCGTTGTATAACTCAAAAATAGTTTTCAACTTTGTAGGAATGACTGAATCAGTATACGAATAATTGTCAGGTTTGAACAATAATGCTGACAACATCAAGGGAGTAAGATATGAAATACGGACTCGTTCTCGAGGGCGGCGCTATGCGCGGACTTTTCTCCGCAGGAGTCATTGATGTCCTCATGGAAAATAATATAATCCTCGACGGCACTGTGGGAGTCTCCGCAGGTGCTGCCTTTGGCTGCAACTACAAATCGGGACAGATACGCAGAGCTATCCGCTATAATACGCGGTTCTGCAAGGACAAGCGCTATTGCAGCAAGCGCTCACTCTTTAAAACAGGTGACCTTTTCGGCGCGGAATTCTGCTATCATACAGTCCCCGATGAGCTGGATATCTTTGATAATGCTGCCTTTGCCGCTTCTCCTATGGAGTTCTGGGTGGTGGCTACGGATATCACCACAGGCAAGGCGGTGTATCACAAATGCGGTCCCATTGACTATGACGAGCTGGAGTGGATAAGGGCTTCCGCTTCTATGCCCGTTGTGGCGCGTATAGTGGAGGTGGGCGGCTATAAGCTGCTTGACGGCGGTATCTCCGACTCAATACCGCTGAGGTTCATGGAGAGCAGGGGCTACGACAGGAACGTGGTAGTGCTCACACAGCCCCGTGACTATGTCAAAAAGCCTGCAAGCGGTATATCTCTCATGAAGATGAAGTACAGAAAGTACCCCGATCTCATAAAGGCTGCCGAAAACAGACACAAGATGTACAACAGCGAGCTGAAGTATATCCGCGGTGCAGAGGAGAAGGGAAGCGCTTTTGTTATCGCCCCCGAGGAGTCTCTCCCTGTGGGGCACGTTGAGCACGACCCCGATGTTATGCGCGAGGTCTACCGCATCGGCAGACGTATCGCAAAGGAGCGCCTTGATGATCTGAAAGCTTTTCTGGAGCAGGAGTGAAGTAAATCAGAATTTATATGTGTAGGGGACGCCGCCCTCGGCGTCCCGCGAAATTTATTACACGCCCACCGGGACGCCGAGGGCGGCGTCCCCTACATTATGCCAACGGCTCAAATCAAAATTTAGCTTTGCTAAATTTTGATTTAACACAGTAATGAAAAAATCCCCGAAGCATTTAAGCCTCGGGGACGCTTTTATATATCCGCGTGTTTCTTTATGCGCTCGGTTATCACCAGCGCAAGTATCAGCTTCACAACATCTCCCGGGATATAGGGAAGTACACACAGCTCCATGGCGTGGATGAATGTCATGTCACTGCCTGACTTGGTATAGCCGAATACGAACCAGATGGTGCCGAAGGTGTAGCACAGGATAAGTCCGACCACCATGAGAGACACCCTTACGGGAAGGCTCTTGCCGAGGAGCTTCGTGCCGCCCCAGTATACCAGTGCCATCAGGACAAATCCCAATATATAGCCGCCTGTGGGACCCGTTATGACTCCTGCGCCGCTCTGCATCTTCGAGAATATCGGAAGTCCGATACAGCCCAGCAGTATGTACACCAGTACGGAGAAAAGTCCGTTTCTGCCGCCGATAATGTTCAGCGCACAGAATACCGCGAATGTCTGGAGGGTAAGTGATATCTCTCCTATGGGTATGGAGATTATGGAGCAGACTGCGATAAGTGCCGTGAACATGGCAGTGAGTACAAGCTCCTTTGTGGTGAATGGTCTATGTGGTTCCTTTACGGAAGCAGTGCTGTTCATAGTTCATATCTCCTTTCTGGATATGTACTATTATAGCACGGGAGAATTGCTTTGTCAACCACTATATTGCAACAGGTTGACACTATGCTTCGTTTTTTTCGGTGCGAGTATTTTTCTCTCGGTATAATGCTTTACTGTGATTTATGAGTTATAAGCGGTGAGTCATTGCAGCTTTTTTCGCGGAAAAGGTTTGCAAAGCAGAAGCATTTTCTCCGCACCTCTTGCCTTTTTTAAAATAGTATGTTATAATTAAAAAAGTATATTTTGTGAGGTGTTTATCGACATAATGAAAACCAGTGAATTCCGCGAGGTATCCGACCCGGAACGCTTCAAGGCTGACCCCGATGAGGGACTTTCCGCTTCTCAGGTCAGACAGCGTATCGCTGAGGGACTCGACAACAAGCCTGTTGAGTCGCCCTCAAAAACGGTGAAGGAAATTCTCGCTGACAATATCTTTACCTACTTCAACCTTATATTTGTTATCCTCTCTGTACTCCTCATTGTTGTAGGCTCATACAGAGACCTGACGTTCATGCCTGTTATCATTGCCAATGCTCTCATCGGTATCATTCAGGAGCTTCGTTCAAAGTCTGTTCTGGACAAGATAACGGTGCTTAATGCTCCCGTTAGTACTGCGGTCCGCGACGGGCAGGTCATAAGTGTCCCATCAAAGGAACTTGTGCTGGACGATATCGTCATATTCAAGGCAGGAAACCAGATATGCGCAGATGCCATCGTGGTGGACGGAAACGTCTCCGTAAACGAGTCGCTGCTGACAGGTGAGTCCGATGAGATCACGAAGAAGCCCGGGGATACTCTCATGTCGGGAAGCTATATAGTTTCGGGAAGCTGCCGCGCAAGGCTTGAAAAGGTGGGCAGACATTCCTACATCTCAAGACTGACACTTCAGGCTAAGAAGTCCAAGAAGGGAGAGCAGTCCGAAATGATACGCTCGCTCAACAAGATTGTCAAGTTTGCAGGCGTAGCTATCATTCCTATCGGCATAATCCTTTTCTATCAGGCTTACTATGTGAACCACTACCACGTCAAGGAAAGCGTTCAGTCAATGGTCGCGGCTGTAATAGGCATGATACCCGAGGGGCTATTCCTCCTTGCCAGTGTTTCCCTTGTTATCAGCGCAATGAAGTTGGCCATAAACAAGGTACTCGTTCACGACATGAAATGTATCGAGACACTCGCCCGTGTTGATGTGCTCTGTGTGGACAAGACAGGTACTATCACACAGAATGAGATGACTGTTGCGGATGTTGTATCAGCTTCCGATGAGTATGCGGATGATATGATACAGGGACTTCTCAGTGACTTTGCCGCCGCACAGGAGTCCGATAACCAGACCATGACTGCCATGAAGGGACATTTCCACCGTCCCGCAGGAAGAACTGCCATATCCACTACGGGCTTTTCCTCTGAGTTCAAGTACAGCAGCGTTACATTCGAGCGCGATGCCTTTGTTCTCGGCGCTCCCGAGTTTGTCCTAAAGGACGATATAAGAGAGTTCAAGAGCGTCATCGACAGCTACAGCCGCAAGGGCTACCGAGTTCTTGTTTTCGGCAGATACAGAGGCATACCCGACGGAAAGGCGCTTACTGCTCCCGTTGAGCCTGTGTGCTTCGTGATGATGTCCAATCCCATCCGTGAGAATGCTCCCGAGACCTTCAAATACTTCGCCGAGCAGGGCGTGGAGATAAAGGTCATCTCGGGCGATAACCCCGTGACCGTTTCTGAGGTCGCCAAGCAGGCAGGCATCAGGAATGCAGGGGCGTATGTTGACGCTACCACCCTCACCACCGATGACGCCATAAAGGACGCTGTAAGGAAGTATACCGTATTCGGACGAGTTACTCCAGAGCAGAAGCGAAAGTTCGTTAGAGCTCTCAAAAAGGCAGGTAAGACCGTTGCCATGACAGGTGACGGTGTAAACGATGTTCTTGCCCTCAAGGACGCGGACTGCTCCGTGGCTATGGCTTCGGGAAGCGATGTTGCCGCTCAGGCTGCACAGCTGGTGCTCCTTGAGTCTGACTTCTCCAAGATGCCCGACGTTGTTGCCGAGGGACGCAAGGTGGTAAACAACCTTGAGCGCTCGGGAAGCCTTTTCATCGTTAAGAATATCTTCTCGCTGATAATCGCTATACTGTCAATCTGCTTCGGTATGAAGTATCCTCTCATGCCCTCGCAGATATCACTCATAAGCGTTTTCACTATCGGACTTCCTGCGTTTTTCCTGTCGTTCATGCCCAACCGTGACCTTATCCGCGGAAGATTTATCACCAATATCCTGCTGAAGGCTCTCCCTGCGGCGCTGACCGATGTTCTGGTGGTAGGTGCTACGATATACTTCGGCAACATTTTCAGCGTTGCCCCGACGGATATAGCTACGGCTTCCACCATTCTCATGAGTATCGTCGGTATGATGATAGTTTACCAGATATCCAAGCCCCTTGATGTGTACAAGCTGGGTATATGGATATTCTGCGGTGTGGGACTTGCCTGCTGTATGATATTCGTCAGCAACCTGTTCGCCATCACCTCAATGTCCAACCGCTGTATCCTCCTCTGCGTGAACTTCTCTATCATCGCAGAGCCCTGTCTGAGATATATGACGCTCATAACCAAAAAGGTACAGGATTTCTTTATCAGGGATAATGCGTAAAAAAGAGCTCCCCGTAAGGGCGGTACTAATATAGAAGATTTACAGTTTATTATTGAGGAGGACCCTTTTGAAAAAGGGTCTCTCCTCAAACTCCTCCCCTAAAACTTTCAGCATTTAATTTAGCCTAGACAGGGCGCTCCCAGTATTATACTGGTTTTCACATCTTGTGTGCAGCGTCCTGTCCGGGCTAAATTCAGTTATAAAGTCTTTGGAAAAGGGGTTCGGGGAAAGAACCTTTCCTCAGAAAGGTTTTTCCCCGATAATTTGCTATAACATTCTATATGAGTGTAGCCCTTAGCTACGGGGAGCTCTTTTGTATAGCTTATGCAGGGGCAGGGAGGGGTTACTTTCTGCCGAAAAGTCCCTTTTTCTCATAGGGCTCGGAGGTGATATCCAGCACCTTGTAGCCGTCCTTCTCAACTGCTTCCCTGAGAACTGCGCTGTCAAGCTCGCTCTCGGAGATTATCTCGGTAATTCCTTTACTGTGTGAGGAGTTTACCTTTTTAGGGGAAACTGCTGCGCGTATAGCGTCGTTGACGTGTGCTTCGCACATACCGCACATCATGCCGTCGATCTTCATTATTGTTTTTACCATATTATACACTCCTTTGGGTTAGTATATGCTGACAATATTATTCTAAACCTTTTCACACTAAATGTCAAGTGGAAGTGCCAATGTTCAGCAACCTTATGAAATGGTCACAGAATAAATCCGCAGACAGGCAAAAATTGCTCCCTTTGTCAGAAATTACGGTTTTGCATTGACTTTTTGCCAAAAATATGGTAATATATATATTGTTCAGTTACTTTTTACTATGTAAGGAGAAAATATTATGAAGAATGTGATCAAAAGAGCGGCTGCGATCCTTCTGACGTTTGCGCTTCTCTTCACAGTACAGATATGTACTCCCATCGGAAAAGTCCACGCTGCACCATACGCGGTATGGCCTACAGAGCCTAAGTACAAGAACATTACAACATACTTCAATCCGCAGAGAAATATCAACGACGTTTCAGGCTATCACAATGCCATTGATATCGAGGCGGCAGGCGGAAGCAATATCTATGCCGCTTACAGCGGAGAGGTCATCTCCGCAGACTGGAAGGGCGCTTACGGTAATATGGTCATCATTTACCATGCGGATCTGGGCGTCTATACCTTCTATGCACACGCTTCTCAGCTGAATACCAGCGCAGGAGCTAAGGTCAATCAGGGTGACTTGATCGCCAAGGTGGGAAGCACAGGTGAGTCCTCGGGAAATCACCTCCACTTCGGTATCTGCAATACCCTGCTGGGGGCTTATCCCGCCCGTACATACTATGATCCGCTTACATATTTCGTTTATTCCGACAACGACGGTACTACCGTTACCACGCCCCCTGCTTCAACTGAGCCTGAGTGCTCATGTTCAGAGGACTGTGCAGGTCTTTACACTACCAAGAATGTTGTTACCTACCTCAATATAAGATCGGATCACAGCACTAATTCTTCCATTGTGGGCTCAATACCCGCAAATGCGGAGTTTAACGTTACCAAGGGTGACGGCAAGTGGGCGCACGTTGAGTACAACGGTGTCAAGGGATACGCATCCATGGATTATATGCAGCTCAAAAAAGCAAACGAACCCGTTGAGTCCGATATGAAGATCGAGAATGTTGCTGCTCCCGAGGGGGTCAATACCCAAGGGCAAGGCTTTCTCCCTCAAGGGCGTTATCACTTCAAATCTGCCCATAACAAAGGTATACGGCGGCGTTTACTTCCGTGAGGGCGAGGCTACAAGTCAGGTGGCTGAGGCTGCTCCCAACGCTGTAAAGTATGACCTTGCGACATATTTCGACAAGAATATAGTCTTTAACGCTCTCTATGACGGAGAGTACACATATAAGATCGTTGCCGAGGATAACAGCGGCAAGTCCTACGAGCTGGTGAACACAGAGTTTACTATCGGCGAGGTAAAGCCTGCCGAGCCCGTTACAACGGAGCCGCCTGAGGATGATCCTGAGGACAAGCCCAAGGGTGACCTTAACGGTGACGGTACGCTCAATGTTTCGGACGCTGTAGTGCTCCAGAGCTACCTGCTCAAGAGCTCAGAGGAATTCTCGGAGGAGCAGTACAAGGCTTCCGACATGAATGATGACGGCTCGGTCGATGTATTCGACCTCATCGAGCTGAAGCAGGCTGTCGTAAAGGCAACTTCATAACGCATAAAAGGGCAGTATCACTGCGGTGGTACTGCCTTTTAATTTTTTATAAGGAGAACAATATGAACGCAGCAAAGATCACAGACGAGATAATGAAAAGACGGAGCACCGACAAGACATTTATGGTGGGACTTGACGGACTCGGCGGCGCAGGCAAGAGCACTGTTGCAGAGGAGGTCAGGAAGCTTCTGGCGGAAAAAGGCGTGAACGCCGAGATATTCCACATCGATGACTTCATCCACCCCAAGGCTGTCAGGTACAATGACGACTACCCTCAGTGGGAGCAGTATTACTACCTCCAGTGGAGGTACGACCACTTCCTTGAGGCTGTGGCAGGGCCCGTAAGACAGGGGAGAGAGCTTCCGCCCGTGGAGCTTTATGACAAGGACAATGATACATATTTCGTGAAAAGCATACAGATCCCCGTTGGAAGCGTAGTTCTTACAGAGGGCATTTTCCTTCAGCGTGAGGAGCTTGAGGGTGCCTTTGACTACATGATATATTTCGATGTTCCCGAGGAGGAAAGACTCAGGAGAGTTCTTCTCCGCGACGGCTATATCGGTGACGAAAGGGCTATCCGTGAGAAGTACGAGAACAGGTATTTCCCTGCGGAGAGGTTCTACGCCGAGAAGTACAGCCCTGCCGAAAAGGCTGATACGGTACTGTAAACAAAACAAACAGCGCTCAGAAGGGAGCTCCCTCTGAGCGCTGTTTTTATGTTACTATATCATGTCCTCTACACTTATTTGAAAGCGTATCTGAAGAATGTATAGAGGTGGGGCTTAACTGAGTTGTCGCCGTGTCCGCCGCCGGGGATGGACTGGTAAACATGGTCAACGCCGTTTCTTGTGAGAATGTCGCTGTACTGCTTGGGGAATGTGCCGACAACAGAATCGTTTGTTCCGCCTGTGATGAAGAATACGTTAGGCTCGGGACCTACGTCTCTGAACTTCATCTCGCTCTCCTGCATACAGCCGGGGTGAGTCATGAACATATCGCTGCCGGGTGTTATACCGGGAGCAGGACACGCTCCGCCTACATAAGCGAAGAGGTCGGGACGCATGAGACCGATGTAGATAGCTTCACGTCCGCCCATTGAGAAGCCTGTGATAGCTCTGTTCTCTCTGCCTGTCTTAACGGGGTAGTTAGCCTCGATGTAGGGGATAAGGCTGTCTGAGATGTCATAGAGGAAGTTGTCATAAGCTTCGCATACTTCCTGATTGATGCCGAAGCCGCCCTGTGAGCCATTCTTGCTTGTATACTGGCTGGGAAGAACAATGATCATCTCTTCTGCCTTGCCGTTGCTGATAAGTCCTGCAAGAAGCTCCTGAACACCCATGCCGCTTAACATGGAGTCTTCGTTGCCGCCGATACCGTGGAGAACGTACATTACGGGGTACTGCTTGGATGAATTATAGTTGGGAGGAAGAATTACATTACAGCTCTTCTGTCCGCCGGTGAATTTACAGTTATAAGTTTTCTTCTCGACCTTGCACTTGTTGCTCTGCTCATTGCCGCTGGGCACTGAAGTAGGCATATCCTGACGGATCTGTGCGTTAAGGTTCTGTCCCTGTGAAATGGGCTTTGTTGTGGTGGTAGTTGTGGTTATTCCGGGAACTGTTGTTGTGGATGTGGTAACAACATCGGGGAACTTGCTTATCTTGCCGAGGAGGAACTGCTTGAGAGTTACAAGGTCTGCAACCGAAACGTCACCGTCGCCGTTGACATCTGAGTTGGGAGCAGCCTTGCCGCTTCCTGCCATTACTGCCAGAATGCTCTTTCTGAGAGGGATAAGGTCGAATGAGTCAACCACGCCGTCGGAATTTGTATCGCCGCGGATACCTGTTGAGGGCTGAACTGCGGGACCTGATGAAGCTGAGATGTATTCATCGATGACGCCTGCCCAGTACTTGCCCATCTTCTCGTAGCCTGCCTTGCTTGGGTGGATACCGTCGCCGAGGTCAGCTGTGCCGTTGAGGCAGCCGTGGATATCGGCAAATGTAACGTGCTTGCCGCTGCTGCTGTACTCCTGAGCGACTTTCTTCACGAGGCTGTTGTAGTTAGCTATCTTCTGGGTGTTGTCTCCGCCGCCGAAAGCGCTGAGCTCGGGAATGGTGGAGAGGAAGATCATGCCGTCTGAGGACATATCTCCCAGCATATAGTCGAGGAGGGTGTGGAGGTCGTCCTCGCACTCGCTCATTGAGCGGTTTGCAGTCATATCGTTTGTACCGATGATGAGAAGGATGATATCGGGATCAGCCTTCTTGACAGCGTTGTTGTTCTTGAGTGTCTCATAGAGACCGCTGTTATTGCTCCAGCCGCCTGCGTGCTGCTTGATAGTGTAGCCGCTGTAGCCTGCATGGTTGTCGTCATAGGTTACGGTCTTTCCGTTGTATGAGAATGTTGCGCTGTTTGAGCCCTCGGGACCTACGAAGTCCACATTGGTGTAGCCCTTTTCCTTGAGGAAGTAGTCCAGGAACTTTCTGTATCCGCCGTCGTCGCCCATACCGAAGGTGATGGAGTCGCCTGCGGGCATGATCTTGATCTTGTCGGTCTTGGAGGTGACAGGAGTAGGATCAACGGTGACGGGAGTAGATGTGGAAGGTGTAACGCTGGGCTTTGTGCCGCTTACAGCACCGAAAGCGTTGTCCACATATATGTCTGCAAGGCTGTCTGTGGTCTCAATGTAGAGAAGGAGATCGGAAGCGCCTGCGGGAATGGTGTAGGTGGGATTTGACACTGATACCCACTGCCCCTTGGAAGCCTTGGCTGTAGCCACTTCATCGTAGTTTTCGCCCGAGCCGTCGTTATACTGGAGAGAGAGCTTCATTGTGGCAGAAGAATCGGTATTCTGCATTGCCATTAATCCGAAACTGTAAGTCTCGCCTGCTTTGAAAGCGTTTTCATCGAGCTCGATAGCTGCACCGTGCCACTTTTCGGTTCTGTCGGAAGCGACGATGCCCTTTGATCCGTCGTAGCCTGTTGAAGCAGAGACACTGGCGCTTCCGCGTCCTGTCCAGTTGCTCTTGCCTGACTCAAAATCGGTGTTGAAGTAATAGCCGTTTGCATCGGGCTCTACGGGCTCTACGGGCTTTTCGGGCTCAGGTCCATTGCCGAGAGTTATCGTATTCTTCTTGACGTTAGCTTCACCGTTGCTCTCCCAGCCTTCAACGTTGAAAGCGACTTCATACATCTTTCCCATCTGGAGACCCTTGGACTCCCAAGCCTCGAAGTGCTTTGAAACGCTGATGGTACCTGACGTTCTTCCGCTGCTGCGGACACTGAAATA
>Ga0255343_1004163_pt1 | contig 14508 bp, 14 predicted proteins | sample wastewater_treat_4_FD_192413 | JGI IMG/M metagenome (GOLD analysis project Ga0255343, IMG submission 192413) | Wastewater microbial communities from Lulu Island WWTP, Vancouver, Canada - plant16 | ecosystem: Engineered > WWTP > Wastewater > Unclassified | place: Canada: Vancouver, British... | reverse complement strand
ATTTTTATCCATTATAATATTAAACAGACTGCTGAATACCTTAGATAATCTATTGTCAGGTTGATTAGCACCGCCTATGATTAAGATACATTTCTCGGAAAGAAAAGGAGCAATATGAGTGATATTTTTGATAAAGTAACTGAGGATCACGACCCAATCAAGAAATTGATTGCGAAGATCCCTGGATTCAAAGGCTATATCGAACGCGGTGACCGCAGAATGTCCGATAAGCTGCTGCGGGAGAAAGTTGCGGACGAGTACGAAGGTTATTATCAGCGGATTTCCGGGTTGCAGCGCGCGCTCATCTCGCAGGGCGGTCTCGCGTATATCGACGATCTTGAAAATGCCGCGATCAAGCTGCGCCAGTTCATCGACCGCGTCCGCACCGCCTCATACGGTTATGCCGGATTATTCGACGCAATCAAGATCAAGGAAGAAGAACTATCCACGATCTATCAATACGATGCAGACCTGCTGGAAAAGGGTTCAACTGTCTCCGCCGCCATCGACAATCTCGAGGCATCCATTGGCACAGAGGGTCTTCCCGCCTCTCTTCGGCACCTGATCGCTGTCGCGCAGGAATGTGTTGACCTTTTTAATACGCGTTCTAATGCCCTCAAAGGCATTGGATAGTTTTTATCACATAAATAAATGGAGGAACCATTATGGCAAGAGTTTTTGATGTTGTTGAATACCCCAGCGAGATGGCTGATGAGCTTGTTCATCGTTTTCCTGAGACAGGTGTGGCTGACCTGCGCTTTGGGTCGCAGGTAATTGTCCGCGAATCCCAGGCTGCTGTTTTCTTCCGTGACGGTCGCGCGCTCGACGTGCTGGGTCCCGGACGCCATACCATTACCACCGCTAACGTTCCCCTGCTGACTGGTCTGCTCGGCAAGCTTTTCGGCGACCGGACGCCTTTTACCGCAGAGGTCTACTTTGTCTCCATGCGCGAGTTCGCAGACCGCAAATGGGGCACCCCCCAACCCATCATCGTCCGCAACACCGGCGTCGGACTTGGAATCGCACTCCTGCAGGGCTTCGGCACCTATAGCTTCCAGGTCAAAGACCCCCAGCAGTTTGTCACCCAGATTGTTGGTCAGCTCGGAGCTTACCGCACCTCGGATATCGAAACCCGCCTCCGCACCATTTTGCTCTCCCGCATGCAGGATCTGCTCGGCGAGACCACCGCGGAGAAGAACGTCCTTGACCTGATCGGACTCACGGACGAACTCAGCGCTGGCGTGCGCGCCAAGGCGCAGGATGACTTCCTGGCGATTGGCTTACTCCTGAAATCCTTCTACATCGGCAACCTCAAACCCTCGGATAAGTCCGCCAAGGAGCTGCGCGATATGGGCATGCTCGACATGCAGACCTACACCCAACTGCAGGCTGCGGACGCCATGCGCGATGCCGCTCAGAATCCTTCCGGCGGCGCTGGTCTTACGGCAGGCATTGGGGCTGGCATGGGGATTGGCAACGTGCTCTCCGGCTCTCTGGCAGGCATGACCCAGGGTCAGGCTGCCCAACAGACCCAGCCAACTACCCCATCCGCTTCCCCCGCGATGCCGGATGTGATGACTCCTGGCGAGGTCGCAGGATTTCTGAAGGTCTCTGAAGAAGATGTTATCGCGGCTATCAACGCCGGTGAGCTCAAAGCCCGCAAGATCGGCAGCGCGTATCGCGTAAGCAGGGATTCCCTGCAGGAATACCTGCGCGGTTAGACCGACTTTGTAACAAAAAGAGGCTGTCCCAAGAAATAGGTACAGCCTCTTTTGTTATCAATAAAATGACTTACTTTTTGCCAGCCATTATCGCATTGACAGCATCTCCAACGGAATGGATACTGCGCGCATCCTCATCAGAGATATTGACGTCAAATTTTTCACAGAAACCATCGATCAGGAAGAATTGATCCATCGAGTCTGCTTTTAGATCTTCGATGAAACGAGTATCCATCGTGATATTGTCCCCATCGATTTTCAAGACGTCCATGACAACAGATTTGACTGCTTCGAAAACTTCGTTTTGTTCCATTTTTTACCTCTATTGTTATAATGACCTTTACTCTAACACAAGGGTTTGACAATTAGTATTACCTCTACTATAACACCTTATGATGAAAAAAGATGCATTCCTTCCCCGAAGAAAAGACGATCATCTGCGGATAAATCTCGAACGCGATGTACAATCAGATATAAGCACCGGTTTTGAATTATTACGCCTGAAGTCTGATCCCTGTCAGAGATTGGATTCCAGCAGGGTAGATACCTCCTTGCTCCTCTTCGGCAAAGTCTTATCCGCGCCGATCTTGATCTCATCCATGACGGGAGGAACCCCAGAGGGTACGGCTTTCAATCGTCGGTTGGCACTCGCGGCAGAACATTGCGGCATTGCCATGGGCGTCGGTTCGCAGCGAATTGCCATAGAAAATCCAGAACTCGCGCCGTCGTTCAACTTACGCGAGTATGCGCCCACCGCGCTTCTTTTTGCCAATCTCGGAGCAGTGCAGCTTAACTACGGCTATGGCATCGAGGAATGCCAAAAAGCGGTCGACATGCTCCAGGCGGATGCGCTTTACCTGCATCTCAATCCGCATCAGGAAGCCCTCCAACCGGAAGGCGACCATGATTCCTCCGGATTAATCCCCAAAATTGCAGAATTATGCCGTCTGCTCACCGTGCCGGTGCTCGTGAAGGAAGTTGGCTGGGGTATTGATCTGCATACCGCCCAACAGCTTTTGGAGGCGGGAGTAGCCGGCATTGATGTTTCCGGCGCGGGCGGCACGTCCTGGGCTAAGGTGGAAATGCACCGCCTCAGTGAAGCGGGACTTTCCTTACCAGACGAGTTTTTTTTGGACGCGGGCATTCCTACAGCCTCCAATCTCTACGAGTATAGAAAACTATCAGGAAATCCGCTGATTATTGCTTCTGGCGGGTTACAAAATGGCAGCGACCTTGCCAAATCGCTTGCTCTCGGCGCCAGACTGGGCGGCTTCGCACGAAAATTCTTGCTTGCCGCGAATCTCGGTGAGCTTGAATTGATCCGCGAAATCGAAACGATCAGCTACGAACTGCGGGCTGAGATGGCTGCTTGTGGAGTACCGTCCCTGAAAGATTGGAATATTGAATTTTTGGAAGGTCTGGAACGATTATGACTGATTTTTCTGTTCTTAAAGAAGAATTTGAGACTATCCTGAAAGAACTTGTGCTTGCCCGGACGCCAAAAAACCTTATCGGTCTGCGCGAAATGGTCAGTTACCATTTTGGTTGGAACGATCCAGCTCCCAAAACCGGCAAACGTTTGCGCCCGATGCTTTTGCTTGCTTCCAGTCACCTCTTTGGGGGCAACCCGCAGGAATTGATCCCCGCCGCTGTCGCTATGGAAGTGTTGCACAATTACACGCTGGTGCATGACGATATCGAAGACGAAGGAGAAACCCGCCACGGACGGGTATGCCTCTGGCGCCAATACGGTCTCGCACAATCATTGAACACAGGCGATTTTCTTTCCACGATGGCGCACGATATTTTCTTTGAGGTGGAACCGTTTGTCAAACCTGGTGATTTCAAGCGCGCTTATGCTGTTTTCCGCCAGGCATCATTGGGCGTTTTGCGCGGTCAGTACATGGACATCCACTTTGAAGATGAATCCAATGTCTCCGTTGACGACTACTTGGAAATGATCCATCTCAAAACTTCCTGCCTAATTTCCGCATCTATCCGAATAGGCGCAATTCTCGCGGGGGCTGATGAGACGGTTGATGCCATCCTCGCGGAAATTGGCGATCATGCCGGGCTGGCTTTTCAGATCCAGGATGACTATCTGGGTATCTGGGGGGACACTATCGCGACCGGTAAATCCAACCTGACCGATCTCATTACCCGTAAAAAGACCTACCCGATCCTGCTCGGGTTGTCTTGCTGCCCATCTTTCAAAACCGCTTGGGATGCCAATGCGCAAGTCACGCCGGAACTCGCAAGGCATATGGCGGAACTGCTTTCCAACTGCAGCGTGGATGAAAGCACGATCGAAGCTGTCTTTTATCACCTGAAGCAAATCCGGGAACGACAAAAAAGCCTCCCTCTGGGTGAAGAAACAAAAAATGATTATCTTTGGAGCTTGATGAATTCCGCGTTTAGTCCGACTTTTGGGGTGAGCTCGAAATCGGCGCAGTGAATCTGACCCGCCAAGCTGCAACGATCAGCCCAAGCCCCACCCAATAATATGGCAGTCCGAAGGTATCCAGGCTGAAGCCTTCGAAGAGCAGAGCGATAATCAAGAGCTGCCCTGCAAGACTAATCGTACTGAGCAGTCCGGATTCATTTATTCTTTCCAGTTCTCTTGCGGTGCGCCAATGCAGAACCAACCATGCTGTAAAAATGGAAAAACCTACAATACCCGTCTCTGCGAGCAACCTGACCCATAAGTTTTTGGCATTGGGAATGAAACTTTCGTAAAGCAGAGCTCTCAATGTCTCAGGAAGCTGGTAACCGAAACTGGGGATTGTTTCCGGGAAATAATAACCCGACACTCCCAGACCGCTGCCAAACCATGGAAACTTCAGATAAACGTTGAAAGCAGCTTGCCAATACGTAAATCGCTCAGCAATGCTGAGCCGACTCGCCCACCCCATGATTCCGTATTGCCGCAGTAACGTAAAATTAAATAAGTTAGCCATGCGGGGTTCCAGCCGCCACATGATCACACCAGCTATCGATATAAAAACAATCATCACCAACAGGACTGAAACCCAAAGAGAAATTTTCGCAACAATACGCTGATTTTTATTCATTCCTTTGACAGAGTTTGCTTCACGCTTTTCTAACACGCTGTTTGCTATCCTGTTAGATGCACGGACAAAGAGTACCATGAAAATCGCGATAATTGCCAGCCACCCAATCCGCGAAAAACTCAGAAACATACTCAAAATTCCACCTGCAAGCAAAAGATTTTCAAAAGAAACCTTTCCAAACAAATGCATCGGATAGACAGTTTCCTTCCGCACTGTGAATCCCAGCCAAAGTGGGATGTAGAGAATGTTAAGCTGATGTGCTAGCCACGAAGGTTCATAGGCTAGACCGTTTCCCCGTCTCTCATACAACATTCCCGACGCAGAAAAGGCTTTTTGAATCCATATTAAAAATTTTGGAAATGATCCGAATGCTTTAAACGCTATGAACTGCGCCAGCACAATTACGATAATGACAGCTCCTCCCGCATTCATCCATTGCATGGCTTCGCGAAATTGCTGCTCGTCCTTCAGTAGATAAATGGTAGACAGATAAAAACCAAAGCCGAATAAAAGCGTAATAAATCCTTCAGCAGCATTCCTCAAAACTGGTACATCCCTAAAACTGGGCAATTCCCGCATATACGCCAGAAAAGTTGAAAAAAGTGCGAACAAAAAGAAAAAATAAATTGGTTGAAACTGCCTAGGAAGAGTTCTATTTTTCAAAAATTCCGGTATTACTACTGTAAGGAGCAACGCAAGCATTGGCAAAAAAGCCAAAGGCGCTACCATCGTACCCCCAAACGCTTTTGCAAGCAGCGGAAAACTGGTTACAGGCAGCGTCAAAAGGAATAGCTTCCAGTTAAACTTTGAAAATTCTTTTCGGAACTTATTCACGTTCGCTTTCTTTCATCTCAATTTCTCCGATAACCAGCGCAGTTACCAAACCTGCAAGCGCTCCGACAAGTATCAAGATAGGACGATGAAATGCCACCGGATATTCTGGAACTGGTGCCAGCTGGTATTGGCTGACGTTGAGCTCACCTGTCAACCCAAGGCTTAGCGGGCTTTCCCTTAAGATAATGTTTTCGGTTTCACTTATAATTTGTTGCGCTTCGTCTACTGAGAGGGATTGACAGAACGGCAGTGATTGTTTCTCAATATCTGAGAGGCAGCTTTTGAGCATCATTTGGCTTGCCTTAGCTTCTGTAAGTGCGAGAGCGTGCGGATAGGCTTCACTCAACCGCTCGTATGCTGATTCTGCCCACGCAGTTGCGATCCATGCTGCTTTTTCCGGTTCATGGTCTCTTACCTTAATGATATTGCTCATTAATTGCCGCTCAATCCGCGTTTTATGGATCAGTTCACTGTATGTGTATGTCAATCCCCTTGTTTCAAGTTTTTTAATCGTCTGCTCGACAACGTCAGGGTGGAAAATTAGAGTTCCGACAATATCCACCTGTGCGTCTACCATGATCTCTGAAACGTTAGTTCCCGTGACAACTTCCAGATTCGTGGTGAGTTTTGATCTCGCTTCATAAATTGTCGGCAGAAATATGCTGATAAGCAATCCAATGATCGCACCGAGCAACATCAAACCTGTCAAACCCATCCAATCGCAGAATTTGCTTCGGAATATTTTTGGTACAAAGTCTATTTTAGTGTTGGGTTTTTGCACTATGCTCATCTTGCTCCGGCTGTTCCATTTTTGATATTTTAACACTGCTAGGATGGAATGACAAACCTCGACACTATTAGGACACTATTAGGTAAAATGTGGTTATGATAACCTATACGCTTGAGAAACCCACTGTTACCTGTCGGAACGTACTCGGGGAATCACCGATTTGGGACACTGACCGCGCGAAGCTATTCTGGGTCGATATAGACCTGGGCTTGCTATATGGATTTTGTCCCTATACGCTTGAAGTAGAAGTCCACTCTATCGGACAGAAGGTAGGCTGCGTTGCTCTGACCAAATCGGAGCGTCTACTGCTCGCGACTGAATTTGGTTTCGCCTTCTATCAACCAGGCGATCCTCCCCCACAAAACTTTTGTAATGTAATTCCCCTTGGCAGCGGTAATATGTTCAACGATGGAAAGATATCGCCCGATGGCGCTTTTTGGGTGGGGTCAAAGGGTCCCGCCGGAACATCCAGACTTTACTCTCTCGATCAAGACCTATGCTTTACAACCGTAATTGACGGTCTATCGATTTCGAATGGAATCGGCTGGAGCCAGGACGGGTGTTTTTTCTATCACACAGATTCGTTTGACCGCCATATCTACCGCTACACAACCGTTAATAATGCGCTCACGCGCAGAGAAATCTTCTACACCCCGCCAACTGGCACTCCCGATGGGCTGACGATCGATTCGGACGGGAATATTTGGACAGCTTTGTGGGATGGCAGCCGTGTTATCCAGCTTTCACCTGAAGGGTTTGAGCTCGCTGAAATCCTACTGCCAGTTTCCCGCCCCACCTCCGTGAGCTTTGGCGGCGCGGATTTGAGAACACTTTTTATTACGAGCGCTTCGGTTGACTTGTCCGCAAAAGAACTTTCTACTCAACCATACGCAGGGGACTTATTCTCTATACGCCTTCCCAACTTTGGTCTGCCAGAAAATCGCTATAAGCTACACGCATTTCCCTTATAAAAATAAATGCTAGCCCCTAATCGTCATCGATTTCGCCAGTCTTTTCGCTGCGCAGGCGCTCGTGCGTATCCAGGATGCGTTTTCTCAACCGCAAGTTCTCTGGCGTTACTTCGAGCAGCTCATCGGCTCCTAGGTATTCGATCATCTCATCGAGGCTCATCTGTCTTGGCGGGTCAAGTCTCTCGTCCAAATCCCGGATGGATTGGCGCATATTGGTGAGATGCTTTTTCTTTGCGATATTGATCGCGAGATCCTGAGCACGCGGTGTTTCTCCTACTATCATCCCTTCGTATACTTCCACTCCCTGCCCGATAAACAGCGTACCTCTTGGTTCTGCGTTCTTTAAACCATAAGTTGAAGAAACTCCACCCTCTCTAGCAACAATAGAGCTGGAATTCCTGCTTTCAATCGCTCCTTCCAAGGGACGCACGCCCACATAAAAGCTATTCAGGATGCCTTTTCCGCGCGTTGCGTTCAGGAATTTGTAGCGAAAACCAAGCAATCCACGGGTCGGCATCGAATAAATCAGATGCACGGTCCCATCAGGATTATTCGTCATGTTGGTCATCTTCCCCTTTCGCTGCCCCAGCATCTCCACCACGATACCAACGCTTTCACTGTCCACATCAATATGAACTTCTTCAAAGGGTTCCATTTTTCGTCCGGATTCATCTTCAACGATGATGGCTTCCGGTCGGCTTACCTGGAATTCATAACCTTCCCTCCGCATCGTCTCGATCAAGATGCCGAGATGCAGTTCACCCCTGCCCGAAACTAAAAACGTGTCTTTTTGCTCGGTTTGGGCGACCCGCAGTGCGATATTAGTCCGCAACTCCTCGTTCAGACGTTCCCAAAGCTTTCGGGTGGTACCCCACTTGCCTTCTCTGCCGCTGAATGGCGACGTGTTCACACCAATGGTCATTTGGACAGTTGGTTGCTGCACATGGATAGCTGGCAATGCCACAGCATGCTCAGGATCCGCGAGTGTCTCACCGATTTGGATATCCTTCAATCCGCCAATCGTTACTATTTCACCGGCTTCAGCTTTTTCTATAGCCGCCTTGCTTAAGCCCTGATAGGTAAACAGATATTTCGCCTGGATCCTTTCGAGGCTTCCATCCAGCTTGATGCGCGTCATTTGTCCGCCAGCCTTCAGGGAACCAGCATGAATACGTCCAGTAGCGGTGACGCCGCTGTATTCATCATAGCCTAGGTTGGTCACCAGCATCTGGAACGGCGCTTCCAAATCCGCCAATGGTCCGGGAATATGCCTGAGAATACATTCAAACAAAGGCGCAAGGTTGTTCTCGAGTTTTTCTGACGTACCTGCTTTGCCATCCAAACCATCAGCATAAATAATGGGAAACTCCAGCAATTCGCTGCTTGCGCCAAGCTCCACAAAGAGATCAAAAGTCGCATTCAGCGCCTGATCAGCGTTCGCATCACGCCGGTCGAGTTTATTGATCACCACAATTGTCGGTAAATTCTTGGCAATTGCCTGTTTGAGCACAAAACGCGTTTGAGGCTTGGGTCCCTCAACCGCGTCCACCAGCAGGAGCACGCCATCCACCATGTTCATGATGCGTTCCACCTCACCGCCGAAATCAGCGTGACCGGGCGTATCAACGATGTTGATTTTTACCAACTCTCCCGTCTGGTTATCAGGCAGTGTGATAGCGGTGTTTTTGGCAAGAATGGTAATTCCTCTTTCCCGTTCCAGATCATTTGAATCCATGATCCGTTCCTGGACTTTTTGGTTTTCCCGAAATACTTTTGCCTGCTTAAGCATCGAGTCGATCAGGGTCGTTTTGCCATGATCTACATGCGCAATAATTGCCACGTTTCGAATATCCCTGCGTTCCTTTAACATTAATTCATCTCCACATCCAATAAAAAACCCGGCGAACCGGGTTTTTCTTATTCATTCAGACCTATAACATCCCAAAAGTTTGGGGGCGCCTCAACCGGTTCATCCACGATTTCAACTGCTTTTCGCAGTCTGTCCAAAACCTGACTGACTTTTTCTTCGTCGTTCGCGTGAATCTCAAAAAGCGGCTGCTTTTCAGCTACTTTATCGCCAATTTTCACTCTGACCAGGATGCCCACGCCAAAGTCGATTTTATCGCCTTTTTTGGAGCGCCCCGCGCCAAGAGTAACTGAACTCTCGCCGACTTCTTTCGCATCGACCGTTTTTATATAACCGCCCTTTTCCGCATAGATGATCCGTTTTATGCGGGCTTTTGGAAGCTTTTCGAGATCACGTATATAAGATACATCACCACCTTGTGCGATGACCAATGCTTCCAGCTTCTCCATAGCGCTGCCATCTGACACAGCATTTTCTGCCATAGCCAGAGCTTGCCCCATAATTTTCGCTTTACCTCCGAGGATGAGCATATACGCCGCGAGATGAATGCAGTGGTAACGATAGTCCGCAGGCGCCTTGCCGCGCAGCAGTTCAACCGCCTCTTTTAGCTCAAGTGCGTTACCGACCGCCTCCCCAAGCGGCTGATCCATAGGAGACAGCACGGTTATAACCCTGCGTCCGCTCAGATTGCCAATTGAGACCATTACGTTTGCAAGCTTTCGGGCTTGCTCAAGCGTCTGCATAAACGCGCCTTTGCCGACCTTGACATCCAAAACGATCGCGTTTGCTCCGCCGGCGATCTTTTTGCTCATTACCGAAGAGGCGATCAGCGGGATGGACTGCACCGTGCCGGTGACGTCGCGCAGGGCATACAGCTTGCCATCCGCTGGAGCCAAATCTGCGGTTTGCCCGGTGAGGACAATACCGATTTGTTTGAGTTGGCGGATGAATTCTTCCGTGGAAAGGTCGCTCCTATAACCAGGTATGGATTCAAGCTTATCGATCGTTCCTCCGCTGAAGCCCAAACCCCTGCCTGACATTTTTCCGACAGGCAGCCCACATGCGGCCACGATCGGAGCAACGCTCAGGGTGGTTTTATCCCCGACGCCGCCGGTAGAATGTTTATCCACGACCGGTTCACCGATTTCTTTCAGGTCGAGAACCTCTCCCGAATGTGCCATTGCCATGGTCAGGTCAGTGATTTCCTGATCAGTCATTCCATTCAAGAGAACTGCCATTGCCCAGGCTGCCATTTGGTAATCGGGAATCTCGTCATGTGTGTAAGCAGAGATCAAATAATCGATTTCCTGCTTGGTCAGGGGCAGCTGGTCCCTTTTCTTTATGATTAAATCCAAAGCGCGCATTTCAGACAACTCATTCCGCGGGATAGATACAAATCTTGCGATTTGGCTCTTCACCGATTGATTCTGTGTAGACCAGTTCGTTTTTGCGCAATTCGATATGGACAATTCTGCGTTCGTTGGCAGGCATCGGTTCCAGACACTGTCGCCTGCCGGTGGAGACTACTTGTTCCGCCATTCTGCGGGCAAGTTTCTGAAGCTCAGTCTCTCTCCTATGCCGGAAGTTTTGTACATCTAATTGCAGCGGCACCCATTGGTTCAATTTTTTATTGATGATCAGGCTCGTGATGTACTGGAGCGCGTTCAGTGTTTCTGCCCGCCTGCCAATCAAAAAGCTCATGTCAGAGCCTTCAATATTTACATAGATGGTTTCCCGATTCTCGTCTTCCTGATAAACTTTCCGAACGCTAACACCAGCCTGGACTTCCATTTTCCTCAGCAATTCAGCAACAGTCTCCTGAACAATGCTTTCGATATCGGTATTATCCAGGTCAATGGGCGCATTTTGACTGGCGTCAAGTTCTGCTTCGAACATTTCCCCAAAATTGAGGTCATCACCCTTTTCAGAGACTTCGTTCGTATCTTCCGGTTCATTTAGGCGCTCAGGTTTCAGGATGCTTTCAAGTACGGTCAATTTAACACGGGCTTGCTTCGACGCAAACCGGAATAAATTCCGTTTTCCTTCATCCAACACCTCAACATCCACATCATCTCTGTCGAGTCCCAATTGTTCCAATCCCTTTTCGATCGCCTCTTCAACAGTCGGAGCGAGGACCTCAAGGGTGGTTCTTTCTTTTGACATCAGACACACTCTACTTTCACATTCGCTTATTTCTTCATCTTTGGACGCTGGCGTTTCACAGACGCCCGGGCTGAAGGTTTGCTTACCTTCTCAACTATGACAGGTTTTTCTTCCTCTTCTTCATCAGGCAAATCAGGGATAACGATGCTCGGTTTAGCAGCTTTGGGTTTGGATTTCACCCATGGGAAGATTCTCGACCAGTCGGTTCTGCCCATCGCCGCGTATTGTGCGATGGTGGTCAGGTTGCTGACCACAAGATATAGCGCCAGACCTGCGGAGAATTGGTATGCCAACATACCCATAACGACCGGCATAGTCATATTCATGCTGCTCGTCATGGCAGCGCTCTGGTCGTTTCCGCCTTCTGTGGGCGGCGCCATAACACGGGATTGAACCAGTGTGGTTAGCACTACCAATATTGTCAGAACCGGAATTCCAATACCGAAAACCGTCAAGCGTTCCGGTTGACCAAGATCCATCCATAAAAAGCGGTTTTGCAGAGGCAAGATTTTATTGGGATCTAAAAATGGATAAATTATGCGCTCCAGCTTGATAAGCTCAAGCGGCGTGCTTGCCATGGCGCGCATAATGCTCTGATAAAGTCCAATAATGATGGGGAATTGAATTAACAATGGAAGGCATGATCCGAACGGACTCACACCGAGTTCGCGTTGAAGTTTAAATTGCTCTTCAGCTAACTTTTCTTTGTTGTCCTTGTACTTTTCCTGCAGCTTAAGATAGCGTGGGCTTTTCTGCAGTTCTTGAATTGCTTGAGAAGATTTTATTTGCTTGGCAGTCAAAGGAAAAGTGATCAACTTGATCAGGATTGTGAATAGAATGATCGCCAAGCCAAAATTTTTGACCAGCATGGTGATCATCAACAAAACATTTGTAAAAGGTTGAATAATCAGGGTATTCCACATAGTCGGCCTCTCTATTTCGCAGGTTTAAAGGTCCAGACAGGTTGACCTTGGAAATCGAACGCATAGATAAGATTGTCACCTTTTATGGCGGCAACCAAAATCAGGTTTTCAGTAACGACTGGCGTGCTGTACACATTCCCGCTGATAACACGCGACCAGACCGATTTTTGGGTCAAGTCATAGAATGTTATTGTGCCATCTTCGAGAACCGCCACAAAGCCTTTATCTTCCACCAATGCAAGCCCCGCGGGCATCGCGCCGCCGGCGTAAAGCTGCCAGTTTTCCGCTCCGGTATCAGCGGACAGGGAAACTATCTTTCCAGCTTTGTCGCTGAGGATCACCTCTCCATCCACGATGAGCGGTTTCCCCCAAATGCTCTCGAGGGTGCCGCTGCCATCGTAGCTCCAGACGATCTTTCCCGTCTGGCGGTCAATGCGAACAAATTCATGCGCCAGGGACCCAACAAAAACCGAATCGGTTTTCGGGTCATAAGCTGGTGCTGCTACTACTGCACCGTTCATTGGAATTTCACGGATTGTCGTCCCGTCTGCTTTATTTAGAAATAGGATCTTGTGATCCTGCGAGCTGACAATCACCATTTCTTCAACAACCAGCGGCTCCGAAATGTAAGCGAAATCACCTTGGTGCGTCCATAAAAGGGTGTTGCTGTCATCGATCGCGTATATACTGCGGTCAGTATTGGGGACGATGATCAGGCTGCCGTCTTTCACGGCTTTAGCCTGATACCAGCCTTTGGCAACTTTGAAAGTCCATTCCACAGTTGGAATTCCTGAAATATTGATTTTCATGAAATCATTCGCAAAATCACCGACGTAAATGTTTTCGCCATCGATCAGCGCAGGAGCGTAAAATACCTGCTTTACATTGGACTTTTCCGGATATCGCCAGGTTTCCTGACCATTGACCGGATTCAAATGGCGAATGTAATTCATATACGAAACAATAACATGGTCCGAATTAGCGCTGATGCCTGGTGTGCTCTCAGCGCGCGGACCCATGGCGCAGCCGGCAAGCAGTAATCCTGCCAGCAGCACGATCAACAGGGAACGCAAAATTTTTTTCTTCATAAATCTCCTAAGGTACCGGGTCAAATCCGCCTTTATTGAACGGGTTACAGCGCGCGATGCGTTTGGCACCCATCCAACCACCTTTCAGCGCGCCGTATTTATACACAGCCTGGTAAGTATAGTGTGAACAGGTCGGGTAAAAACGGCAGGTATCAGGCGGTATTGCTTTTGATAGTGTTTTTTGATAAGCCTTGATCAATATCAGAATGAGTATTCGCGGAAGATTCTTAAGTGTGAAAGGCAGATCCGAAAGCTCAGGATCTTGCGTTTGGCACCCAGTCTGAACGCTCAACGTTTGCTCATTCATTTTTAGCTTTCGCAAAAAATGCACGTTTAAATAAATCCTGAACCGCGTTGTCAACTTCCCGCGGTTCAGCGAAAAGAAGTTTCTTTCTGGCAATCAAAATGCAATCCATACCAGCATCAAGTCGTTTCAGGTTCTCAACAGTCCTTGGGCGTAATCGACGCTTGCACCGGTTGCGCTGGACCGCCCCTCCGACTGATCGGCTCGCAATAACAGCAAATCGAATGGTCCGGAAGTCATTGGGCTTCGTCACGAGAATAGCCAGCGGATTCGCTCTGGATTCTCCCTCTTGTTTGACCTTTTGAATTATCCTTGGGTCTTTGAGGCGTATGATCGAAAGCCCGGTATCTGACCTGACTTCCATCCCAAACAGCTTACCAGTTAACGCGCTTGACGTGATTATTCGCTTTTGGGGCAAGCTTATAGCGTCCGCGCTGGCGGCGCCGCTTCAGCACTTCCTGACCATCACTGGTTGCCATTCTCGCGCGGAAACCATGCACACGCAAACGACGGCGAACTTTTGGTTGATAAGTTCTTTTAGTAGACATCACAATTCCTTTCAGAAATCCGCCGGCGCAGCCTGAGCCCGCTCAAACGGATGTTGTTATCAGCTTTTTGTTAATAATGTAACCTAGTAATTTTACCTTAAGAGCCTTACCCGTCAAGGAAAAAGAACCTGAGACCGTTGAAAAACAAGCCCCAAACCCTTCCACTGACCCAACATTCATGGTTTAATTAATCCATCCTGCAAACGAAAGGCGATAGGCACAGATGGG
>Ga0255343_1004162_pt1 | contig 14511 bp, 5 predicted proteins | sample wastewater_treat_4_FD_192413 | JGI IMG/M metagenome (GOLD analysis project Ga0255343, IMG submission 192413) | Wastewater microbial communities from Lulu Island WWTP, Vancouver, Canada - plant16 | ecosystem: Engineered > WWTP > Wastewater > Unclassified | place: Canada: Vancouver, British... | reverse complement strand
CAAGTTTATAGGCAGCATCTAATCCGCTCCAATTCATAACGTCACGAGTGCCCTCCACACTACCCCATTTGCCGGCATTTTCTGGAGTAACCTGGTTCCAGTAAGCTTCGAAATTACTTATCTGCGAAGAACTGTAAATATTTCCAACAAATTTTGGTTGTTTATGAGCCAGCGGTGGACCTTCCCATACTTCACCTGGCAGTTTTGTTGAACCTGGTTCTCTATTATCAAGGTTTCCTACCGTATAATATAGATATGACTTACCAAAGGCAATTTTGTCAATATCCAATCCATCTTCGCGTGCGCCAATTTGAAAAGTTTGAGTTAAACTATCTGGATCGTCAATAATAAAAGTAACAAGGCTCTCAGCGGAACCCTGATATGCATTTCGTGAAAGATTAACCCATTTCCAAACCCCAGAACCAAGACCGCCTGCGTCACGAACAATTTCATTCGGTCCCGAAAATCCGGCAGTAGCAAGTCCATTTATACAAACCCAAACAGAATCAACTGAGGGATCTTTTTCTCCAAATCCTTTGCCATAGAAGAAACTGTCATCATTAAATGTCTCTGCTCCCGTTCGTAAACGGACAAAAAGGTCATAGCTCCCGGTATCTGGGAAAGTTACTTCGTAGGATATTACCCGGGCACTACTGCCAGGATTGTAAGCTGTTAAATTCGTTTGAATAGTTACATAAGTAATCGAATCCTCCTCTAATATACTGAAATCACTTCCCACAACTCCAGATTCGGCTTCGACAACTACTGGCTTTTTGATCTCATCAAGATATACTATCCGAAAATTATCAATATAAATCTCGTTATCCACATTCGCCGAATAGCTGAAATGAATCGGCGCTCTGACGACGGTTTCATTATCCGTTATCGTAAAATCTTTTGTATAGGCTGTCCAGGTAGTGGTAAGATCTGCCGGGCGGATAGCCGTATATTCACTATAGGAATAATTACCGACGGTAAAATTGACCTGCGCCCCGGCTCGCCGAGCCTTAGCCCAGACGGTAAAGCGATAATTTCCACCTGGAACTACCGGAATACTATCAGCCACTATTTGGAGATCCCACTGATTTGATCCAATTTCAGTAACAACGACTTTTAGAGCCTGATTCCCGTGCTGTACAACGCTATCGATAATTTCGAAATCGGCGCTACCGGCCAGTTTCTCTATTACCCAGCCATCAACATCTCTACCGGAGACTACTCCAAGATCAGTTGCTTCAAAACTGCCATTGGTAACTAGCTGAGCATTTAAATTTATAGCCGTAAAAACCAATAGCAAACAAGTAACAAATACTTTGCCAATTGCTAACATTTTTGATTTTTTAGACATATTTGCTCCTTATATTTTTTCGTTATTCTTATCCTACATTTTTAAATATAACATTTAATCAATTACCTGTCAATAGATGATTTGCCGCCATCACAATAAACATATAGGTACAGGCACCACCAATGATATATTCGCGTTCCTGCCATAGATACGGCCAATCTTTATCCTCGGGGAAATCTGGGCGAACCAGATTAACAGCCGCCCAAAATGTACCACCGGGAATATAGCTCCAATCGGCGCGATTCGCTCCATAGGCGATTGTCGGTGAATTTGCGCCGACTCCAGAAACCAGACTATTGGTAGTGCTACCCGGTCGGCATCCGAGTAAGAAATTGACTACCGAGTATAAATGATCCGGTGAGAACACATCCGGCCAGGCTTTATGCAGAAAATAGGCGGAATATCCCAGATATTCTGGGGTGCGGGTTGGGCAACCAAACGGAGTTTCATTCATTATTTTGTCCATTTCCGGCTTTAATTCTTTAGCCGCCGTATAGATAACCGTTTTAAATTCTTCACAATCAATATAAGGCATAACTCGTGCAATTGCCGTAGCGCTTAGTTGAAATTTTTTTACAATTTCATCCTTCATACTGCACAATTCGTCCTTGTATTTCTGGGAATTGGTCGTTATGATCAGTTCACATAAAGCGTTCACGCGGGCGTTATCTCTCATAAATTCACTAACGCTGCTCTGATTCTTGTTGGCTTCATACAGCGCTTCGGCGACGGTGAGGCATTCTGCCGCCAGTTCATCGTTATACCCTTTCAAGACTCGAGCGGCGGCCGCTAAACCGGTTGCTCCCGCCAGTTGTAAATCCGCCTTTTCATCGGTAAAAACCAGACGGTCATCTAAATCGGGAATATAAACTTGAATTTCATGGGCATTCAGTTCCGGATCGAAAATTTTAGAGTAGCGATTGGCTACTTTTTTATACCACAATTCTTCAATATTAGCGGCTTTAGCTTTGGCTTCCGGATCGTCGAAAACTTTGCCGTCCGTCATCGTGGACCCGTCACCAAGCAAGACGTACTGGCGTAAAGTAGGACAGATGATCCCGCGATAAAGGCGGCCAAACTGCCGATAGCCCGCCAGAATCGTCAGCACACCATGCTCTACCTGTTGCAGGATATCAGGCTTGCCATCCGGCTGATGAATCTCGACGTGATGATTTTCCTGATCAACAAAAGTATTATCCCATTCGATTCCGAACTCTTCATAAGCCAGCGCCAGGGTCAGAACCGCCTGAGCTTGCGATTCCACTCTGAGATCGTAATCACCGGCATCATGCCAACCGCCGACGTTCAAACCCGGCACATGCTCTAAAGGCTTATATTGCGTGAGAGTTGAGGTCATTCCTTCATTATTATAACCATCGAAGTGTCTAATATTCAGCGGCATCATCAGGGCATCATCCATGTGACAAGCGCCATGCCAGACCCGGTATTTTTGGTTCACGCGCATATGGCACATTTGAACTGGTAAAAAATAATCCAGCGTTGGTTGCCAGACATTGTGCTTGTAAATGGCGGGATCAATCCGGAATGAGTTACTGACCTTATTGCCATATTTTACCACATAGATACCAGATTCCTTGATATCGGAAAAATCCAGTAATGCATATTTATATCGGAGATATTGTCCCCATTCCTTTGGTTCCTGTTCGATTATTACCTTATATTCACCATTGTCGGTAATTTTATACAATGTCGCATTTTGAATATTCGTTTCGCGTTTATCCAATTCGATGTAGGCGATCTTCTTCTGATTAGGATGATAACCAACCTGAGAAATATGAATAACCGGTTCATATTTATAGTTGGGAATGACATTAGGGGTTATTACCCATTCAATTGCATTTTTAGTAACGCCGCTTGGAACCAGCGAACGCACCACAAACCAGCCGTTATTATGTTGCAAACTACCATCAAGCAAAACGAGTTTACTCCCCTTACTTTCGATTTTCATACGAAAGAGATCGCTTTCCGGCGCAACGACCAACACCTGACCTTCAGCTAAAGCTGGCGCTTCGGCTTCACCGGCATCGTTAAGCACCGCTTCGCCTTCCGGCTGGCGTTGAAAAATACCGGATTTCCCGTCCATATAATAGTGTTTACCGTACAAATTGCCCGGAAATAATTCCAGATTGAATCCAATTTTCCCCACCCAGTCTGGCGGGATCGGTTCGTCAAAGTCAACCGTTACGAAAATTGACTGACCTTTCGCTCTTACTCTAATAGTATATTTGGTGTGAAGATCAGGATAAATGATAGGATTGAATCCTTGCCGATTCAAAGATTCATCCGGAAAACTGCAAGGTATGCTAATCTCATTCTTTTTCCGGTCAACCTTACGACTTTCAATCGCGAGAGTCTGGGGACTGACGCCTCGCTTTTGTAAGCCTTCGCCCAATTTAGCAGTCGGTTGCCATTGCCCGGGTGTGGCGTTTAGTCGAATTTCACCGTTAGTCGCCACGCGATTTTCATGCTGAATAATTTCCAGACCGCCCTGATGTCCTTCGGAAAAAGTATTATGGAAAAAAAGAACATTCAGTCCAGGCATTTCAAAATAGTCCTGATCATTGAGCACCAAACCTTTTTTATCGGCGGCATTCAGAGAGGCAAACAATCCTAAAAAAGCGACCATAGGGATTGCAAAATACCAGGATTCAATGAATTTAAAAAAACAGCTTTTCATAAACACTCCTTATCAAAATATATTTTAGATTGGATAAATATTTAACTATCAACATTGATTCACCCACGGCGAGCCTTTTGATGAGTATTGTAAAAATATAAAGTAGTCAGGAAAACAATGAAGTAAAAACTCAGCCCAATATAAAAGGTTAAAGTGTAACCGCAAACCATTGATAAAATTACCGCTAGCACGGAACCAAGAACCGACATACTACCATTCACTCCGTACATCCAGGGAATATATTTCTCCTGATTCGAGAGCTTTAATAATTCCAGCGCCGAAGGGAATGGAATTCCGAGCAAAAAACCACAGGGCAGTAATAAGACAAAGCCCACAATCGAACGCAAAACCTGACTATATACCAGTAGTTTGTTCAGCAAATAAGGACAAAATAAAATAGTGAAAACTCCTACTATGACGATTGCCAGGCTGACAACTTTCAGCCGCTTTGGGGGATTTTCCGGTTGGATTCTTTTCCCGAAGTAACTACCGATTCCCATACCGATTAATAACGAGGATAAAAGTACTGACAATGAAATCGTTGGCGAACCCATATATAGGATAAATTTTTGAAAAAGAGTTACCTCGATTATCATAAATCCGACACCAATTAGGATAAAGATTTTCAACGGGAAAATAAGAGACGGCATTCCATTTTTACTAATGGATTTTTTAACTTTAAGTAGAGGCACAGTAATCAAAATGATGCTAAAAAATGCCACTCCAATTAAAAGCCATAAATAATCACGTTGAATCCCCCGACTTATTTTGTAAAAATATGGGCTATCGTCATAAACCGGAGAAATATCAAATTCATCCTGCTCGATATATTGTTGTAGAGAAATCCGATTATCCCTGATATTTCTCAATAATTGATTCTCAATAGTATTATTGATCTGATTCCAATGATAAGGTCGATAGGTGATATGCGGTAGTTCCGGCGGAAATTGTTCGATAATATTATTAATGACAGCAATATCATCCGGTCTATAGGTATTTTTCTTGATAACTATCGTCGGCGCATAATCCTCCGCCAGGATAATGAAATGATTCAGCGCCTCTTGATTGCTAATTCCAATATCTTCCATAGCATAAAGCGTGTTCACGATAAGCCGGATCAATTCCCAACGGTTATGCACGGTAAAAATCAGACTGCCCTCGGGAGTTAATATTTTCAGATAATCTTGAATAGCTTCGACCGTCAGAAGATAATTCTCACTAGCGGCAAAGTGATCAATATTCTGCAGCTGTTCGGTTGACGGCAAAGCCATCACAATTAAGTCATATTTTTGATTGGTGCTTTTGATGAAATGACGACCTTCCTTAACTAAAATTCGAACATTGGGGAAACCAGTGTAAATTCCACCGTTAAAAAAACTCTGACCCTTCACAATATCAACGAAGTCCGGGTTCACTTCCACTCCGGTAATCTGCCTGATTCCCGTCAACAAACCAATTAATACTTCCTTACCACCGCCGGGACCAATTACCAGCATATTATCCCTCGCGTTCCCCTGGAGAAACATAAAGGGAATCGTGGTTGGCTGATTGATTAAAAGGTTCAACAGCAAAACATCCGGATTCTGGAGATTACCATTAAAACGATACATCGGAGAACCAGCCGCACCGTCAATAAATAACTGCTTGACCATATCTTGCTGGCGGTACTCTACCAGATCCGAACGACCATACAAACTCCACCGGCTATCTATGATTTTATAATCAAATGGAGTGAGATTAGGATAGACATAATAAAAATCCTTCTCGGGGAACTTTCCGATCGGCACTTCCCCTAAAAATTCCTTATGCCCAAAACAGCTTAGGATAATCATCCCTAAAAAGATTAGTAAATAAACGCCGATAGCCACTTTCTTTTTGAAAAATTCGTAGGCAAAAATAGCGGCTGACAAAAACATAATAAGAGACAAAAATAAAACTGCATTAGGCGCATTAAAAATATTAAAAATTAGAAGTGCTATACCCGAACCCACTGCGGCTCCAATCAGGTCGGATGCATAAAGCTTGAAACTCTCATCGGCGAATATTTTAAAAATTAGGGCATAAACGACCCCGGCAAAGAAAAAAGGCAAAATAAGAAACAGGAAATAGATAAAAGGATTAGTGATGGAGAAGCTGATAACGCTGATTATGAATAGAAGTAAGGAAATCCCCGTAAGAAAAATGAAGCAGGCGATCGTTCGGATTACCCGGGGAATTTTAGAGGAATTGAATCTATAGTATGAAAAAACGCCGCCCATTCCTAATCCGAAAATGGCAAGCGATAAAATTATAAAAGCATAATTACTAACAAAAATCACTGATGATATTCGGGTAGCAATAATCTCAAAACAAATAACCGTAGCCGAAACGAGAAATAAATTAAGATACGCTAATTTCTTATGGCTCATAAATCAGGCTAGCCCACTTCGGAATCTAAATACATACCCCAATTAAATCAAGTAACTGTAAAAAAATATTTTCACGCTTTATTTTGTATTATTTCGCAAACTCTTCTCATTTTTTCTTTTTTGAAGAAGATTTAGAGGAATTTTTCTTTTCATCACTCAGCGATTTAATCGCTTTGGCTAATACTTTTTCATTAATAGTTACTTCGTAATTATCATAGAGATATTGCGTTACCTCCTGGCTAATCTGTTTGCGATGGTAATTGATAAAGTCATCCTTGATAGTGCCCTTTACTTCATTGTAAGCCAGTTGTTTCTCGGGAATTCTTCTTTTACAATATATCACCGCATACTGGCGACCTTTTTCGGCATCGGTATACTCGATTATTCCGTCGACTTCAGACTCCTGCAATTTAAATGCGGCTTCCCCTAAATAGGGTGGTTCCTTGCTCAAATAGGATTTTATCTGCCCATCCCGATCTTTGATAAAAGTTTTAACAAACCAGCGATCACTGGCTTTTTCAAAAGGTGTCCCGGCTTGAATTTTCGCCCAGATCTGTTCAGCTTCGGATTTGTCGGAATAGATTTTAGCATATAGATTGATTTTTTCCAGTTGATAGTACAGCGAATCCCGATTATCCTGATAAAATTCTTCAAGCGCGGTCGTGCTGGGAACAGGAATTTTTGATTCGATCATCACCTGATCATACAAATCTATAATTTTAATTCTCAAGACGGGATTTTTAGTATAGGGATTAAATACTTCTTTTTCCAGCCCTAAATCCTTGGCTTTTCGCACAATTTTGTCACTGCGCAGGGCTTCTACGATAAATTCCTTTAGCTGTTCTTTAGTTATTTCGCGACTATCACCTAAAGTTAATATTTCGTTTAAAAGTCGCAGATATTCCTTGAGGTCCACCTGACCTTCCGGATAAGTTAAGATCACTAAATTTCTACCGCTCGAAATCGCATTTTGTAAGGTATCCCGATAAATAGCCTTGTAGAAGTTGGGAATTCTCGACCACTTGACCAACTGATCAAGTGCTTTTTCATTCCATACTATAGAATCTTCATTGATTAGTGCTTCTTTGTCTCGATCATATTCGTTCAAACTGGTATAGTAGTAACTTTCACTAAGTTTAGATATCAATTCGTTCTTTATTTTCTTAAAAGGCTCAAGGTTGATTTTCTTAACATCGGTTATCTTGATAATATAGTAGGCATGATATTCATCCAGAATCCGAATTTCACCTTTATTAAGATTAAAAATCACCCTGTTATGCGGATTTTCCAGACTTTCCCTCCAGCCCATTATAGAAAAAGAATGATCAATATTTTCCAATTCTGTTTCCGAATATTGTTTAATTAATTCTTTGAAATTAATGCCTTTATCGGCTTGCGCTTTTATTTCTTTGGCTCGAGTCTCTAATGATTTCAATTGGTCGTCTGAGACGTTTTTGGGTTTATTCAGAACAATCTGTTGGTAATGGACCTCTTTTCCCATCTGATCGTACATTTTCCGGGCAAACTCTTCACTGGTGTATTTACCCAGATATTCCGATTCAAAATATTTGACGATTAATTCTTCATTAATATAGCGCTGAAGTTCTTGCGTTAATTGCGGATCATTATGCAAACCTCTTTTAAAAAAGTCAATACACTTCAGCTGATCCAATACCATTTCGTTTAGCGCTCGCCTGTAGGCTTCGGACTTATCGCGATATCTTCTATGAAAATATTCATCATAGACGTATTTATGCAGTTCGGCGAAACTGATTTTATAATGGTCGTCAATTACCACTACGGTCTTCTGAGCCAGTTCAGTTTTTTTAGCACAATTGGTGAAAATATTAGCCGTCATCGAAATAAGCAGAATCAATAAGTAAAAATTTGATTTCATCATAAACCTCATTTAATTGGAAGATTTTCTGGATTAAAATTTAACAAACTGACTGGTAAATTCACGACAATTAACGGGCGAGTAGTAATAATTAGTTCCATAAAAATAGGGGTTTTTATATTCTTTATGTTACTAATGAATTTGAGTGCCATTGTTTTTTTATGCAAAACCCCGGCAAAATATACCGGGGTTTTGCACAAGTCATTCATTAATTGAATAATAGAAATGCCTACTTCATTAATACCATCTTTTTGGATACTGTTTTGTCACCATAGGTAAGGGTATAGAAATAGACTCCGCTGGAAAGTTTGGAACCATCAAATAAAATACTATGAGTTGCGTTAGCTCCGCGGTGTTCATTATTAATTAATGTGGCAACTTCCTGACCCAACATATTATAAACTTTCAGAGTAACATTGCCCGGTTCCGGAAGAGTGAAGTTTATATTTGTTGTCGGGTTAAACGGATTCGGATAATTCTGACGTAAAGCGAATTTTTCCGGAGTCGTTTTCGGCGCAATAGCAGAAGGTTTTTCGGTGATGGTCAGGTTATCAATGTAAATAGTAACGCCTTCATTTCCGGCAATATTGACATGGATAGGTGCCCTGATTATGGTGTACTGATCGCTGACGGTAAAATCTTGGCGAATTTCCGTCCATTCTGTATTTAGAGCTTTTTCATGAACTCTCATATATTCACTGAAATCAGCGTTACCAACTGTGAAATTAGCCTTAGCCGCGGCTGAGGCTTTCGCCCATATTGAATAGGTATAAGTTGCACCAGGTTTTACCGGAATATCCTCGGCAACTACCTGAATATCCCAGGCATTAGTTCCGAGAGCATTGACGGTAATAGCGAGAGCATTATCACCTTCCTGTACTTGGTCGGTAACAATCTCAAAAGCCGGTGCCGGATCAATACCAGCGGCTACTTCAATAACCCAGCCGGCAATTCCTTTGGCTAAATTGGTCACAGAACCAGCCGGTGTCTGCTCAAAACCACCATTAGTGGCGATGTCAATCTTACCGCTATTTCTTAATTCTTCGATAGCAGCAATTTCAGCCTCTCGTTGAGCTGCCCACGCGGCTTTTTTATCCGGGAACCAGTTCAAGTCACCAACTGGAAATCGGCCATAAGCGGCTGCCAAGAGGTCTTTATCGGTATAAGAAAGATCAACTGGAATTGGCCAATCGGAATATACATAATAATCATCCAGATTCGTATATACTTTTCTCCAGACCATCAGTACATCGCCACTGAGAGTGTCTACCGTACCTACGCTAAAGGCTTTGATTGAATCGACTCCAACGGTCAGCAGGTCCTTAGAATCGGTAAAAGTGGGACATTTTCTTAACCAGGCGCCTTCGACCAGGTAAGGATAAGCTTCATCATCGTCAAACATCGCCTGAGTTCTGGTATTCATCGTAATCATCTGATCATGCCAATCATCGTTTTGATTGACCATATTGGTTTTGCAGGTCTGAACCATATCCGCGAATTTGGGATCCCAGTAGACAACATTACGATCAACTAGCACTTTTCTGGGCATATCCGTATAACCAGCTGGCAGGGTGTCAACATTAATAATACCCATCGGTAGATAATCGGCGTCGGTCTCACCATAATCCAAACCAGTCATATAAGGCTGTAGATTGCAGTTAACAAAAATATTATTAACTACGACCATGTCGCTCTGATATCCAAGAGTTTCAAAAACCTGGCCTGACATATTGACAAAGGTATTATGGTTGAAAACGATTTTGCCAACCTGGAAGTTGCGGAACTTATAGATCATGCCCTGAGCCATGACATGCGTGCTGTTTTCAACCCACATAGTGTTGGTATTACGACCGACATTATCATAGACACCACCATTCCGCCGGCAAGCCTGACCACTCATATTAACAAAATAGCAATCGTTAATATATACACTGGTTCTATCGGCGTCATTGGATTGAATCATGACCCATCTGGTATGTTCAAACAGGCAGTTTTCGACCCGAAGCGTCTTATTGGACGCGGCCGCACCAAAAAATGCCCAGCCTAACTGCGCTCTACTGGCGGCTTGAATAATATTGCAATTTTTCACCGTCAAATCATTCGCAAAATTAATGCCGCCTGAATTGGAACCAAATCCGCAGATTACCGGAGGCGCTGAGTCTTCATTAGCATTTTTCACTAAACGAGTATCATCGGCGCCAACTATTACCACAGCCCGACTCGCAGGGGTGGTCAGATTAGACGAAAGCGGATAATATCCATTAGCTTTCAACTCATAGACACGACCCGCGGGTACATCTACAGAATCAGCAATTATAGCTTCCCTTAGAGAGCCTGCCGCATACGGTTCAAAATCGGCATAATCCTTAATTACCAGGGTGTCTCCTCTTACCTCGGAAACATAGTCACCCAGAGCTCCAAGGGCGAATTCAGCGGAGAATAGCAACAGGCAGACTACCACTGATAATAACAATCCTTTTTTCATAACAAATCTCCTTTTAGTTAAATTAATACTACCAACAATGAAAATAACGAGCTGTTAGTACAAACAGCCTTAACGCAATTTTTTAAACCATCCAACCTCCTTTCGTTTATTTGGTTTAGTAGCAAAAAATGATTCCTTTTATTCAAAATTATACCTCAGGTAAAGGCTAAATTTGCGCGGGATATATCGAGTCGTGACTTCATTCTCGAAAATCGGACCGTTAGCTACCCTGCGAAATACCCGGTAGGTCTTTTCCGGTGAGTGAAATATATTGATACCTTCAAAACCAATCACCAAACCTTTGATAGGTAATTTCTGTTTTAATGATATATCCCATCTGGAAATAGGCCGGATATATTCATCTTCTTCCGGTCTTACTCCAATCCATGTAAGCATCTCGCCGGTATATCGATAGGAGATACGCCCGGCAAAACCTTTATGATTCACTCCCAACGCAACATTTATGACATCATCAGCCTGACCGAGAAGTCGCATATTGCGTTTTTTCTCTTCCATTTTATAAATATGCTTGATAATTTTTCCGTCCTTGTAGGTTGAATCTTTAAGTTCAAGTTGCAGATAATCCATTTCCGACCAGGTTTTGGTATAATTCGCGCTCAAAACCAGTGTATTAAATGGTTTTGGTAAATAATAGAAATAGGTCTGCCAATCAAGTTCGAAACCTTTGATATAAGCCGCATTAGGATTATTGACATAAGTTGTCACTTCTGTACTTCTTCCAGGTACCTGTGAGGGGATAATATTCAGTCCGGCTCCAACCATTCCGGCTGAATCCGGGCAAGATACACCATAATAACTTAAGAATGGGTAATATATTTTGGTCTGAAAGAAAACATCATCAATTTTCTTATAAAAGCCACCAATGGTAAATAAACCAATCTGATTATTATATAGTGACATGTACACATCAATATTATTCGCGATAGATGGTTTTAGATCTGAATTCCCAGCAGATACGGCACCTCCGTTTTCATAATAGACATTCGGTTTAATGGCTATATAATCAGGTCGCGAAATAGTCTTGGAATAAGCCGCCCGGATATCTCCCCATTCCGTGAACTTATAACGAATCTGGGCATTCGGGAAAAAGGTATCGTCATTGCGCTCAATAGTTCTGGTCTTTTCATTGGCATCGCCATCTACTGAATGAGTTACATAGACAAAATTTGCTGTATAATCCATATTGAAGTGCTCGAATCGACCGCCACCGATTAACGATAAACGCGGGCCAATATTAAAATCACCCATTATGTAAGCCGCAGTAAAAAGTTCCGAGCCATCAAAATCATCTCGCAGTGAATTGCCTTCATGTCGGGATTTTATCCACCCTGAAACTGCATTGGGTATGAACTCATCCATCATATCTTTATCCATGGCATAGAGGAATTCGTAATCACCTTCAAAGAAATATTTGCCTCTATCATAATCGTAGTTTCTTACGTCGGAGAAGTACAATGGGCGCTTTTTAACATGTAAGCTATCGTCAGGGCCTAAAAAGTCAAGAACTCCGTTGTAAAAATCATCATCACCGGTTCGGTGATAAGCCGCTTCCACATCGTTGGTCCGCACCGAGCGAGTAAATTTGCCACCAAGTTTAATATCACCCGATATCGCTCTTAGAAGAGATACGGGAACGGTAAAATCCAGGGTGCCATTGTATAAGTGCTGTTTAAATGCCTCGTTACGGGTAACACACCAGCCATATATGGGCGCATTCTCCCAATTGTCTGATTTGAGCTTTATATTAAATACATCTTCTGGTGTAAGTTCCCGCCTGGCTCCCTCATAGGTAATGGGAGCGCCATTGTTATCGATGAAGGTAGTATCGGATGCGACATTCTGAAAACCAAATTCATTCCCAGGATCTCCATAACGAATATCGGTAGCTTTATCACTGAAGGAATGAGAGAGCCCCAGATCGGCTTTTACCTTACCAAAATTATAGCTTACCTGCAGAGCATTTATAAGCAATTCCTTATTATGCTTATCGCGATTGAGGGCGTACCCAACTTCAGTTACAGAAAGATCATATTCCAGTCGGTATTTGGCATTATCATTTAGGGTGTGGGCTAATGCATTTTGCAGAATTATTTTACCATTGGGGAGTTTATAATCCAGAAATACACTACCACCGTAATTGGTAATTATATTTTCCTCATCAAGAAACACAAAATTTAGCATTTGATACTCACCCTCGCCGTACGGAGCCGCAGAATTATCGATGTCATAACCGGCAGTGGTTTCATCATTTCCAACATTAGACCGGTCTGCATTGCCCTGTATAAATACACCCAGCTTATCATTGAAAAAGCGGTTGCTAACACTGCCCCATACTTTGAAATTCTGGCCTGGGTAAGTTCGATCCTGGGTATTATAGCTACCCTGGGCAAATACATCAGATTGGAATCCGGTCGGAGCTTCCCTTAATCTCAGATTGACTACTCCACCAATGGCGTTGGCGTCCATATCCGGAGTGAGCACTTTAGTGACTTCGATACCGGATAGCATATTAGATGAGAAGAAACCCAAATTGGTCGAACGATCTTCCATATCGGTGGACGGTAGCTGTACACCATTAACTAAAACCAAATTCTGTTTCGCCTGAACGCCACGGATAGCGACTTTATCGCCTTCCATCAATGAGACTCCTGGTAGGCGACTTAGAGCGGCAGCCGCGCTTTCATCCGGCAGTTCGCGAATTTTGGAACTAGAAACGACATTCGTAATTGTATTTGAGGCGATTTGTTGATTGATTGCGGCGCCCTGGCTGGCGGCTTGGCCTGTGATTACTACCACTTCACCTTTAATCGCAACCGGTGAGAGCATTAAATCCTGAATAACTACACCGTCCTCTGGCACTATAACTTCAACTTCAACTGGTTCATAACCGATATAGGTGACTACCAGTACTTGCTGACCCGCCGGAACATAGTTAAGAAAATAATTGCCATCCAAATCAGCCGCCGTCCCAATGTTGGTGCCTTTGACTAAAATGTTAGCGGCTGGTAATGCTTCTTTGCTTTTTTTGTCAAACACCCTACCCTTTACAGTACCAGCTGCCATTACCAGCTGAACTGTCATTAGGGTAATAATTCCAACTTTGAAAAGCATACCATTATAAATTCGGTAATTTGCTCTCCTACTTTTGAGTAAATAGGTTACCTTTTTCTTAAAAGTCTCTGCGTTTTTCATAAAGCTACTATCCTCTTCTTACTGGTTTAATATTAATTGAATCGTTTCAAAAAGTCAAGGAAATTTTTATAGAAGAAATTATGGTAAGGGTGGATAAGCACCTATATAACTAATAACCTTCTCTGAACTTTTTAATAATTTTTTGACATCTGCCGGTAGCTTAAAACCTAATTTAACTGCTGAAAATTCTGGTATTACTTGAAAATTGTGCAATTCCGGACATTTAAACAGGGGATTGCAATGATTCAGAAATTCCTGGCTATTGGCTGAAAATTTTGGGTATAGTTGCCGTATTTCTGCTAATGATTTGATTTCTATTTGACAATTAGGATTAGCGGCCGGGCTCCATAAAATCAGGGGATATTTTCGTTCATCAGCCCGCACGTAAATATTATAATCGAGTTGAGTCAGCATCGGCTGGCTAAGCCGTTCACACAGCGAAGCCGGTTGCCAGACAAATAG
>Ga0255343_1004151_pt1 | contig 14529 bp, 7 predicted proteins | sample wastewater_treat_4_FD_192413 | JGI IMG/M metagenome (GOLD analysis project Ga0255343, IMG submission 192413) | Wastewater microbial communities from Lulu Island WWTP, Vancouver, Canada - plant16 | ecosystem: Engineered > WWTP > Wastewater > Unclassified | place: Canada: Vancouver, British... | reverse complement strand
CTCTGACCAAGCCTCACGTTAAGACCAAGCCTCACGTTAAGATCGGAGAATATGGTTTTGAAGTAATTGGTGGTGAGGACACCGAGAAGCAAGTAACGTTCATGCGGAAACTAGGGGTGAAATCGTTAGTCGGTCAAGTAGTTGATTCCCCTGAGCTTTGGGACAACACTTCAGGAAAGGTCAAAGTACAACCCACGACTGGTGCTTCGATGGAGTTTACGACCGAAGCCTACGAAGGCCTTCTTGGTCACAGAGTCCAAGTATGGTACAAGAGCGCGACTAATGTCTTGGCAATAGATGACTTAAGCACTGAGAAGACATTGAGTGCAAAAGATTATAATAAGATCACCGACAAGACTAAGCTAGAGTTCTTTGTGAACTACGTGAAGAGAACCGCAGATATCGTTGTGTCTGGTGTAGTTTATGACCATGTTGTTAAGAACGCAGACGAGATCGTGGTTGTCTATACAGGTTCGACACCCATCGCTGTTAAGGCGTTGAAGTATGACACTGGTATTGTTTCCGAAACGTACGTCTACGGAACTTCCAGGAAGGACATATACTTCAAAGAGGGAGGAAAACTGTCGTTAGCTACTTATTCGGTTGAGTATAAAGGTGCTGTGAAGGAATTCTCCGAGATCAAGAAAGGCGATGTGATACACTACATTACCTATGACGCGGCGAAGCCATACAAAGCACTTCTCGTCGTTGTGAGAGATTCTTATTCAGGCACTGTTACGGCACTTACAACCGACGTAAAGATCAAGGTTGACGACAAGGTGTTCGCATTTGCTGAGGATTACGAGGTGTCAGATCCGTCTGAGTTGGGCGCAGGAGCAGTCGTTACTGTGTACCTAAACAAAGATGGGGAAGTCTATTATGTTGAAGTTGAGAAAGAGTATGGGGTATCCAGTACCTTTTACGGAGTTGTTCAGTCAACTGAACAGAGGCTGGTTAAGGGTATTCCGACATACTTTGCTACCATATTGACAATTGACGGCGAAGCTGACTATGAGCACAACGGTAGTCTAATTGTCGGCAACGTAGTCTATGGAGTGATAGGTACAGGTGGAACAGTCACCTATACTCGCATAACTGGTAGCGATGTCATTAGCGGAACCGTGCAAAACGTCAACGCAACAACGAAGAAAATTGAGGTCGGAGGCGTTGAGTACACTTATACTGCTGACACGTTGTGGCTAGAAGGTGACGAGGCTCCTTATGACGTGCGTCCTGTCAGACCCTATAAGGACGACACAGTCACCTTGTATAAGCATGGTGGTGTAATAGTCGTAGGTATAGTAGAGTAATTGACTTCTAGTACTGCAGGAACTATCAGAAGAGGCGCCCGATTCGGGCGCCTCTTCGCATATCTAGGTGTCCAAGTGAAGGGATCTAAAAGCCTTTTCTCGCATGGTGCACCACACGGTGGTTCTATTGCCTCCCGGCCCTATTGCTCAGACAAAAGTCCCGTCAAACGGCCATTCTCAAGAAGGCTTACCTTTTTCCATGGAGAATCTATACACCATTGTTCCCGTGACGCGAAGGGGGATCTGGAGATTCACCAGAGATCGTGTGACTATTTTTACCAAAGTTCTTCTTGTAACGCTGTTGGTTACTGGTCTCTCAGCACGTTTCTGCGCGAACTGCTTCTGCAGCTATCGGAAAGAGCCTCGGCACAAATGCCTTTTACCGAGTTCTTGAGGACAATTTGGCGGTGATCGGTGATGCGCTGGTGAAAGGTTTTGAACTCAGCGGTTCCGGTCAGATCATAGGCATCGTAGACACAGGGGTCGATCCTTTGCGCCATGTTTTACGAGTAAAGACGGTAGCAAGAAACTGAGAGACTGGATCGATCTTACTGAGGAAGGTATAGGCACGGTTCTAAGGGAGCATAGAATGGCTAACAGTGTACTTTCTGTAAGAAACGTTAGTCGAAGGATAGAGCGTCTAAGAAGCTTGAGTCAAACCTACATAGTTGGAGTTCTGCCCTGCTTAGTATCTACACAGTTTACTTCAAATCTGAACATGTATTTCATGGCTTACGATCCCCTGGACTAAGTGCCTACGAAGCACTGGCAGTAGACGCCAACGTCCATCTAGTTCTTAGCAATGAAGATGCTCTCTGCCCACACAATTCTTCAAATAGCTCGGTGAAGATCCGGGTACACGATGAGGAACATGTGTCTTTAGTACTGACATCAATCTATCGGGCTATGCTGGGGTATCTTCCAATGCGGAGTTTGCGGGCTTCAGTTTCATACCTCGACACGTGAAACCGAGTTGCGGCATCGAATGTCGGTGATGATTCCTCTCTGATGAGTTCAAGGGTTAATCTGGTGAAGCCCGGCGTAACACATCTTGAGATTGAGTCTGCACAGAACGGGAGCTTTCTGGAAACAATAATAATCAGGAAGCAGCGAGGCCAAATCTTGGGTGTCATAAGCAGAGACTCAACAAGCACATTCCAGTCCTATCTGGTACAATTGACAGGAACCGGTGACCTAAAGACCTTGAGAGCTTTTACGAAAGACGAATTGTTCCCTGTGGATCTGTGCGTTATCCTAGGCGCGCCTGTCAACTCTACAACGATCAGTCAGAGAATAGATGGATTCTACCGTGTCGGGATTAGATTTGGAGGAATGGTGCATATGATGTCCGTGAAACAGAGGCATTTTTGTTCAAGGATCTGCTTAGTAGTGATAGTGGTCTTGTCAATCTCTGCAGGTACTGCTGCGCCAGTTTTTGCAGAATCATTACCGCCTCAGGAGCCTACGATAGCTACTGTTGAGATACCTGCAAAAGAGGAAGAGTGGTTTTACCTATTTCAGGATGCAAAAGATCTTATACTTCTCCTATACCCAAACGATGTAACTGTTCAAACATTGTACCAAGGCGCCATGAGGGGGCTCTTTGAGTCTATAGGTGACCCATATTCTCAGTACCTGAATCAAGAAGAATTAGATGGCCTATCCCAAGAAATGGAAGGCGAGTTCAGCGGGATAGGCGTGGCCATACAACTCATAAGCGGCAACATAACAGTTGTGAGTGTTTTCAAGGGCTCCCCCGCCGAACAGGCAGGTCTAAAGGCTGGCGATGTGATACTTGAGGTCGATGGTACCTACCTCCGTGGTAAGAGTGCGCAGGATGCTTCTGATCTACTAAAAGGCGACGTCGGCACTAGCGTAAGTGTTACTGTTCTGCGCCCGAAAACCGGCCAGACCTTGACGGTTCATATGGTAAGGGCACGAGTCTCGGCCTATCCAATTGAACTGGAGGATCTGGGCAATGGCATGTTCTACGTAAGGATCAGTCAGTTTACTTCTACTACTGGAAAGAACTTCTCGGTTCTAATGGAGTGGATGAGACACAAAGGCGCAAAAGGACTCATACTGGACCTGAGGGATAATCCGGGGGGACTACTTGATGCAGCTGTTCAGGTTGCAACAGAATTGGTGCCCAGCGGACCAATTGTTCAATTGCGACAAAAAAGCGTGAGACAGGTCGTATGGAGTGACCAAGAAACGGAACCTATGCCAACGGTAATTCTCGTCAACGGCGGGACCGCTAGTGCGTCAGAGATAGTAGCAGGTGCCGTTAGAGACAGGGGCAAGGGCATATTGGTTGGCGAAAGGACCTTTGGGAAGGCTTGTGTCCAAGCTGTGGTTCCTTTGGGGGACGATTTGGGAGGCTTCAAACTTACCATAGCTGACTACTACACTCCGGCAGGGACCATGATTTCCGGAATAGGTCTCAAGCCCAACGTACTAGCTAAGGAAGAACCTCTTGAGCTACCAAGTACCTTGGTATGCAAAAGGGAAATCAAAACAGGGACAGTCGGATTGGATGTCTTGGCGTTACAGGACTGCCTTAGATTTCTGGGATACGATCCGGGTCCTTCTGATGGTATCTTTGGGAAGAAAACGCAGACAGCCACAGGATTATTCTTGAAGGATCATGGTAGGGTGTACTGCGGTTTTGTGGGAGAAACAGAGATGTCTGCTGTAAACGCGGCAGTAGCTGAAAGAGCCGTGAACCGTCCAGATACAGTTTTGGAAGAAGGCAAAGCAATCCTAAGACATTGGTTGGAGCTTAGCGGGAACTAGTGGCGAAGCGCAGCCCTTAGCTACGCTTCTTTGACCCTGTGGTCCAGCAAAAGACTGATGATCCTGTTATTTAGCCTGGAACTTTTCCGTCTATTGTGCGTCAACATAAATGTTTGCACACAGTGGTGCCTTTGTGTGGGTAGATTACGTGTTTTCAGCACGTGAAAGGTTTAGCACTCATCTCTGTGGAACTTGTGACTGTAGGCACACTGTGAAACCAATTCTTCTATACGGAGGATTATTGAGCAAATGCAGATGAAAAAAAGAAACAAAGAGCTAGCCCTGAGTTTGCTTACATCGTTCGTAATAATATTGTGTTGCGGCTCTATTTGCTTGGCGGAAGATCCGTCGAATCGCATTTCTCTGATCCTAAAAGCCAAAGATGTGATGGTAGGATTTGAAGATGGCAGCATGCGTTGGGAAGAGAGCCTTACAAGGGCCCAGGCAGTCAAAATCATAGTGACCGCTATGGGACTTCAAGAACAGGTAAAACAGAGCCAGAGCTTTCTGGCATTGTTTCCGGACGTACAAAAGTCGCACTGGGCTTTTGGGGTCGTAAACCTCGGAGCTGAACTGGGCCTTGTGAAAGGTTTTCCTGACGGGACCTTCAAACCCGACAAACCTGTCACCAAAGCAGAATACGCAGTTATGCTTTCGCGCATGTACGAAGCCTTAGGAGGAACACCCCAAGAATCGATAGAAATTCCCTCAATAAAGCCTTCTTGGGTAATTAGTGAGGTATCCCAATCCTCAGATCTTATAGCCGTACTCAATCCAAAAGAAGGAGATACATATGACTACGCCATTACTCGCGGGGAGACCGCAGGCATAACCTACACTCTCATGGAAGCATTCGGTCTTTTGTACGACATAGTAGGCACATTGGACGAAGTGAAAACAGGAGGCATATCGGTAACCCCGTATAACTCGAAAGACCCGATTGCTATAAAGACGGGAAGTACGAGTAAGTGCATCCGTGACGACAAAGAGATCTCCATCTCAAGCAGCCTAGTAGGAAAAGAAGTCTACGTTATTTTGGACAAATACAGAGCATGTGCTCTTTTGGTGGTTAGATAGCTTCCGAGTTTCAAAATCAAAAAACAGGGGAGAGAAATAATGCCGAAAAAAATCGGTCGTAAAATAGTTGCAACTTTTATTATGGCGGCTTTGGTCTTTCCCGTCACGTATGTAGCCTACGCAGAAGGTAACCTTGAGAAGACGGCTCGAGTAAGCGTTTCATCGCCTGAGCGCTCCATAGATTCCAATGCTGCCTATGCAGCTCTTCAAGGGAATCTGGAATCCATAGGTGCTGACAAACTCGTTTCAGAATACGGCATAACAGGTGTGGGGCAGGTAATAGGTTTAGTAGACACAGGCGTAGATGCTTCAATGCCCGGGATGTTTAGAAAGGACGGAACGTCTAAGATAAAGATATGGCAAGATCTGACTCAGGAAGGCGTAGGGAACATTTTAGGGACATACCAAGCCGACCCACAGGGCATTGTAACCGTGCAAGGTGCACGTCTTAATGTCAAGAGCCTAAAAAGTCTCAGCAACACATACGTAGTAGGAATTATGCCGTATGTAGTTTCTGATTTGCTTCCCGCCAAACCGGATATATACTTCGTGGCATACGACCCTCTGGCCAAAGGCGTATTTGAGGGTGTTGCCGTAGATACTAACCTAGACATGGACATGAGTAACGAAACTACCCTCTACCGGTACGATCGATCAAACAATGTCGCGAAGATACAAATAGATTCTTCTAAGGCGGTATCTGTTGTGGTGGCATCTATAGACACAAGTGTAGGCAAAGTGTCTTTTGGATTTGACCTTCATGGTCATGGTACAGCCCTTGCATCTATAATATCAGGATACGACAAAGGCTACGGTGGAGTGGCTCCGGGAGCCGATATCATAGTTGCCAAGGCCATCGGTTCAACCGGAGCAGGTGATTGGTACGACATAATCCGAGGGGTCCAGTATTGCATCAACAAGGGTGCCGGAGTAGTTCTCATTGGAGCTGTTCCAGATACACCCATTACCGACTCCGGCTGGGCTTCCGTACAAGAATTGGCGAGGACGCGCAACGTCCACCTGGTGATACCAGCAGGAAACGTAGGACCTGGGGCAGGTTCGCTCACTTTTTCGGACACCTCCGGTTCGCTCATAGTGTCGTCTGGCTACTATCCTGTAGCGACTTACAGGGCTGTTTTCGGCGAGAGGATCCCAAAGGACACGTGGTATCCGTTTTCGTCTTGCGGTCCTGATTTAGACGGCCAAAGAGGCATAGATATCTCGGCTCCGGCGCTCGCCCCTGTGCCCAAGCCTGGGTATTATCTGTCCCCCCGGTTTACTCTGATGGAGGGTACCTCAGTTTCTTCAGCATATGCCGCAGGTTCGGTAGCATTGCTTAGGCAAGCGGCAATACGTTTTGGAGCTCAGACCTTCTCGGGTACGATCTTGTCTTTGCTTCAGGGAGCCTCACCTCTTTTAGGGGCCTTACCTGTAGAACAAGGATACGGCAAGATAGATCTGAACAAGGCATGGTCCTTGGTCATGGGAGGTATTTCAGACCCCAAGCTAAAACTTGCGAGGAAATGGGACGGGGAAATCACGAACGGCGATCTTTGGATCAAAGGATCCGCACTTGGCGCCTTTCCGCTCTGGTTAGACAACTTTGCCCCTTCTTACAGACGTGCACAAGTCTCTTGCAGCGACGACTGGCTGAGATGCCAAAGCACCTCCTTGAACATGGCTCCAATTGCCCAAAGAGACACCTTAATCTACGGTTCGGACCAGGTGGCTCCTGGGTTTTACTCGGGACAAATTCTTGTTGACGATCCCCTTACTTTGGGTGTAGATGCGGCAATGGTGGTAAGCATGTCGCTTCCTGAGAATGTAGAGGCAGGTAGCGGGGGCAGTTTCAATATGACAGTTGATGGAAACGATTCGAGATTGCGCAAGTTCATCTATGTTCCAGAAAGCGTACAGAGCATGTCACTATCGCTAAGCGGGGAAGGCTCAGGAGCAAGGTATGCTATATACAACCCGTACGGTCTTATGGTGGAACAGGGCTTCCTGGAGACATCTCAATCTGTCTTCGTAGGGTTACCCGCGTCAGGTCTCTGGCAAATATGCTTCTTTAGAGATCTCCAAGACGAGATATCTGGTACGTTTTCCGTTGACGTAAATGCCGCTTTTCCGGGTGTTTGTGTTTCAGACCAGGGAATCACAGGGGACATTCAGGAGTTTTCCTTAACATCTGATGAACGAATGAGTGTTTCTTTTCAACTGATTGGAGGAAGCAGCGCTTCCGAGTGGCGTGACAGACAATCCACATTGGTCTATACAGGTCAGAGTCACGTGATCTCTATACCTGCAATAGATGAGTCTGTAACTATGCTGTCTTTAAGATGCGGGACTACTCGCGACAGCGTTCTTAGGATGTGCCTTTACTGCATTGATAAAGATACCGGTAAGTGGGTAGAAGTCCAAAGGATTATGACCGATAACGCAGGAACTGCTCAGATCGGTTTGGCGAACCCACCTCCAGGCGAGTATTCTCTGACCCTAGAAGCATATACTCAAAAAGCGTGGGCATATGCCGAAGTCGATTGCGTAGCCATAAAGGGGACGACAGATAGCAGGGGGTCTCCTCTGGTCAGGAATGTCGAGTGGTTAAACTCTGAGACAGGATCAATTCAAGTTAAGCCGGCGCAAGGCTACGATTCCGCGAGGACCATAGCTGTCAAAAGGAAGGATAACGGCAATATAGTTGGTGTTTTCAGGAGGGCGTACATCGACTCAAACCAATTGCCCGTAGTCCAACTAACAGGAACAGGTCAGATTAAGACCATAAAAGCTTACAACAGGGAATGGTTTGTGCCCATTGATATACCTGTGACCATAGGGAACGCTACTTATCAGCTCCATCGGGGAAAGATCACGGTTCCTATTGGGGATGCAGAGACCGGAGATTATAATTTACCTGAAGGGGCAGGGGTCTTTCACTTTGAACTGTAAGAGAGATCTGAGGTACGGCGATAGATATATTGTCCACATTCACAATGCTAAGACAAACAGTACTCGGGGTGGTAGTTATGGGAATTAACCGTGAAATCAGAAAACCGATGGGGTTTCTCGTAAAGGCTGCGTCTTACCTTTTGCTCCTTACGTTTTTGCTGCAAGTGCTAACTGTAACACCCGTATTCGCCGAAGAGGCTACTTCTGCCCCGGAAGCATCTACGGTTACAGTTGAGATACCAGCCAGCGAAAAACAGTTTTTCGAACTCTTCCAAGACATAAAAAACATCATTATGCAGTTTTATCCGGGAGACGTGGATTCGGGCAAACTAAATGAAGGGGCAATTAGAGGACTTTTCGAATCCCTAAACGATCCTTACTCCCAGTACTTCGACAAGGAACAGTTCCAGAGTTTGTCCCAGAGCCTTGAAGGAGAGTTCAGCGGGATAGGCGTTACCATAGAACTCATAAATGGTAACATCACGGTGGTTAGTGTTTTCAAAGACTCTCCTGCGGAAAGGGCTGGAATCAAGGCAGGGGACATCATAGTGGAAGTCGATGGTCATGATCTTAGGGGAAAAGTACCACGCGATGCATCCGAACTCTTGCGGGGCAAGGAAGGAACGACAGTTGTTGTGACCGTAAATCGCCCGTCACAGAAAGAGAATCTAGTTTTTAGCATGACCAGAGCAGTCATAACCGTTTATACCTTAGACATGAAAGATTTGGGAGAAGGTCTGTTCTATGTAGACGTTGATCAGTTTACCTCGACTACGGGTAAGAATTTGTCTGCCATCATGGTTGGTTTGAGATCAGTCGGGGCTAAAGGCGTAGTGTTAGATCTAAGGAACAATCCTGGCGGGCTCTTGGATGCTGCTATTGAAGTCTCGGGTGAGTTTGTACCGAAAGGCCCTGTAGTTGAACTTAGGTACAAGGGGACAGTCGAAGTACTAGAGAGTGATAAAGATACAATACCCATCCCTACAGTGGTCCTCGTTGACAACGGCACAGCGAGCGCCTCTGAGATTGTGGCGGGGGCCATCAGAGATAGAGGGAAAGGGATTCTTGTTGGCCAGCAGACATTTGGTAAGGGATGTATCCAGGCGCTAGCTCCTTTAGGCGAAGACCTAGGAGGCTTTAGACTGACAATTGCAGAGTATTATACACCTTCGGGGGCTGCAATAGCCGGCGTTGGACTAAAACCCGACATAGAGGTGAAGCAGGAGCCAGTAGACTTGCCTGAGCGAGTTCTTTACAAAAGGCCTCTTAAAAAAGGTGTAGTGGGACTTGATGTCTTGGCTTTACAAGAATGTCTAGAATATTTGGGATATGAGCCAGGCGAAGCCGACGGAGTTTTCGGTTCGAAAACGGAATCAGCATGTATTTTATTTCTAAATGATAGAGGTCAGAAGTACGCGGGTTCCATTGGCGAAAAAGAAGTGTCCCTGCTCAATGGCGCAATACTAGACACAGCGGTGGATGTCCCTGATGCCGTGCTCGAAAGCGGCATTTCTGCGCTAAAAAAGTGGATCGGGACCGGTACATGGAGATAGATGGTAAAGAGGGCCCGTTTTTCTGATTTGATGAGCAGTTTCATGTGATTTTTCAAACATCTTGTTTATAGTTTCGTCATAAAATGATACAATCTACTTACAGTGATAAAAGCCTTGCCTTCAATTAGAGGAACCCGGACCAAAAATCCGGGTTCCTTCGTATTTCCATACCTATTCCATATCTAACACTGGCCTATGACTGGGTCTTGGTTTTGGGAGAACGCCAGTACTCAACAAAGAACACTACCAGAATTGAAACAAAAAATCCAAGTACCCCTGCGACCGCAGTATTTAGCATTTTCCTCGGCTTGACTGCCTTGATCGGCGCGACTGCAGGGGTGGCTATGAACGCTTCAGGTACAGAAGTGGACGCCGCAACTATCTGGGCGTCGAGGCTAGTTACACTCGCATTCAATCTATTAATGTTAGTCTCTAGTTCTCCTACGTTGCGCTGAGCTTCAACGTACCTTTCGTAGACCGAGTCGTATTGAGCTTCCAGTGCCGGGATTTTGGATGCGGCTCGTGACAGTCTGACTTCTAACTCGCCCAACGCTACGCGTTTTTCAGCAAGACTAGTTTTCAAATCCTGATAGGTCTGGTTTGGTACTTGCGTTGGTTTGCCAGAATAGTCGGGTGGACCGGGAACGCTTTCAGGAATCGAAGCAAGGATCTTGTTCAACTCCTCTATACCTCGAGCGAGTTCTTCCTTACGCACTTCGCCCTTGCTTACTGTATCCTTCCAATCATTGAGTTCCCTAGACAAACGTGAGACCTCACTCTCGAGGATGTCAAGCTGCTCTGAGCGACGTATCTCGTCCAATTCCTCTCTAGCGGCATCCAGTTCTTCTTTGGTTTCATCCAAACGCTTTTGCAAGAAGGCAACCTTCGCAGATGATGCCTCAGAACTCTTCTCTTCGACAAAATCGGTGTAAAGAACAGCAACCGTATTAACTATATCGGCAGCCCTTTGCGGGTCGGCGTCTTCCATTTTTATAATAGTAATGTCAGCAGACTTGCCTGCTTGGACAGACACTGACTCAGCCAAAGCAAAAGCGGTGTACTTGTCTTCGGCGGGCAGATCTAGTTCTTCAATAACTTTTGCCATGAAGTATGGGCTCTTTATCACTTCATTCGGCACAGAAGTCTTAGATGTCAATATCTGAGCAGATGCCTCATACACAGGTTGCAGTATGAAGAAACTAACTATTCCTGCTGTAAGAGCGGAAATAAGGGTCACTGCAATGACTATATTCTTCCATTGCCATATGGTTCCAATTAGTTCCCTCAAGTCAATCTCGTCATCATACTGATATTGATTGTATGAAGTGTCGTAAGAGGGACTGTCCTTCTTTGGTTCTTCCCAGTGTGAAATCTCCTGGTTATTGTGCCCATTTTCGCTGTTCAAACCAATTCACCTTCTCAATTCTGCGTCATAGGTGGTATTTCATGTTTCACCCATTTTATACAATGGTACCTATTATGAACTACCCTGGTCAATAACGTTGGCTCATTGACTACTCTGCCATCAATCCAAAAAGGCTAGATATTGCCTTTACTACGTCGTCATCCGCCTGGAATCCCTCAGGAAGCGTCACTTGAACATCTGAAACCGTCCCCAAGGCAGACAGCCAGTTTCCAGTTTCTTCGAGGAGGTCCGTGCTTTCCACAGCTAGGCTCAGGTTATCTGCACACAATTCGGCATTTCCCTCCAAAAAATAGACTTGGCCAAGGGCCAAATGAATGACAGGAGTAGCGTTCAAGTTGTTAGGATTCCACATTGTCTCGTAGAGGCCTGTCACTTTGGATTTTGCTGCGTCTAAACGGCCGGGTATTTCCTTAATCCAACCGGTATACTTCTTCATTGCTTCCATATGTTCTTCTTTTTCCTCACTTGAGAGGTCAAGCGATGCTATTTGCCCCGCATGGTTTACGAGGGCGGTTTTTGCTGTTTCCGCTAACGATTCGTAGTATTGAATGTCCAAAGGAATCATGTAGCTTACCTCGTAAGCTACATCTGCAGCCTCATCGTAGTAGCCTGTCACGTGCAACAACTTAAAACACGTTACCTTTGTATCGAGGCTGTTGGGGCTGATTTCCATGGCCTGTTCTAGGTACATTTTTGCAGTTTCCGCATCCTGCGGATCGCCTGTCACAAAAAACTGTTGAATATACGTCTTGGCTATGTCTATCGCGTAGCTCGATGTGTATGGATCGTACTCCATTGCCTTCACCATATACTCCCTTCCGCTCAGAAGGTTTCCCTGAGACATTTCATACATCCCCTGGCTTCCGTATATCATGCCTTTGAAGTACCGGTTTGCGGGGAGCATAATCAGAAGGGCGAGAAAGCAAATGGCAAGTGCATGGATCAAGTGCCTGTATTGGCCAAATCCGCCTGTCTGTGCGTATTGTATCTGTTTCTTACTTTTTGGCTGGGTCGTGTTTTCCTTATCCAATACCTGCTTTGCAAACAGTCTATTCCAAAGGGTCTTTTTGTTATCGCTGTAGTCATCTTCTTCAGAGGTTAGACCAAGCACGTCTCTTATGGTGACGTTCCTAAGAACTGCTTCACACGACCCTAGAAGGCTCCCTGCGCCCACAAACAGGGCTATGGCGATTGCAGGTAAGGATAAGTCGAAGTCTACAGCGCTATGTCCTACTAGTACAAAAACTGCAAAAGCCATTCCTATGATCTGAGATAACAAAACGGTGATCCTATGAAGATCTGCAGGGCCCAAAACATCTCTGTCAGGTTCAATGTATATGTTCGGGACGATCCGCTTTTTGCCTTTTTTGCCCTTTGAGGACTTGCTTTTCAATTCGCCTGTTGCTACGTCTTTACCAGACTGGCCGCCTGCTGCGCCTACTAGACCTTCATTCTGTTCATGGACCTTGTCTCTTACTCTCTCATGGGCGCGTCTTGCGAGATTCCATGCTTTTAGAGCCATGCATAGAACTAACAGCCAAAATGCGGTAAAAGCGATGAGACCGGGGTAACCTGTTTCTACCAGTACCTGGGCAAAATGGTTGTGCGGCTCAGTGAACCAGTAAAGGGTGGTTTGATATTTGTGGTACAACGCATTCCAGGCTCCTGCCCCTCCGCCGAAAGGATAGTCTTTAGATATGGCGAAGGCATCTTTGGTGGCAAACCACCTAGCAAGAAGGTTCCTGTCCGTCAAGGTGATAGACCTGAACCGAGTTACTATGGATTCAGGGAATATCTTGCTCATAAGGTTTTGTCCCGCATCAGTAGCAAAGCCCAAAATAACGGCGGCGATGACTGCTACACTTATTATGAGCCAGACATATGAAGGCAAAGGACGCTTGCGAGAAGAACCCTCAATGTTCCTATCCGCGGTTTTTTCGGCGGGACCTCTTGCTTTTACGGACGAACTGATAGTAGCTCTTAAGGTTTCAAGACCTGCAGCTACTGCAATTCCCAAAAGTAAGTACTTTCTAACAGAAGTGAAATTGCTTTCGGGTAGAGCCGCGGATATTGGAGAGTTCACGAGAAGCACAGGCACAAAGGAAATCAAAAATCGCGTGAGAATACTCCCTCGTATCTCCTTAGGCAGGAACACGAAATATAGTATTACCGCAAGGGCAAATATGATCCATGTTGCACGTGAATATGAAAGGACTATAACTAGAAGCACCATAAATCCTGATACAGAAAAAACAATCCTACTGATCCAACGTGCCCATGGTTGTTCGAGGTCTTCTGCCTCAAGCCATGAGTGAAACAGCACGAAAAAGGTAAACATTTCATACGCTGCCAAGGAGTTTGGGTATTGAAAGCTCCCGTATATTCGGCCTCCGACTACCGCAGCCTCATACTCTATGAGGCCTGCGCCTGCGAGAAGACCTACTAGAGCTGCAGCTATCCCGCTTGCAACAATGGCCCATCTGAGGTACATATTTGCCTTCTCATCTCGTGCGGCGTATCTGGCCGCTAGAAAAACACCTAGATATGTAAAATACTTAAGAGCCCCGTCTACTGCTTCGCCCTTGTCCAGCGCCCACAGTACGCTGAGCCCGTATAGACCAGCCAATATCACTAGTGCTAGGTCAGGGATTGGCTCCCAAATTGGTTCTTTTTGAACTACGAGTATTACTGCAATTGCAATCAGAAACCACGCGGTCTTCTGAAAAAAAGGAAGGTAATCTTCCCTGAAGAACAATCCTCTTTCAAGAGGCCCTATTAATAGGATAAATGCAAGACCCAAAACTACAAGTGAAGACAAAACGGTTGACGCTTTTGATTTCTTAGCCATACCCTATCCTCCCCGCAGGCAAATCCTGCTGTCTCAATAGTTCGCCGCCTTGTGCCTAAATCCTTGCCAATACTGCGCATCTAACCTGAGAGGTGGTTTCCATCTCATCGTGCTGCTTGAACAATTGTACAAGAAGGTGAAGCGTAAGCTCAAGAAGAAGAGACTGTTTGGCTCCGATAGGGATCGTCTCAAAGGTTGCCAAACGGTCAAGCGTATTGTAAAATATTGGTTAGAGACATACAGATATCTTCTAGTTTGCGCAATTCGATGAGTACCTACTCGCTAGATGAGTTGCCAATCAAATTCCACTAAGGAGTGATATTATGGAGCAGAAACAGTCCGCAAATCAACCGGTCGAGGGTCTTTTGCGCATAAGGGTCAGCGAGGCAGATGCCCATTACGGTGGGGGCCTTGTTGCAGGGGCGAAGATCATGGAGTATTTTGGCGACGTAGCCACAGAACTTTGCATCAAGCACGATGGAGACGAAGGGCTTTTTGCAGGCTATGACAGCGTGGAGTTTGAGGCGCCAGTCTTCGCAGGGGATTTTCTAGAAGTCAAGGGTAAGATCA
>Ga0255343_1004134_pt1 | contig 14573 bp, 7 predicted proteins | sample wastewater_treat_4_FD_192413 | JGI IMG/M metagenome (GOLD analysis project Ga0255343, IMG submission 192413) | Wastewater microbial communities from Lulu Island WWTP, Vancouver, Canada - plant16 | ecosystem: Engineered > WWTP > Wastewater > Unclassified | place: Canada: Vancouver, British... | reverse complement strand
AAAGGTGTAAAGTCCACCCGAAAGCTTACGGATGAGTCCGGCGCGGACCATGAGCTTATGACTAACGATTTCCGCCTCCTGCGGGTCATCCCGCAGGGTGGCGAGGAGCAGACGCGACCAGCGCATATCAGAGAATCCTTCCTAACCTTCTACCGAATAAACAGTTGCACGATATTTGACAGGATTCCCGGTCGATGCGCAAGCGAAAAAAGGCAAAGAAAAACCCTTGCCTCCCGTGATGAGATAAGCGACAATGTGACCTGTAAAAGCGGACATAGGAGTGTTATGATTTTTCGGTCAAAAGCTAAAGGTTTTACGTTGGTAGAGCTGTTGGTTGTGATCTCGATTTTGGGAATTCTGGCAGCGGCCCTGACGACTCAGATGGGCAACGCGCGTGAGGCGGCGCGGGCCGTGAAGTGCAAGACGAATCTCAAGAATCTGGCGCAGGCTGCTCTGTCGTACGCGACTGATGAACACGACGACACGGACTCGACCGAGTACTGGGATCGGCAGATGCCGCTGGCGAAGTCGTGCGAGACCCGGTTTTTCAGCAGGGCGTTGAAGCAGGCCGTGTATAAACACCGTCCCGGGTGGGTCTCGTGGACGTGGTCTAGCGGCGGAAGCCCATGGCCCAGCAGCACTCCGCAGGCCAGTGCGATGAAGGCCGCTTCTTATCACGGTGACCCATCCGTGACGTATCATTCGCTCTCGAACGGTGCGTTGTGGAAGTACACGGGGGCCGATCTGGACACGTATGTGTGTGAAGCTCACAGAAAAGTTTGCAGAAGCAAAGGGGTGGGTGGGGTGAGATCGCCGGTTCGCCGCTCGTATGTGATGAACAGGTATTTCGAGGCGGACCGGGCTGTTAGTGATCTTTCGGCAAGAGGGAATGCCGGGGCGTTGCTACTCTTTGCGGAGCTGCCCGCCTACAAGGCTCAAGGCAGTGGATTTACTGAATCGGTGTCCACGGAAAAGGATGCCTCCGATGGAGTTTTGGATGTCCCGATCAACGGGTGGAAACCGCCTTCTTCCGGCAAAGAGATCATCGGTTTCAACCATAGGGTCGCCAAGCGTCGTGTGGCGCATGTCGCCTTTGCGGACGGACATGTGGAAGGCATTGTGGCTCCCGAGAAAAAGAATCTGACGACATCGAAGTTAGAGGATTTGACCTGCCTGTTGTGCAACGGCGTGGACCTGCCGGCTGACCCAGGGGAGTGGGCATCCGCCAGGAACGACCACGTGAAGGAGAAAACGAAGTGACCATGTGAAGTGGGGTGGCCTGCGGTTGCTAGTCGTGTGTGGATGTGCGATGTGACGGATCGAGAGAGGAGCGGTGTGTCTGGATGAAGAGCGCAGCATTTAGTTTGTTTGGTTTCCTTGGGGTCGTTCTGCTGACAAGCCTTACAGCGTTGGGGCAGGATTCGTCCTTGCCCGTGGAGCGTCGAATGCTCTTTAACAACTGGACTGGGCGGGATCAGTTGAACGATAAGCGGCAGGACTATTATCTCCCATACTGGACACATGCGGGAACGGAGCCCCCGGGTCGTGCTAACGACAAGCGAAAAGCGCTTTTGTTTGGCACGAACCATGTGTACACGGTGGTCGCGGAGGATGGTGCGCGTACGAACATATGGCGCTTTTTCGGATGTCGGACGGGTACTTCCGCGACTATTGCGGATTCGCAAATTATTCCGCCCCTCTCATATAGTACCGCCATTCAAACGAACTGGCAGGCAAACCTTCAAAACTCGTCATCTGCAAGGATTGAAACGCCATTTTATCCGGAGGGGATCGGAACCTTGTATTTTGATGCGATCAACGTGACGGCGGGGGAGCCCAATGAACTCACGATCGAGATCGCAACAAACATGTTGGAGTATATATATTTAGGAGGTGGTGTAACAAATGTAATGTTTGAGAACGAGAATTCGCAGTTTTCCAACAATTGGGAAGTTCTCGATATTTTGTCAGTCAACGTTACAGATGGCGCACCTATAAGATACAAAAATGTTCTGAACTATCGTGGTGCCGCGCGACTGAGAATAAGGCGTACCGGGCCTGTGTACAACTATCCTGGCGATGATGATAAGGCCTTTGTCGCAGTGGACAACATTTGCGTCTCGTATCCGCCATCGGATGTTGTGATGGGGTGCCCTTCGCCCGTTTTTTCGCCAGCTTATCCGGCGCAGGAGGAACCGCTCGCCATAAAATGCATGGTCAGCAATTTCGGAACGAACGATTATGAACGGACGCAATATGGTGTTATCGGCCATAGCCGGTCGCTTTCCGTTTTTTACCGGTGGCGTTATTTATCACAACAGTCCAATGAGTGGGCAAGCTTGTCCATGACCTATGTCCCGGAAACCGGCAACAACGGAGATGGGGAGGTTTATCAGGCTGAATTGCCCCCCCAACCGTTGGTCGGAGATTTGGAATACTACTTTGTCTGTGATTTTGGGGGATACCGCTATAAACCCATTGACTTTACCAGGGCCTCATACAACTTCTGGCCGGATTCCCCAGAGGGAAGCGAAGGTCTTTCCCCCCGCATCTTGCGTGGCGATTCGGTAGCGGGGGGAGGACGAGAGTTTTACACGCGGCTGCGGCCATATCCGTCGCCTTACGAGACGGTCTGGATAGTGACGGGGCCGGTTCTCGAAGATAATCCAATTCCGATGACGCTGGTCAGCAATGACGTGTGGCGCGGTATGATTCCGCTCGTGAACGGAAGCCAGACGAATTTGCAGTTTTGTTTCCGCGGTGACCGGAAATATGATCCGGCTACTGGCACCGTGCAAGACACCCCGATCTATTGGGTTGAGCCCTCCCAAGCATTGATCGGGGTGGTGCCGTTCGGCGGGGTGTGCGTGGAGCGCACAACCAAACCGGAGGTCCCGATGCGCGTGACCGCGCTGGGCGGTGGGTTTGTTGAGGTTACATTTGATGCAAACACGCTGGAATATATGACCCGCCGCGCCGAGTATCAGAACTTCAACTCTTGGGTGGCGCCTCCGGATGTCTTTACCGATAGCAATGGCCAGATTTCCAAGCAGCGGCTCAGCAACACGTTTGATTCTTGGCCGGCGAACGGAACAAAAACCGTCGATGAGTTTTTCCTTGGCTATCCTGCCCAAACTAATGTGTACAGCACACTTCCGTTCATGACGTTTAACGGGTGGCTGAGTGGTCATTCCGCTTATGCGGTTGATCGGTTAGCGGCCGACATATTCAACTCGCCGAACCTCTCCAATCCGAAACTCCGCAACGTGGCGATCCGTTTACAAGGTGGCGATGCGGGTCTCGGCCTCGGGTATATCTACAATCAACAAGGCACCACCCTGCCGGACGGCATTGACAGAATTTCCTTCAAGTGCAGGTTGGGGCAGGTGGCTTCGCCGGACGAGGTGGTCTATTACACGCAAGGGTTCCTCATGGAGAACTATCTGGTCCGTGCTGGCGTTTCGATGGATGATGGCATGTCTCCGCAGGAGCCGTCAGTCTCCGTGATCGGGTATTACCAAAGTCGTGACAACTTCTACGAATACCGGATGACGCAGGTTCCCGACACTGCCGACTTGAAACGTGACAAGCGGATACTCCATGAACTTTACAAGTGGCGGGGCGGCGTGCCTTATCGGCTGACGCACACCACCCTCAACGAGGATTTAACCTTCAAGGGAGCACGTGTGACGGTGGAACTGCGGATGTTTACGTCCGGCAACACAACCGCGCTTCGCTGTAAGTTCGGCACCAGAGACGATATTTTACAGGCCAGCGATTCTGGTTCTGGCACAACTGGTGGTGCGGCACTGACCCACGGTACCTGTGGATTCTTGTCGGCAGAGTGCAGGTCCGGTTTCAGTGATGTGTATTCGCAAACAACGACGCCCGGCGCGGCCGGGGGGACAGGGACACTGACGCCGTTACTGGTTGGGAACACCTTTGCTTCTGATATTCGGAACTGGTCGATTGCGCCGGCGAGTCGCTGGGAGGCGCTCGACAATGTCAACTACAAAGGAATCTATGCGGTGATCCCTACGCAAAAGCTGGGTGTGTTTTTGCAGCGGACGGAGTTCGGTACGGATGATCCGCCTCAGGCACCGGGTACTCCGGCCTGGGAGCCTTTCAAAGAGGTGACGCTTACGGGATTCGGATACCTCAGCTATGACGTGCCGGTCTATGCGTGGCGTTCGCATTTCTTGATGTTGCGGGTCCTTGGGCGCTCTGACGGTCAACGCGTCGACGTGATCGTCGATGAAATCAAGTTGTCGGGGTGGCGCGGCCAGGAGTCGTCGGACCTGAGTCTCGGCGATACTGAGGATGCCAACCAGAGTAGAAACGCCGAGTGGGTGGCGTCGGAGGCGTGGGTCATCACTAACAGCGTTGCGGGTCTGAATGAGGGGCGGGTCCCCGGGGCTTTCGATATCGATCAAACGAGCCCGATGTCGTCGGTACAACTCTCGACCCGGTATGCGAACACGGACGAGGGGTGGGTGACAAATACGACGTACGTGTACAACGGCTGGATTTATTTGGATGGCGCGGGTAATGTGAATACCTTCGCCGAAAATTTCATCGGCAGCGTGCAACTCACGATCAAGGGCGAGGAAGTCCTGTACAGCGAGGATCCAGATACGCCGTCCACCAACACGATCTCGTCTCTCAGTTCGGGTTGGTACCCCTTTGAACTGCGGCTGGGGTGCGGCTCGGACGGTAGGGTCGGTCCGGCTGGAAACGGTCTTCTGAACGGGCTGGGCGTGGCGTATAGCCGAAACGGCGGAAGTTTGTGGGTTCCCCTCAGAGATACAGGTTCGGCGACGTTTCTGAGAACGACAACGAAGACGGTGTTGTTGGATCATCGGCGCGGCGGGCGGGAAATTGACTCGGACGGAGATGAAGGCGACTGGTTGGATCAGGCGATCAGGTCGCCCCGCCTGCTCAACGGCTCGGGAATGTTGGAGTTCGACTACCGTGTCTTGCGGGCACCGGCCCGCCTCGTCGTGCAATTCGCTCCGGTCACGCACGCGTCCTTGTGGAGTGGAATACACACGGTTGTGGTAAATACGGCCGTGTCGAATTTCAATCATGCGATGGCGTACATCGGGACGAATGTTAACGGTTACCTGCGGGTGTTGAACGACCGCAGCGGCATCTATACCAATGCGCTCGTCGAGATCAATAATGCCGTGGCTTGGAATGAGCCGCCTGTCGGGGTCACGGACTGGCGCGCGTACAATATCAAGGTCACGGACACGGATTCGCAAAGGATAATGCTGGATGAGACCAAGGCCTGTTTCCTGAATAACAGTCAGACCGCCGAGACAGATCCAGCGCAATCGCTGTATCCGGAGGCGTATGTTATGAGCCCATTCCTGCCAACAGGATTGGGGTCGTTAACGTTCATGGCGCGCATGTTCACAAGTGCGCCGGCACCGTTGCATCTCTATGTGACGACGGACCCGGAGTTGAAGGCATCCAATAATTGGACGTACGTTGACACCTTCCTGATCACCAATCGGCTCTATCAGACATATTCCTTCAATCCGACCGATGGCCGTGCGTACCATGCCGTGAAACTGGTCGTGCCGACAACAGGCGGCGGACAGCGGGTGTGTATTGAGGAGTTGGCGGTGATGGAGCCGGTGCTTCCCGGTTTTGAGATTGTCGGTGTCCGTGCGCTTTGCGTGGAGGGCGGCGGTTTCAGTACTGAGCGTTTCCAGCCGTTGCACTCTGACGAGGTGGGATTTGAGGCGAGGCTGAGTAACATCCGGCTCTCGCCGCAGAACATCCGCCTGTACGTGGATTATTACGTGGGGACCAATGTCTGGGGTGTCAAAAACTGGCCGGCTGGCGAGGTCGAGACCTTGGAGATGGAACTCGTCGATGAAGATCTGCTGCTTTACCGCACGGACCTTTTCAATGTGGTGCCGCCGCAAGATAAAAATCAGGTCGTTCAATATCGGGTGCGAGCGAAGTATGAAGATGAGAATCACACAGAACTGGATGCTTATCAAAGCGTCTTCGATAGACCGTCGTGGTATCATCCGATCGACCTGAATCAGCGCTACGCCGCGACCGGCGGCTGGGCTTCGTACTATATTGTGTACGATGTGCCGATCGGCGCCATATGGTTGAACGAGATCAATGCGTACGAGCCCTATGAAGGCGGAGAGATTCATAGTGGGTATAACACGTACGTGGAGATCGCGGTTCCCACTGCGGTCAGCCTCGCGGGGTGGCATCTTGATCTCGTGCCGTGTAACAATTTCGATCCGGTTTACACGATCTCCTTCTTGGGAGATCTGCCGGTGCAGCAGCCGGTTACGAACGGCTACGCCTTTTTTGTGGTTGGACATGATCCGAATGCGCAGCCTTATGAACTCACCGGTATCCCACCGTTACCCAAACTGGATTACAGCGACCAGAATTTCGCATACAAGTTCCCGAAATACGCGCCGTTGGGAGTCCGTTTGCGTCGGCCATGGGGTATGTATGAGCATGCCGTTGTTTATGACCGTGAGCCGGAATGGGCGGGATTTTCAGGTGCCGGGTGGGTTGCCGAGCATCCCGATAGCGGGTTTATGTATGTCGGGACGGAAGATCAGGGCGGATCATTGAACGTGTTTACGAACTCGGTGCGATATGCGTTGCCGCTGGCCTCTGACTGGACCAATAACTTGGTGTGGACGCCGGGCGGGCTTAATGTCGGCCAGACCGTAGAGGACTTCAACGTGATGGCTCCTGGAGCCTCAAATGTGGTGGTGCGTTCGTGGTTGACGCCGGTGCACGGTGTCCAGAATGGTGTGCGCACCACGCCGCTGTCGTTTAAGCTCCGCCTCGGCACCGCGACAAACATCCTGTATGAGGCGGATGAGTGGTATCGTATCAAGTCGGTCACTGTGAACGGTGTCGAGCAGATGGCAGGTGGCGAGGTGGAGACGTTCAATCTTCCTCTGCTTGTGTCAGATTACACCAACTTGAATGTTGTCGTGACTTTCGGTCTCCGCGGGGATGTCGACGGTTTGAATCTGGGCAGCGATATCCTGACGTGGTTGCTGAGTTTTGGCGACGTACCGCTTGCGCCGACTTACTACTATGGCCGTGAGCTTGAGATCTATGAGCGGTATTGGCTCGATGCCAATCCCACGACGACCAACTATCTGGAGGGTGGTATCCTGAAGGTGGAGCGGGAAGCCGCGACGACCAATTACTTCATGACCGCGTGGCTGGCATTGAACGGCACTAACGTGCACTATTTGCTCGGTGACCGTGTCTTTGGGGATGCCGTGTTCAAGGTCACGGCCAAAGACAGCCTGACCGCGCCGGACTGGACAATGCTGGCGCAATACAGACTGGGGCCGTCGTCTTTCGACAGCAACCACACGACCCGTGTGTTCATCCAGAACCCCTTCCTAAATGATGAGTTTTCGGCGGATAAAGGCGGGCAACTCTTCTTCAGGTGGGTGATTGAGTATGAGGACCCGCGGTTCAGTAAGCCGATACTGGTTATCACAAACTCACCGTGACGTGCGTCGTCGCGGTCGCGGGGCTGGGGGTTGCGCAACAGGGCGCTGACGAGACTGGTCCCGAGTCTGGCGGATGGTTTGTACCAGCATGCCCACGAGGAACAGAAACACAACAAGCAGAAGCGAGCGTCGCTCAATGGGTGTGAGTCGTGTGCGACGCTCGCGATGAGGGAGAGAGGGACTGGTAGAGGTGCGCGATGTGTGGTTTTTCCTGTTGGCAGCAGTCATGTGTTCCACGTTAGCGCGGATGGGAATCGGATGCAACTCTGGAAATCGCAAAATCGCGAGGATCAGTCTTGACGGGGAATCGGGGGCGGCCCTATAATCGCTCCTCAACGTAGTTTTTTGGACAACTCGAATCTAGGATCTTTTATGACAGGCGAAAGAGCAGATCAGAGAAATCAGCAGGCGCAAAACTTTTTTAACAAAGGCAGCGCTGCTTTTGAACGTGGCAACTTTGATATCGCGATAGATCTGCTCATGCAGTGTGTGTCGCTGTCGCCCGGTTTTTCCAGAGCGCGCAAGTTGCTTCGCGCCACGCAAATCGCAAAATTCCGCAAGGAAAAGAAAAGTGGGCTTACAATAAAGCTTGATGATGTCAAGGCGGCAATGATGCGCGTGAAAATAGCGGGATTGCTGAAGGCCGGCAAAACCGAATCCGCGCTAATCGAATGCGAAAAATTGCTGACGCTCAACCCGCTTCACTCCCAGAATGTCGAGATGGCGGTTGAAGCAGCAGAAGCTGCCGACCATCCGGAAGCCGCGCTCTTTACGGTCGAAGCGGCATACGAGAACAATCCGGACGATATGGAATTGTTGCGGCGGGTGGCGGATTACTACATGACGGTCGGCGATTACACCAAGGCGCGCGATGCCTACGTGAAGTTGAATGCCTATCTGCCCAACGACCAGACGATCTTCAAGCAGCTCAAAGATGCCGAGGCGCGCGTGACGATGGCAGCCGGATGGGAGGAGGCCGCCGGCAAGAAGGATGCCTACCGCGATTTGATCGCCGACAAGGATCAGGCGAAGAAACTGGATATGCAGGCTAAGGCGGTCGTCGCCGGTGCCGATGCAGAGGCGTTGATCGAAGAAGCCCGTGCACGTATCGTGCAGGAACCGAACAATCTGAACTACTACCGCGCGCTGGCACGGTTGTTGTCGCAGAACAAGCGTTTCGACGAGGCCGTCGAAGTCTTGGAGGCGGCGCGTAAGATCAATGCCGCAGACCCCGAACTTGATCGCGCGGTTACATCCACCCGGATCTCTGCATTTGAAGCCAAGATTGATGCGCTGAAGGAGGCTGGCGACGCAGAGGGCGCGGCTGAGATGGAAACCGAGATGAACCAATTCATCTTCGATGACTTGAGCGCCCGTGTGCAGCGCTATCCGAACGATCTCAGATTGCGTTACGAGCTGGGCATGCAGTATTTCATGTACGAGCATTACGACGATGCGATCGGGCAGTTTCAGCTCTCTCAGCGCAGCCCGAAAGAACGCATTGAGTCGCTCTATTATCTGGCGATGTGTTTCGCCCACAAAGGGCAACGCGACATGGCGATTATGCAACTCGAAACCGCCAATGACCAACTGCCGATTATGGACGACCTCAAGAAAAAGGTGGTGTTCGCTCTGGGCAAGCTGGCCGAAGAGGCGGGCGACATCGAAAAGGCGTTCGGATATTACAAAGACGTCTATGGTGCGGATATCGGCTTTGAGGACATTTCCGCGCGTATGGAGCGTATCTACAAGTTGAGGCAGGCCCAGCAGGGTTGATCACTGTTCGGTGTTGTGATCAGCACAACACGTTGGTGGTCTTCTCTCATCGCGGCACAGTCTTCTGGATGCCCAGAAGGCGGGCGGCGTTGCCTCCGAGCACGAGTTGTTCGTGTGCGGGGGACGCTATGCCGGCGCGTACGAATTCGATGCCGTCGTCAAAGCTCAGCCAAGGCCAATCCGTGGCAAATAGCAGCCGATCAATGGGATGTTCGCGCAGTACCCGCTGTGGTGCGTCCTCCGTTGCATTCATCGCCAGAATCGACGTGTCGAGAAAGAGGTCCTGCCCCACGAGATGGGTCAGGACCTCGTTCCATTGGAGCCAGCCTCCCAGATGCGCGGCAATTAGGCGCAATCCAGGGACACTGCGAATGACGTGACCGATCCGCGCCGGATCGCATACGGGATCATGCGGAAAGCCAATATCAAAACCGCAATGGCACTGAACCACCAGATCGAGATCGCGGCAACACCGGAAATATTCCAGCATTTTAGGTGAGTCCACCACGCACGGCTGATAATACGGGTGCAGTTTGATGCCGCGGACTCCACTCTCCGCCACTTCTCGCAGGTGGTTGAAGCGCGCTTCATCGTCAGGATGAACGGATGCGAAAGGGATCAGGTGTGCCGCAGCTTCCGCTCCACGCTCTCCCGACCGCAATGCGTCAGCCTCCGCCAAGATTCCCGCAAATTGCGCCGGTCGTGTGGCGATCGGACATACCACCGCATAGTCAACCGCTGCCGCACGCATCTGCTTTAAGAGGCCGTCGACGGTACCGTCTCCGACGGCGGCGATTTTGTTGTCTGCCTTGTCGACGAGCTTTTGCAATGCACGCGTTGCAAGGTCTTCTGGGAAAGTATGGACATGAACATCGATGACCATGTCATTCTCCCGTACGCTCACGGCTTATAGCACTCACGGTATAGCGCTGGTGCTTTTAAATGTGAAAAGGTTTTCCGGGAACATCTTGGGCGTGATACCCGCTTGCCGTAGCGCATTGACGTGTGGCCAGAACTCACCGGCTTCCGCTAGATCGTGGGCGTCAGAGGCCAGCGCGATTTTCACTCCCTTTTCAGCACACATGCGGATGAATGCCGTTTCAGGCTGATAGGCGTGGAAATTAACCTCGACCGCTACTCCGCTGTCGGCAAGCAGGCCGGCAAGCGTGGCAAACAGATGGGAAGGCACCTTGAGGCGGTTGAACGTGAAGAAGCGGAACGGGTGGGCCAGCACATCGATGTCGTGTTCAAGCAATCGCTCGACGTCGCGCAGGAAGAGTCGCTCAGCCTCTTGCTGCGATGTGCGTCCGGGAACAAAGCCCGGTATCATGTGGATGGCACCGATGGCGATATCCCAGTCAAAGTCAAGGTCCTCCGGTGCGAGCAGCAGACTCCCGTCATCAAGGAGGTCCAGTTCCAGGCCGACTTTGACAAAAGGCGAGCGCAGCGTCTCCGCGAACCGACAGTAGGCTGCCATGCGTCCGCGTTCGGGTGTTTCCCAAACCGCTTTTACCATGGAAGGGTCGGACTGCCAACGAAAACTCATGGCGTTCGGCTTGTCAAAATAGAGTTGGAAAGCGTGTTCAGTGATGCAGAGGGTTGAGACGCCCAAAGCCTGCGACAACGCCACACACGGCGCAGTGTCGGCAGTTGTGCCACAATAGGCATGCTCGGTATGGCAGTGCACGTCGATGATGTTCGGCACCTGCAGGCCAAGGCACAACTCCTCGATCTCCACGCGCGAATCAACCAAATGAATGAGGCTGAATCGGAACGGCGGTTCGCACAACGCAGGAACCGTGTGGTAGAGGATCTGTTCATGCACGCGCGCCTTTTGCCCCTTGTGGTAGTGACCACTGAGCGAAAGAATCACACCGGACTTCTGATACGCATCGATGATCTCTGCTGCGTTGGTCGGCCGATACGGATAGTGCGAGTCGATCGGCGGATAGATTGGCGGATGCTGTACGGCGATCAGCGGCAGACCAGGATTGTCGGCAGCGCACTTTTTGAGTGCGGCGAGATCCGCCGTCGCGCGTACGCATTCGCGGTTTTCGTTGTAGTAGTCGTTGAACAGCACAAAGCCGTAACCACCGACTTTGTGAAGCCCCGGCTCGCTTCCGAAGAGCTTGTTGAAAGAGTCGGGGTCACCGTCATGGTTACCCGGAACAACCAGAAAGGGGATGCCGCTGCGCAAGAGTTCGCCGTGTAGCGACACCATATCCATCGGGGCGTTGTGATCCGAGCCGTCTTCCACCAGATCGCCAAGAACGAGGGTTGCGTCCGGCTTGATTCCCATGTGGCGAAGGCGCAAGAAAACTTTTTTTAACAAGGCCCGCGTCAGTTCACCGCGCATATGCTGCGCTTGCGCTGTCTGACGAGCCAGTCCCGTGTAGTGCAGATCAGAAATAGCCAAAAGGGTTAAACGATTCTCACTCATGTGTCCATGCAACTTTCATCGTTGAATACTCGGCATATCAAAAACACCGCTCCTGAAAAGTGGCCCTAGCGTACGGGAACTTACTGTATCGGTCAACTGGAAATGGTAAGAGTTGGAAAGTTAGAACTTCACGTGTACGACGAACTTATTGCTTCCGCTTATACAACGGATTTGTGTATCCTCTTGACATGAGACTTTTTTTTGCGATTCCGGTGCCTGATGAGGTCAAAGCTTCTCTGTGCAATGTGGTTGATCGGTTGACATCGGTCGCCTCAAATGTCACGTGGTGTAAACGTGATCAGCTCCATATCACGCTGGCTTTTTTGGGCGAGGTGGCACCGCTGATCTTGCCACATGTGACCGCAGCAGCCGATCGCGTGTGTGCGATGCTGTCGCCGTTTGTGTGCCGTGCACATGGACTAGGGATCTTCGGAACCAAGCGCATGCCAACAACTTTGTGGGCGGGTATCGATCCTTCACCTGAGCTTGATTTTCTGCACGAACAGTTGTGGCTGGAACTAGAAAAATACGGCTTGAAAAACAAGACATCGGATTTCCGGGCACACATCACGCTCGGACGCTGTCGCAGCAAAACCAACAACCGGAATTTGGTTCGGGCTATGGAGAACGACGAAGAGATTGAGTTCGGCGACTGGACGGTCAAGGGCGTGACGCTGTACGAAAGTCGCTTGACGCCGCAGGGCGCGCTCCACCGCAGACTGAACCAATCTCCTTTGCTAGGATGACCGGCGGCCCTTACCGTGCAACCGGCGGTGGCGGTGGCGGTGGGGGCGGCGGCGGGGGCACGGCACCTACGGCCGATGCGCGCGGCGCGGCAGCCGATACCGGCTGTTGCGAAGCACCCGGCAGCAGCGTGAAGGCTTTCTCCAGCAGCTCGCGCGCCTGAGCGTCGCGCAACTTGCGGTTTTCGCTGCCCAGCACCACAACGATTACGCGCCGCCCGTTGCGTTTCGACGTCACGACAATCGACCAGCCTGCGCTCGCCGTATAGCCCGTCTTGAATCCGTCGCACCCTGCTACACGCTCTTTAAGAAAAGGATTGTGCGTGCGCATGTCGAAGGGGCGCGGCGTGTTGGCGCGGAGCTGACGGTAGACGGCGGAGGTGTAGGCGAAAATCTCGGGATGCTTGCACAATTCGCGCGCGAGCAGAGCCATGTCACGGGCGGTCGAGACGTCATGGCGCTGTCCGGCTGAAGGCGGCAGACCGTGGACCGAGGTGAAGCGCGTGTCCTTCATGCCGATCTGTTGGGCGCGCGTATTCATCAACTCGACGAAGCCCTCTTTGGTGCCCGCCACATGCTCGGCCAGCGCGACGGCTGCATCGTTTGCGGATTGGATCATCATGGCGTACAGCATCTCTTCCAACGGGAAGGTCTCCTTCGGGTCGAGATACACTTGCGAGCCACCGGTTTTGTAGGCTTCGACCGAGACTTTGACGGTGTCGTCGAGTCGCACTTTACCGGCATTGATCTGCTCTTGTACCACCAACAGGGTCATCAATTTCAACGTGCTGGCGGGATAACCTGGCACATCGGCCCTGTCTTCGAACAATGTCGCTCCGGTGTCGGCATCCACAATGATCGCGCCGATGTAGGGCGTCCGTGAAATGCAGCCCTTGGGTCGCTGCGCGACCGCACCGTTCGCAAGCACCAGTATCGTCAAAAAGAGAAAAACACGCTTCACAGAAAAAACCTCCATCGTCATACCGCCACCGTGTCTGTCGCACTGGCACCACTTGCAGGCACAGACACCGCAGATGGCGAGGTATTAAAACAGGTTCGGTGCGTTTTGAAAAGCATTCAACTTCTAACGCTCAACTTTCACTGCTCAACCCGCCCCAAAAAGACCTTGTACCCGTTGAACGGCGTTTGCTACGATCAATCCGTCAATGGCGTGGATTGACTTTGGCTTATGCGTATCTGGCGATCGGCGGGGAAGGAATGAAAAAAAGTTTAGCAGTCACCTTGTTGCGAATGTTGATCGGGTGGCATTTCCTGTATGAAGGGATTTGGAAGTTGATCCAGCCTGGCGGCTGGTCATCAGCCGGATACCTGCGCATGAGTTCATGGTTTGCTGCGCCGGTTTTTAGGATGATCGCCGATACGCCTTGGCTTCTGCGAATCGTCGACCTGATCAACATGTGGGGATTGACGCTGATTGGTCTGGCGCTGGTCGTCGGCATATTGGTGCGGCCGGCTGCGGCGGCTGGTATCCTGCTGTTGGCGTTTTACTATGTGGCGCAGCCGCCTTTCTTGTCAGCTTATTCCGAGGGCCACTTCCTCTTTATCGATCGCAATGTTGTCGAGGCGGTGGCTTTGCTGGCCGTTATGCTGGTACCGTCGTACGGACTGGGCTCTTATCTGGCCGCCTTGCCGCGCACCTGTTTCAAGCGCAGCCTGCGAAAGGCGAAGGAAGGGGTCCAGGGTGAGCCGGTTGCCTCCACCGCTCGCCGCGATCTGTTGCTGAGCCTCAGCTCGCTGCCGGTGTTGGGGGCGTTCGGCTACGCGCTTTTCCGCAGGCACGGACGTGTGTGGGAACGCGAGAATCTGCTGGCCCAGTCGGATGCCGTGACGAGCGCGACCGTCAAGACCTTTAGTTTCATTGATATCAAAGACCTCAAAAAGCCTATCGATCAATACGGGACAATCGGCTCGCTCAAATTAAGCCGCATGATTCTGGGCGGGAACTTGATCGGCGGCTGGGCGCATGCGCGCGACCTGCTCTATACAGACAAGCTGGTCAAGGCGTACCATGAAGACTGGCGCGTGTTCCGCACGTTCAAGATGGCCGAGGCGTGCGGGATCAATGCG
>Ga0255343_1004132_pt1 | contig 14575 bp, 10 predicted proteins | sample wastewater_treat_4_FD_192413 | JGI IMG/M metagenome (GOLD analysis project Ga0255343, IMG submission 192413) | Wastewater microbial communities from Lulu Island WWTP, Vancouver, Canada - plant16 | ecosystem: Engineered > WWTP > Wastewater > Unclassified | place: Canada: Vancouver, British... | reverse complement strand
TTTTGGCTTGCTAAATGGGATAGGATGCGGTAATAAAAAGTAATTTATGTATAAAAGGCTTGATATATTTTCAACCCTTTTTTAAAACATAGTCAAAAACATTAAAAAATGATATAATTATAAATAAATATAAGGAGGAAAAAATGAAGAAATTATATTTAGTTATGAATACATTTTCTGGAAGTTATTTTGAAGAAAACTATAGTAGGAATATAGGACATGAATGTATTAATTTTTTTATGCCTAATGATATTGGAGAAAAAATTCTTATATGGTTTAATCCTGATGGAAAATTTAATCCCGAGTATAAAAGTGGATATACTATAACATTATTAATGGTTACAAACTATTCAGCTGAAAAAAACAAATATAGAATTTTAGGATTGGCTAAGGATTGCCAAATTATTGAAGGTGTTACTGTGGGTGGCAAGAAAAAAGAAAAGAAATTTGAAAGATATAATATATTTAAGGAAAAATATGGTTTGGCTAAATATGGAAAAAAAACAATAGAAGAAATTTTTCAAGATAATTTATATCACGGGAAAATAGAAGAGAAAGACACATTGGCAACTTTTTGGGTATTACCAGAAAATATGTATGTTCCCAAAAGTAATAAAGAAATAATTAAAATGAAAAAAGAAGATAATGCAAAAGACTTCAATTTAAAAAATGAAATGAATGAGTCTCCTGCAATTAACTTAAATTTAGCTAGAATGAGAAGGTACATAAAAGACACTAAAGATATTAAACAAATTGAAGAAATAATTAATAATATTGAATGGGAACAACTTGTCTTAGAAAAGAAAAACGAATTACCTTACTATCCAAGAAATAAAGAATATTATAAAAATAACACTCTATTTGCATTAACAGGAACCGAAAAAAATGAACACGTTATTTCAAATATGATAGCAAGTAGTTTAAAAAAATCTCCAGAATTGTTAACCAATTTTATCGAGGAACTTAATAAAGCTTTTAAAAAATCGCCAAATGAGGAACATAATAAAAAATCTATTGAAATTATACAAGGCCAAAATGTAGATTGTATTAGAGAAAATAAATATGTTGATTTAACATTGTTAGTTAATGAATATACTATAATAATAGAAAATAAAATAGATTCAAATATTGCTGAATCTGGTTATGATGATTATGAAAAAACAAAAAGACAAATATTAAAATCTCTTAAGGAATTTGATTTAGAAGAAAAGGAAATGGATCAATATTTAATAACAGCAGGATTTACTAAAGAAAAGGTGGAAAAGTATAAAAATCAATGTTGCCAATTGACAAAATATTATATTCAAACACAAGTTGATGCTTTAATAAACGATAAAGATAAGATAAGATTTTTTATTTTCTGCTATTTCCTAAATATAATGAAAAAAAGTTTGCAAATGATGCAATTAATAAATGGTTATATGGTGATAAATATGTATTAATTTCCTATGAAGAAGTGTATAATGCCTTTAATATTGATGATGATTATTCTTATAAGAGTGATATTAAAAGACAATTAGAATTATTGAAATCTGAAATAGATGATTTTAAACAAAATGAAGAGATTTATAAATTTTTAGCTAAAGCTGGGTTTTAATTACAAACTAATAATCATTAATATAAAAACAGTAGAAAATATTTTCTACTGTTTTTATATTTTTGTTGCAAAGTAGAAAAAAAGGAGTAAAATATATTAGTAATAAAATTAGTTGAAAGGAGAATTTATGAAACTAAAATTATTGAACGATGAAGATCTCACCTTATACAAGAAACTATTGCAAGAAGCATTCCAATATGGTTATGAATCATTTACGGGAAAGCAAGAAAATGAGGTAGTACCAGATTATGAAATTGAGGAAAGCTTACATGAAGCTGATTCTCACGCCTATGTTATGGTGGACGACGAAGATCATATCTTAGGTGGTGCAATAGTTATTCTTTATCCAGAAGCAAAACGTGGATTATTAGATTTTATATTTGTGAAGGTTGAATATCAAGGCCAAGGTATTGGTCAAAAAATGTGGAAAGAGATTGAAACATTATATCCTGAAGTAGAAGTTTGGGAAGCAACTACACCATATTTTGATGTTCGTAATATTCATTTTTATGTAAATAAGTTGAAGTTTAAGATAGTTGAGTTCTATAATACTAAGCATAAAGAGTCTATAGATTTAGCTGACAATTTCAGTGAGAATCTTGATTCAAGAGTGTTTAGGTTTGAAAAAGTAATGAAATAAGTAGTTATATTTTGGAGGTCCTTTTGAAGAAGGGTCTTTTTTTATTAAGAGGTATTTTGAAAAAACTAAAAAATATGTTATAATAACATTACAAGCAACTATCGTTTTGATTAGTTGAAATGTAATTAATTTGCTTTTAAAAGGAGGAAAAAAATGTTGATTAGAAAATTCGAATTTCCAGAAGAAATGGTATGTCCCATGGGCCTTGATTGGAATGATAATATAGTTTATGGAAAAAAAGAAATAAGAGAGCATTCTATAAAAATTTATGATGATAAAGTTGAAATAATGGGTTATGATTATTCAACTAAATTGCTATTTAGTAGTAGTAAAGTTTCATTTGAAAAAATTTATGAGAAAACTAAAGTTACAGAACTTATCTTTAAAGGAGAAATCACGGTTAGAAGCGTTAAAGAATTTTTGCTTAGTGAGGATAAAAAGGTTATTACTATTTTTCATACTGATAGCAAATTTTTTAAAGGCATAAGGTGGACTTTTTATTATACTTCAGAAGCAATGGAATTAATTAAAGAGATAATCAGTGTTATAAAAGATGCTTATAAAAAGTATGTAGAAAATTACGAACAAGAAAAATTGCTTGAAATACTAGAAGAATCAAATAAAAAATTGCTTGAAATAATAGAAGAATCAAATACCCAAACTCCTAATGAAGAACCAATAAAACCGAAAGAAATTAAGACGCAAGAAAAAGATAATTTTAAATTTATAGTTGAAGATAATATGGCAATTATTATTGGATGCATTGAAAATGCAGAGAAAATAGTTATACCAGATAAAATAGATGGTTTTCCTGTTTTTTCAATTGGAGAAAAAGCTTTTTTTGATTGTTCAAGTTTAACAGGTATAACAATTCCAACAAGTGTAGTCAGCATAGGTGATGATGCTTTTTTCGGTTGTTCTAATTTAGCCAGTATAACAATTCCGGACAGTGTAACAAGTATAGGAAATCATGCTTTTTATGGTTGTTCTAATTTAGCCAGTATAACAATTCCGAGCAGTGTAAAAAGTATAGGAGGTGGTGCTTTTGATGGGTGTTCAAGTCTAACAAGTATAACAATTCCAGAAGGAGTAACAAAAATAGAATGGGAAACTTTTTATGGTTGTTCAAGTTTAACAAGTATAACAATTCCAGAAGGAGTAACTAGTATAGACACTTGGGCTTTTTATGGTTGTTCAAGTTTAACAAGTATAATAATTCCAAAAAGTGTAATAAGTATAGGTAAAGACGCTTTTGATTTTGAAAATGAATTTCAAATTTTTATTGAAACTATTGCTCAACCTTCTGGATGGCAATATGGTTGGAGTACATTAGAACCTATTCTTTATTGGGGCGAATCGTGGCGTTATGTCAATGGTATTCCTACACCTAATTTAGAAGAAATGAGTAATGAAGAAATAATTTATGATAAATTTAAATATAAAATAATAAATGATGAAGCAATTATTACTGGATATTTAGGAAATGAAGAGAATATAACTATTCCCAAAAAAATTGATGGTTTTATCGTTACCACTATTGGAAAATATGCTTTTAGGGGTAATAGAACATTAAAATCTGTATATTTACCTAATACTGTAGAAACTATAGATGATCATGCTTTTTATGGTTGTATTAATTTAACTCACGTAGAACACTCTAAGAAAATAAGCCATATTGGTAATTATGCTTTTTATTATTGTAAATCACTTTCTAAAGGGTTTGATGAAATTTACGGGTTAGAGTATATAGGTGATTATGCTTTTGCCAATTGCCAAAAATTACCATTTTATTGTAAAGAATTTGGTAATTTAAAAAGAATAGGTAATTATGCGTTTGCTGATTGTCATAATTTAGAGCCAATGAAAATTCCTTATGGCGTTCAAGAAATAGGAGATTATGCTTTCTATGGCTGTTCAATGAATAGTTTGCATTCTACATTTATTGATATTTTTGACATTCATTTTGATGATATCTTGGAAGAAGAATGGAATGGTTTACTAGAACACATTAGAGAAGGAGAAGATCCACATTTTCCACTTTCTAAAATGATTAATCTTGATTTAGAAATACCTAATAGTGTTACTAGAATAGGAGATTATGCTTTTGCAGGGTATGGCTTATTGAGTAATGTGCATATTTCTAACAATATTAAACATATAGGTGAAGGCGTTTTTCAGGATTGCTCATATTTAAAAACAGTTGATTTCCCAGAAGGATTAAAAAGCATTGGTAAAGAGGCTTTTAAAGATTGCTATTCACTTTCCGACATTGATATTCCTCAAGGAGTTACAGTTATAGGAGAAGGAGCATTTTCTTATTGTGAAGGATTAAAAAACGTGTCAATTCCGAATAGTGTAATAAAGATAGAATCAGAAGCTTTTGCTTTTTGTGAAAACTTAGAAGATGTCTATATCCCTTCAAGTGTTAAGTATATAGGAGATGATGCTTTTCTTAAATGAAAATAATCTAAAAGGAGATTATATTTATGGCAAAAATATATAAACTTAAAGAAAAAGACAAAGAGTTAATAGAATTTTATCTTATAAATTGTCCAGTTGATTATAAAAAGAAGAAGAGTAAAAAACATGTTGTGGTTTCACACAAGGGACCAACGTTTTCTTCCTTAAATTATCAATCTGCAGAAATTACAAAACTTTTGAAAACATTTAATAAAACTATAAATAATAATATTGTATGGTGTTCAAATCATCAAGAAGTTGAAGCAGCAGAAGCAAGAATAAAGCATGATAAAGGGTATTCTGATAAAAATTTCGAGTATGTGGCAATTATTGAAAACACAGATATGTTCCGTACAAGAACATTATTTTATATGATAAGAAATGCTTTGGCTCATGGTTTGTTTGAAAATAAAGGTAATGTATATTATTTCAAAGCTGAAAAAGATAAAAAATTAAAAGCGTTAATGAGACTTAAATATACAACACTCATTGATTTAAAGAATAGATTTTTAAATAAAAATTTTGAGATTGAGAAAATTAAAAAGGGCTGATGCCCTTTTTATAATTATCATTAATTTTTAAATTTGTTATAATATATTATTTAAAACACAAATCTTTTCATTCTCCACCAAACCACAACTAATAATTTATGCAGAAAATTAATTTAAGAATGTTCCATTTTTGTAGATATTATTTATTTTTTGAATTAAGTATTGGTTTTCCGTCTTTACTATAATGCCATAATCCAGCCCAATAAATTGTACTTCCAATATTCTCTTCGGTATCCCAAGTATCTGGTATTTTCGTTGCTTCAGCGTAAATTTCTAAGTTTACGCAATTTTTAAAGGCAGCATTTCTAACAATAGCAACATTTTTTGGAATTACAATTTTTTCTAAACTACTGCAATCCATAAAAGCACCTTCTCCAATACTAGTCACACTATTAGGAATTATAATGTTTTTTAAACTACTACAAGCAAAAAAAGCACCTTCTTCTATACTAGTTACACTATCCGGAATAACAATATTTTTTAAACTACTACAATTCCCAAGAGTACCTCTTCCAATGATTGAAATATTATCGGGAATATTTATATTTATCAAATTTGTACAGCTCAGGAATGCCGCAGATCCAATATCTAATACACTGGCTGGAATTGTAATATTTACAAGGTTAATACATTCACAAAACAACAAGTCTTCTATTGTAGTTAATTTGATATTTTCTTCAAATATTACTGTTGTTAAATTTGTGCAGTCATAGAAAGCACCACCTCCTATACTTGTAACACTATTTGGAATATGCATTTCAACTAAATTTCTACACCCACTAAAAGCACTAGTTCCTATACTTGTAACACTATTTGGAATATGCATTTCAACTAAATTTTCACACCCACTAAAAGCATTATCCTCTATGTTTGTAACACTATTTGGAATATGTATTTCAACTAAATTTTTACAACAACTAAAAGCACTATTTTCTATATTAGTTATGTTATTTGGAATATTTATATTTGTTAAATTTTCACATTTATAAAAAGCTTCTGGCTTTATACTAGTTACACTATTAGGAATTACAATGTTTTTTAAACTTTTACAATTACTAAAAACACCTTCTTCTATACTAGTTATACTATTTGGAATATTTATACTTGTTAAATTTTCACATCCATAAAAAGCTTCTGGCTTTATACTAGTTACACTGTTGGGAATTGTAATGTTTTTTAAACTTTTACAATTATTAAAAGCACCTTTTCCTATACTAGTTACACTATTAGGAATTACAATGTTTTCTAAATTAATGCAATTATTGAAAGCATAATCTTCTATTTCTTCAATGCCATTTGGAATTATAACACTTTTCATAGTAGAATTTATAAAAGAAAAATTAGTTATTGAGTTTAAAATATAGTCTTCAATTTGAAGAGCAATTTTAATTTCAGATTTTGAGAAATTATCTTCTAATCCTATTATATAAACTTTTCCGACATTAGATATTGCATATTTAACAGAATCTATTATTACAGTTTTTACATAACCATATATAGTAGGACAACTAGTATATATTTTGTCTATCAAAGAATTTCTATATTCACCCCAGCGAGATGGCTTTAATAGTAATTCAGTCATTATAATTGTTGGGCTATGATCAAAAGCATAATCACCAACTTCCACAACACTGGCAGGTATTACAATGCTTTTTAAACTACTACAGTTGCTAAAAGTACCTTCTCCTATACTAGTTACACTATTAGGAATAACAATGCTTCCTAAACTTTTACAATTAGCAAAAGCATGATCTCCTATTTTAGTTACACTATTAGGAATAACAATGTTTTTCAAACTACTGCAAGATACAAAAGCCCTTTTTTCTATACTAGTTACAGTATTAGGAATAACAATGTTTTTTAAATTGTTGCATTCATAAAAAGCACATTCTTTTATTTTAGGAATGCCATTTGGAATTGTAATGTTTTCTAATTTGTTACAATTACTAAAAGCACTTTCTCCTATACTTGTTACACTATTGGGAATTATAATATTTTTTAAATTTTTACAATCACTAAAAGCACCATTTCCTATACTAGTGACACTATTAGGAACTATAATGTTTTCTAGTTTACTGCAATTATAAAAAACATAATCTCCTATACTAGGTACACTATTAGGAATAACAATGCTTCTTAAATTTTTACAATCAGCAAAGGCATATTTGCCAATACTAGTTACGCTTTCGGGAATTACAACACTTTTTATTTGGTTATTCTCAAAAAAGCAATATTCAACTATATTTGTAACAGGAAATCCCTCTATTGTATCTGGTATAATTATATTTTTATTTTCACCAACATATTCAATAATGGAAACTTCACCATTTTCAATTTCATATGTTATTCCGGTTTTCGTTGTTCTATAAAATCCCATTTTACCCTCCTTTTAAATGTGTTAAATAAATTATAACATTTTTGATTATTATTATCAATTATTTGTAAAAATTCTTATGCGTTTTTAAAAATAGCAAATAAAATATAGATATTAGCGAAGATAAATCTAATGTATTTTTTATTTTTTAAAAATGCATTACTTGATTACTTTAATTTGCAAATATAGACATTTTGTGTAATTTATGATAAAATATGCATAATAGTTCAGTTTAAAATACATAAAAAAGGAGGAATTGAAAATATGAATAATAACAAAGAGCGCGAAAGAGCAGAATTGCATCGAACTATTTGGCAAATAGCAAATGATTTGAGAGGTGCAATAGATGGCTGGGATTTCAAACAATATGTTTTAGGAATGTTATTTTATAGATTTATTTCTGAAAATCTTGAAAATCATATCAATACAAACCAACATGAAGCAGGATATCCTGATTTTAAATATAGCGAACTTTCAGATGAAGATGCAGAATATGCTAGAAAACAAGTAGTAGATGAAAAAGGATTTTTTATTTTACCAAGCGAATTGTTTTCAAATGTTGTAAAAAAAGCTAAAACTGATAAAGATTTAAATATGACATTAGAAAGAGTATTTAGAGATATTGAAGGATCAGCAGTTGGAACGCCATCAGAAAACAGTTTTAAAGGATTGTTTGATGATATTGATGTAAATTCAAACAAACTTGGCGGAACTGTTGTAGAAAGAAATGAAAGATTAACTAAGTTAATGAATGCTATAAATGGTTTACAATTAGGCAAATATCAAGATAATACTATTGATGCATTTGGTGATGCTTATGAATATTTAATGACAATGTATGCTGCTAATGCTGGTAAATCAGGAGGAGAGTTCTTCACTCCTCAAGAAGTATCTGAACTTCTTGCGAGAATTGCAGTAATTGATTTTACAATTGAGGATAAAAGAAACAAAGAAGTAATTAATAAAGTTTACGATCCTTGTTGTGGCTCTGGCTCTTTATTACTTAAGTTTGCTAAAATATTAGGAAAAGATAAAGTTCAACAAGGTTTTTATGGCCAAGAAATAAATCTTACGACATATAACTTGGCTAGAATTAATATGTTTTTACATGATATATCATTCGATAAGTTTAGTATTGCTCATGGTGATACTTTAAAGAACCCTTATCATGAAGATGATCAACCTTTTGATGCAATAGTTTCAAATCCACCATACTCCATTAAATGGGAGGGAGATTCTAATCCACTTTTCATTAATGATGAAAGATTTGCACCAGCCGGAATATTAGCACCAAAATCAAAGGCAGATATGGCTTTTATTATGCATATGCTACATTGGCTATCACCTTCTGGTACTGCAGCAATAGTATGTTTTCCGGGCATTTTATATAGAGGCGGAGCTGAGCAAAAAATCAGAAAATATTTGGTTGATAATAATTATATAGACACTATTATTCAATTACCACCAGATTTGTTTTATGGAAGCAGTATTTCTACTATCATTATGGTGTTGAGAAAAAACAAATCAAATAATAAAATATTATTTATTGATGCTAGTAAAGAATTTGTAAGAATAGATACCAAAAACAAATTATCAAGTAAAAATATTAAAACAATTTTAGATACAATCAGATTTAGAAAAGAAGAAGATTATTTTTCGAAATATGCAAATCAGAAGGAAGTTATGAATAATCATTACAATCTTTCGGTGAATAATTATGTGTCTATTGAAGACACCAAAGAAGTAATTGATATTTTACAACTTAATAAAGAAATAAAACTAACTGTTGAAAAAGTTAATAAATTAAGAAAAGAAATTGATTTGATTATTGAAGGTTTGGAGAATGGATAGCATGTGTCAAAAATTTAATTTTCGTATTGAAAAAAAGAAATTGTGGGAAATATGTAATTTTGACCGTCGTTTTATAGGTGTAGATAAGAATAAACAAAAAGTTATTACAAACTTTAAACACGTTTCCGCTAAAAACCTTAAAAATTATGAATTATATGACTCAGAAGAAGTTAAAATATTGTCAACAGGAAATTATGAAGGCTATACAAAGTTAGATGAGAAAGATAAAAACATTAATTTCGGAGAAGTAATTACTTTGCCTACTGGTGGAACGGCGAATATTAAATATCACAAAGGATATTTTTTAGATAGTGGTAATATTTTACTAACATCGAGTATTGTCAATTTAAAATATGTTTATTACTACTTAAAAAATATAAATGATTCAATCCAATTGTTTTACAGAGGAGCTGGTGTGCAACATCCAAGTATGAGAGATATAATAGAGATTGAAATTCCACTACCTCCGAAGGAGGTCCAAAACGAGATTGTTCAAGTTTTGGATGAATTTACAGAGCTGGAAGCAGAGCTGAAAGCAGAGCTGGAAGCAAGAAAAAAACAATATGATTATTATCAAAACGAATTATTAAATTTTGAAAATGTAGAATTTGTTGATATAGGATCTATAGCTATGCTTGTTAGAGGAGCATCTCCTAGACCAATTAGTAAATATATTACTGACTCAATTAATGATGGGATTCCTTGGATTAAAATTTCTGATACTAAGGTAGGTGCTAAATATTTAGAAGAAACAAAAGAGAAAATTACACTTGAAGGAAGCTTGAAATCAAGAATTGTTCAGCCTGGAGATTTAATTCTTTCTAATTCTATGAGTTATGGAAGAACTTATATATCAAAAATTACTGGATGTATTCATGACGGGTGGATTTTAATTTCAAATTTTGAAGAACATTATACTACTGATTTCTTATATTATTTATTGAATTCTAAATTTGTAATAGATCGGTTTGATAGTATGGTAAATAGTAGTTCAGTTAAAAATTTAAATATAGATATAGTAAATAGAGTTAAAATACCAGTAGTGTCATTAGAAAAACAAAAACAAATAGTTTCTATTTTAGATAAATTTTCAACACTAGTTAATGACATAAAAGAAGGGTTACCTGCTGAAATAGAATTAAGAAGAAAACAATATGAGTATTACAGAGACAAACTATTAACTTTTGATACAGAGGAGTAAGATAATGAATAAATATAACATTATTATTGAGAACATTGATTCAACTGTTGTTAGTTCATATGAATCAAAAAGAACACGTCCAACTGAATATCAAAGTGAAGCTGATTTAGAAAAGGCACTTATTAAACAACTCATAAGTCAAGGTTATGAGTATTTAAAGGTGCATAAAGCTAGTGATTTATTAGCTAATTTAAAGTTGCAATTAGAAAGATTAAATGATTATAAGTTTAGTGATAAAGAATGGCGCACTATCCTAAATAGTTATCTTGCTAATCCAAAAGAATCGATTGTTGAAAAGACGAGAAAAGTACAAGAAGATTATATTTATAGTCTTACAAAAGATGACGGATTAACGCAAAACATTAGAATCTTAGATAAAGCTAATATTCATAACAACTTTCTTCAAGTTGTTAATCAAGTTGAAATTGAAGGTAAGAGAAAGAACATTTATGATGTTACTATTTTAGTAAATGGTTTACCTTTAGTTCACATTGAACTTAAAAGAAGAGGTGTAACTTTAAAAGAAGCTTTTAATCAAATCAAAAGATATCAAGAAGAATCTTTTTGGGCTGAAAGTGGACTATATGAATATGCTCAAATATATGTTATATCAAATGGAACTCAAACTAAGTATTACTCTAACACTACAAGAGAAGCTGCTACAAAAGACAACATTAGTAAACAAACAAGTAAAAGAAAAACAAGCAATTCTTTTGAATTTACTAGTTATTGGGCTGATGCTACAAATAAAACTATTCCTGATTTAAAAGACTTTACGGCTACATTTTTTGCTCGTCATACATTATTAAATGTATTAATAAAATATTGTGTCTTTACAAGTGATAATATGTTACTTGTAATGAGACCTTATCAAATTGTGGCAGCTGAAAAGATTATTAATGAAATTAATATTAATTTAAATAACAAAAAACGAATAGGTACTGTTGATGCTGGAGGATATATCTGGCATACAACAGGTTCTGGTAAAACTCTAACATCTTTTAAAGCTGCAAGAATTGCATCTGAACTTGAAGGAATTAGTAAAGTGTTGTTTGTAGTTGATAGAAAAGATTTAGACTATCAAACTATGAAAGAATACGATAAGTTTGAAAAAGGTGCTGCTAACTCTAATGTATCTACAGCTGTTTTAAAAAGGCAGTTAGAAGATCCAAATAGTAGAATTATTATTACCACAATCCAAAAACTATCAAACTTTATTAAAGGTAATAAAGGACATTATATTTATAATGAAAATGTAGTTTTGATTTTTGATGAATGCCATCGCTCACAGTTTGGTGAGATGCATAAGAATATTACTTCATCTTTTAAGAAATACATGATTTTTGGTTTTACAGGAACACCAATTTTTGCTGTTAATACAAGAGCTGGAACTAAATTGCCAACACTTAAAACAACTGAGCAAGTATTTGGTAAACAGCTACATACTTATACGATTGTTGATGCAATTCAAGATGGTAATGTTTTACCATTTAGAATTGATTATGTTAACACTACAAAAGCTAAAAAAGATATTGAAGATGAAGAAGTATATGATATCAAAAGAGAGAAAGCTTTACTTGCTCCTAAAAGAATAGAAGCAGTTACTAAGTATATTTTAGAACACTTCCACCAAAAGACTAAGCGTAATGAAAGAGCTTATGATTTTATGAGACTTGTAAACATTGAAGATGTTGCTAAGTATCAAGGGAAAATGGAAGAGATTAAAAAGAAGACTCAACTTACTGGTTTTAACTCTATCTTTGCTGTTGCTTCTATTGAAGCAGCTAAAAGATATTATGCAGAGTTTAAGATGCAACAAGAAAAGTTACCTGAAGAACAAAGATTAAAAATAGCTACTATATATAGCTGGAATCCTAATGAAGGTAGTGAGTTTGAAGATGATGGTTTATATGATGAAAACAATGAGAACACTGACGGCTTAGATCAATCATCTCGTGATTTCTTAGATGATGCTATTAAAGACTACAATGAATATTTTGGTACTAGTTATGATACATCTAGTGAAAAATTTCAAAACTATTATAAAGATGTTAGTTTAAGAGTTAAAAATAGAGAAATTGATTTACTAATAGTAGTTAACATGTTTTTAACTGGTTTTGATGCCACAACATTAAATACTTTATGGGTTGATAAAAGATTAAGACAACATGGTTTAATTCAAGCTTTCTCAAGAACAAATAGAATTCTAAATTCAATTAAAACATTTGGTAACATTGTTTGTTTTAGAAACTTAGAAAAACAAGTAAATGATGCTATTGCTTTATTTGGAAACAAAGATGCTTTAGGTATAGTTTTACTAAAATCATTTAAAGATTACTATGAAGGCTATGATGATTTCCCTGGATATGTGAAATTGGTAGAAAGATTGACTAATGAATATCCTTTGGGTGAAGAAATTATTGGTGAAGAAAACGAAAGAAAATTTATTAAATTATTTAATACTATTTTAAAGGTTAGAAATATCTTGCAATCTTTTGATGATTTTAAAGATAAAGAATTAATTAGTGACTATGATTATCAAGATTATCAAAGTATCTATATCGATTTATATGATAAATATCGTGAGCAAGCAAAAGCTGATGCCGAAGATATTGATGATGATTTAGAGTTTGAATTAGAACTTGTTAGATCAGTAGAAGTTAATATCGATTATATTTTAATGTTAGTTTCTAAGTACTATGATGACAACAGACAAGATAAAGAAGTTGTTGTTAAAGTTACCAAAGCTATTGACTCATCTCCATCTCTAAGAAACAAGAAAGACTTAATCTTAAAGTTTATTGATCAAGTTAATGTCAATGAGGAACTTGATGATGAATGGAAAGCATATATTAAAGAATCAAAAGAACGAGAACTTACGAAAATTATAAAAGAAGAAAACTTAAAATATGATGCAACAATTAAATATGTAGATAAGGCATTTGATACTGGTGAAATGAAATCTATCGGTACTGATATTACTGAAATATTACCAGCGACATCAATGTTTAAAACAAAAGACGGAATAAGTAGAGAAGTTAAAAAAGAAACAGTATTTCAAAAACTATTAGCATTTTTTGAAAGATTCTTTGGTTTATAAAAAAGGGCTTTTGCCCTTTTTTAAATTGTAATTAGAATATAGATTTGGTATAATTATATTATTATAAGAGGTAAATTATGAACGTAGAGATAGATTTAAGCAATGTTGTTTTAAAGACTGAAAGATTAGTTTTAAGGCCTTGGAAAGAGGAAGATTTAGATGACTTTTATGAGTATGCAAGTGTAGAAGGTGTTGGTGTTATGGCTGGCTGGAATAGACATACTAGTATTATGGAATCAAAAACAATTTTGGATCGTTTTATTGCTGGTAAAAGAACTTTCGCTATAGAAAAAGATGGTAAGGTTATTGGTTCATTAGGTGTTGAGCAATATTTGGTAAGTCTATTTCCTGAACTTGACTCTTTAAAGGGGAGAGCAATTGGCTATATTTTGTCGAAAGATTATTGGGGAAAGGGCCTAATGCCGGAAGCGGTAAAGGAAGTTATTAAATACTTATTTGAAGAAGTAAAGCTAGACTTTATTATGATTACATGTTATAAGGATAATCCTCAGTCACAAAGGGTAATTGAAAAAAACGGATTAAGTTTATATAAAGAAATTGAATTACCTAGTGCTAGTGGCAAACTAAAAGAGAGTTATGCTTTTATTTTAAGAAAAGAAAATTATAAATAAAAGCTTTGTAAATAGTTAGTAAAGTAAAGAGTTTTCTTTTTGTTTTATGATAGAATAAAAATATAGGAGAAGCTTATGAAGAATTTAATTGTCTATGGTAGTAAATACGGATCTAGTAGGAAATACGCTGAAAGGTTAAGTGAATTAACAGGAATTTATCTTGCAGACT
>Ga0255343_1004113_pt1 | contig 14640 bp, 15 predicted proteins | sample wastewater_treat_4_FD_192413 | JGI IMG/M metagenome (GOLD analysis project Ga0255343, IMG submission 192413) | Wastewater microbial communities from Lulu Island WWTP, Vancouver, Canada - plant16 | ecosystem: Engineered > WWTP > Wastewater > Unclassified | place: Canada: Vancouver, British... | reverse complement strand
ATCTCCTCGGGTAGCACATCAATAATCGTATCAAATGAAGATTCAACTACTCTTGTTAATGTTATTGTCAGTACGGATGCTGAAAAAACAACTAATCATAATAATGATAATATTAGCATTAAAGAATCCGATGAAATTGATGATTTGGCAAGTAAAATAAAAGAGTCAACTGATAATCACATAACTGTCAAAGACTTATCTATTATATCGTCAGATGTGTTAAAAGAATTGTATGGCACTGATAAGGTTCTGACAATAAAGTATCAGGATTATAACATTATAATTAATGGTCGAGATATCATCAATCCAATTAACGAAATAAATCCTGAACTGAAGATAGCGATTATAGATAATGGAATTACTGTTGATTATATTAGCGAATGTGAAATGCCAGGTGCTATTACAATTATACTTAAAAATCATCAGGAGCATTATAAACACCTTTATTTTCTTGGGAATAATAACGAATATACAGAATTGGGTTATAATTCAGATTATAGAATTAAAATTAGTAGCCCAGGACAGTATATGTTATCCACAAAGAATATAAATGGATTTAAGATCAATATTGTTTGGGTACTGTCTATTTTAGGAATTTTACTACTTGGTTTTGTAATCTATATATTTACCAAGAAAAAATATTGGCTATGGTGAAAGGTTGAGATGTAATGAATAAAAAGCCTATTATATCAATAATGCTGTGGATAATCGGTGGAATGATTATAGGATCATTTATTGGTGCATTGGGATACTATAGAGTTCTGCCAGAAAACGTATACAATACTTTATCAAGTTTCACTATAAGATTATGTATAGGACTCATAGTACTAATTGTAGACTTATTGTGTGCTTGGGGCTTAATTCGTCCGATAGTTAACAAATACATTGATAATCATGGTGAATCAACTACTGGATATATCGATAATGTTGTAACTCTAACAAAACCTGATCAATTACAAGCTGATGACTGGATAAAGCAGTCAAGATATTCATTTACTATTTCGTATGAAGTAAATCAAAAAAATACACCAAAGAGTTTCCTCCAACAATATTAACAAGTAAACGTGAGTTATATCCACATAATATAGATCAAGGCAATAGCATTGATCTGAAATACCTTAAGAACAATCCCAAATTATCAATAATCAATATTGATGTGTTAAAAAAAGGTGCTTGTTCTGAAGCTGAAAATTCACGAATCCACTTAATATTTATCCCATTAATAATCACCTTAATATATATTATTGGATTAATAATGCTCTAATCTTGAAACAAAAACCGCAAGCTCTCGGAAACGCTCTGTAAGCGTTTCTGAGGGCTTTTTCTTTTTCAGCGGTTAGAGTTTTCCGCTCCGCAGGATTGGACGGTGCTGAGGGGCATTGACCTTCGTCTGAGGGGCAAAGTCAAGCCGAGGTCGGTACGGTGATACCGTGACGGAGTTCATACTCACGCACACGGCGGTAAAAGGTATTTGCCGACATATCCATTCTACGCATAAAGTCACGCCCCGTGATGTGCTTGGCTTTCCATTCCCCATAGAGCTGCCCGAACCTTGTCCAGTCGGTGGGGAGAGATTTCCGTCCCGTGTACTTGCCCCCGGAAACGTCCCCCGGAAGTTTCCGCTTAGCGATCTCGATGCCCTCACGCTGTCGCTGTTTAAGCTGTTCTCTTTCAAGTTGAGAGAGTGCTGCGAACACGGTCAACATGAATTTGCCCGCAGGAGTGTCCGTGTCAATGTTCTCCTTGTGGCTGATGAGCGATACTCCTTTTTCGGCGAGGGCGTCGATGATGTTCAGCAAGTCCTTTGTGGAGCGTCCTAAACGGCTGATACTCTCGATAAAGAGCGTATCGCCCTCACGCACATAGTCCAGCATAGCTTTAAGCTGAGGGCGGTCTGTGTTTGCTCCTGACAGCTTCTCGGAGAAGATGCGGTCAACCTGATAGTCTCCCATGATCTCCTGCTGTCTCGCTGCTTCCTGATGCTCCGTGGAAACACGGATATATCCTATTTTGCTCATAGTTGTTGTATCCTTTCTGATGTAAATTTTTTTCTTTCTGTTGGTTAGTGATTGACTTATTTGCGGCAATGGTGTATAATTATTAATAAGAGTAGTTATTCATACTACTCACAAGATAAAGTTCAATATAGAGGGCAAAGGTATGGTAAATCAAGTAAAGGTATCTATTAAAATCAAGGCTTTTATTGCATTTGTAATGCCAATACTGTACTATCTCATGTTTCTTCCAGTATGGAATGGAAATGAATTTAAGATAACCAAAATTGACATCATTGACATTATCCAGATAGCAAGTTTTGTAATCGCTGTGATAAATCTGTTCTTGATATTTGTAAAGAAAGATGTTAAGAACCAAACCATTTTTACGGTGGTTATGGTTATTTCAGCATTTTTAACCTGTTTCTTTGGTATCTTTTTTGTAGAGAAACTAATGGGCATACCTCTGTTTCCACCTCAAGATTGACTTGAAGCCTATATTGATGATATTACACCACGGCAAGGAGAACCACTCTCCTTGCTGATTTTTTATTCAAGCTGACTTTTCTTTCTCTTGGCAGCCTGTTCGTTCTGCATATATCGGGCAAGTGTTCTCTGACTGTCACGCTTCTGCTGTGCAAGCCTTGAAAGCCTGTCCGCTTCTTTCTTTAGGGCTTTACGTTCCGCACTCATCTTGGCATAATCCTCACGGGCTTTCTTCAGCTCGTCCTGCAAGACCTTGATCTTGGGAATGATACCGTCGGGAAACAGTTCTTTCAGCTTTTTACAGCACTCATGATACTGGTCGAGTTCGTAACGGCAGTTCTCTCCGTATTTTTTCTTCGCCTTGCCCTCCAGAGAAGTATAATTCTTGTAGTAGACCTTATACTTGCGGTATTCCTCGATAGTCGGAATTTGCTTCTCTAATTCGTGGATACGGTCGCTCAATTCAAACTGCGGAGTTGACATAACCATAAATTCAGCAAACGCCCTGTGAGCTGCACTTTCCAATTCTTCGAGGGTGGAGTTGCTTGCGTTCATCTCGTTTAGTGCCTTGCTCGCCGCCTTCATATTCTCACGGTCTGCCCAATTCGTCAAGCCCTGAGACTGTTGGAATTTCTCCGCTGTGGTGCGGATAATTCTTGCTGTTGGACGGTGCGACATTTGATACTTGTAACTCTCGATACGCTTTCTAATCTGCTGGCTCTCATAGAAGTAACCCAGCGTTTTGGCTCTTGTAAACTTCGCCCTCGGATTACGCTCTTTCTGCTCGGCAAGCATAAATTTCAGGTCTATTTTGTGGTCGGGATTATAGTCAACCAAAATCCCGAAATCGGCGCATTTTGCAAGGAAATCCTCAAAGTCCTCGCTGACCTTGATAACCTCGTCAATGGCTCTTTTAAGCTGTTCTTTCCACGACAAATTCTGCTTGTCAAGCTCCCATTCCCAATGGCTTTTACCCTTTGAAAGATGCGGATTTTCGATGACAGAAAGTCTGTGTTTCCGGCAAAGTTCGTCCGAAATCGTGCGGAGTTTGCTCCACGCTCGGTCGGGAATTTTGCCCTGATTATGCTCGGTCTCAAAGGTCTTATCCGTGTAGAAATTCACATTATTCACGATGATGTGATTATGCACATGGGAGTGGTCTACATGGACGGCAAGCACATACTGATACTCGTCATTGAAAAGTGCCTTGCAAAGCTCCTGCCCGATAAGCAATGCTCGTTCGGGAGTGACCTCACCGGGGGCGAAACTCTGGATTATGTGCTGGCACTCGCTTCGGCTTCGCCCCGTGCCGACTGTCTGCCTGATGTTTCTAAATTGTTCTGATGCTCCACATGGAGTAGATACGCACAAGTTGCTAACAACATATTTGCCGTCTGCGGTTTTGTCTGGGTTGCAGATATAAGCAATTGCACCGTATGTTCCCGTGTGGATCGTATGGATACGAGTAACTGCCAAACTTCTTCTAACCTCGCTTTCATATTGGCAATATCTTCATCATAAAGTTTACCGCCTTTATTCACTCTATGGGCTACCTGATTGAACGAATTTGATATTGAGGAAATATACCTCGCTATCTGTTTTATGTCCTCGGAATCCTCCTCAACATTCATAACTGTGAGGACAGAATATCTGCAAAAATCGCCCCTGCTTCTGAACGATGTTTCAGCATATCGGCGGTTGATCGCTTCAAGTTCCATGTCGTTCACACGGAATGTAATAAGGTGCTTGCGGACTTCGCTCGGTTCGGTGTCCTGCGGTGGTGATTCTCCCTCGGTGGTTTCGGGCAGTTCTATGAAATCTACCTCGCCCGTTTCGGTGACTTCGAGCATTGGTATCGGCTCGGCAGCGGTGTCCTCGGCGGTGGTCGGCTCGTCACTTTCGGACTGCAATTCTTCCTGCATTTCGTCCGCATAAGTGTGGGCAAGTTCCTCTGCAAGCTCCTCCACCTGCTTATGCTTGAACAGCTTTGCAAGGAAGCCCTCGCCTGATTTTTTGAATATTGACATTCTGTTGTCCTCGCTTTCTCGGCGGTTCTGCCGCCGTTGTTCGATTGCTCCTGCAATCGCTCTCAGGGGTCTTAGGGGAATTTTCCCCTGACAAGCCGTATAAAGTTTACGATTTTCCATAATCGTAATACTTTATACCGTGCTTGCTGGGTTTGAAAGCCAGCGCATATTGTGAACTTGTGTACACAATATGCAGAGCTTGCTGGGTTTGATTTTGATATTCTTCCGACCGCTGAGGTCGGACAGATTTATTTTCATCGTTCCCGTGAAAAAAATCTTAGCGAACTCTCTTAGTCGCTTAGGCGCTCCTCAGAGCGTTTGGAACTATGTGACTTGTATTGAATAATTCTGTTTCCGATGCTTGAAAGCTGTATCTCTACGGTGTGATTTTGATGTCAAAATAAAATCCCCATAACAATTTGTCGAACGCAAAACTCATCTGACACACCAAAGTTCATGCGCACTGCCAGTAGACAAAGTGAAGCGTTGCGCGCTATAATATTATCATCGGGTATGATTCCGAAATCAGAAACGAACGGTGGTGATAATATGGCTGACATCGCAAATAAGATCATGAAGCTCGATGAGAAGATCGGCAAGCTGAAAGAGCGTATCCAGAGCGACACGGCTGAGTGTGAAAAGCTGAGTGAGCAGAAGGCTCTGCTGATCTATCAGTCGCTGTGCAAGCAGTATAGCTGTGAGGGACAGGCTCTTGCCGATATGATCGCAAGAGAACACGAGCAGGCGGTTACGTCTGTTTCTGACGATAAGTCCGTGTCGGAGAATAGCTATGCTAATGACGCTGACGAGGAAGAAATGCTCGGTCAGACTTCTTTCTTTGAGAAGAAAAATCCTTACTCGGATTAAATATATATCCGACAACAAAACGTTCTGTGCAGGCGTAACGCCCCTGCAACAAAAAGCCTATGCGTGTAGAGATAGATAATCGCAGGCGGAAAGGAGAAAATTGACAACAAACGATGCTACTCTTGCCGAGCTGAACGAGCGATACAAAGACAAGCCCGTGAGCGAAGCAACTTATGAGATCGACGGTCAGCTTTTTACCGTCACAAGCCACTATGTCGGGGAGAAATCTCTCGACAAGGAGCTTTACAGAATGGCTTTTGAAAGAGCCTATGCAGAAACCGTTGGACAAGTCTGAAAAGATAGAAAAAAGGACTTGCCATATTCGGTTTTCTGCGCTATAATAGGAATATCGAATATGGCTGTCTTGATTGGAAAGGAGTATGTCATGACAAGACAGTCAACCTACAATGTAGGTATTTATGTGAGATTATCACAGGAAGATATGCGAGAGGGCGAGTCCCTCTCCATTGAAAATCAGAAGAAAATGCTGACCGATTATGTTAGTCAGCAGGCAGGCTGGAACTTGGTGGGGATATACGAGGACGATGGTTATTCGGGGACAAATTTCGATAGACCGGGTGTCAGACAGCTTCTCGATGATGCTAAGTCGGGGAAGATAAACCTGATCCTCTGTAAAGACCTTTCTCGTTTCGGTCGTAATTACATCGAGGTCGGTCAGTATATTGACTACATATTCCCTTCGTTCAATATCCGCTTCATCGCCCTGAGCGACAATGTGGATACGCTTGACCGCAACAGTACGGCAATGGACTTAATGCCAATCATGAATCTTTTCAATGAATGGCACGCCGCAAACACTTCCAAAAAAGTGCGTAGTGTCCTCGCTCAGAATGCCAAAGAAGGAAAGTATATCGCTTCATTCGCTGCCTACGGTTACCTCAAGGGCGATGATGAAAAGCATACTCCCATTATTGATGAGCCTGCCGCAAAGGTGGTGCGACGTATCTTTGAGCTTCGTGCAACTGGTATCACGCCGACGCAGATCGCTAAAATCCTGAATGCCGACGGTGTGCCGATACCGTCCGACTATCGGGCGCAGAGATTGGGAAAGCCGAATCCGTACAAGAACACTTTTCATTACTGGAGTCATGTTGCGGTGAGAAATATCCTCGGCAACCCGATCTATATCGGGCATCTGGCACAGCAGAAGTTTACAACAGTATCTTTCAAGAATCACAAGTCCGTCCGCCGTGGAAAGGACGAGTGGGTCATTGCAGAGAACACCCATGAGCCTATTATCTCTCAGGAGCTTTGGGATAAGTGTCAGGAGGTTGACCGTTGTGCGAGTCACGGCAAGATCATGAAAAAGGGCATTGTTCTTCCGCTGAATAGCATGATGTTCTGCCCCGACTGCGGTGCGAAAATGAAGCTGAACGGTCACGCAAAGAAAAAGGACGGATCGGTCAATTATTTCTACGCCTGCGGTACATATAGCCGTTGCGGAGTCAGTGCCTGCACTACGCATTATATCAGCCGGAAGCAGATTGAAAAGATCGTGCTTGCAGATATTCTCGCTAAGGCAAGATATGTGATCGAGAATGAAGATGAAGCCCGACAGGAGTTCCTCAGACGCAAGGAGACAGAGGGTACAAAGCACCTTGATGATGCACGTCAACAGCTTGCAAAGTGCCAGTCAAGGCTTGCTGACCTGAAAGTGATGACACAGAAGGTCTATCAGGATAAGCTGCTCGGCAAGGTGCCGGAGGACTTGTGCCTTGAAACGCTCGGTCAGTTCCGTGCAGAGGAAACTGAGCTGACAGAGAAAGTAAAAAGCCTTACTGCCACTTTAGAACAGGACAGCAAGGCAAGGGACGATATTGAGGAATTTATCTGCCGTCTGAAACAGTATGCAGATGCACCTGAGCTGACAAGGGAAATGTGCGTTGACCTGATCGAGTATGTTGTGATTGGTGACCGCCCGAAGGATAAAAGCACACCTCGCCGTATTCAGATCTATTACAAATTCCTCGATAACGGGCTTGCAGACGGCGAAAAGCCCGAATTGAAGTAAGTATGATTTAATGTGTATCCATTAGATAATGTTTGCTCATACACGCAAAAGTCGCATTCTTCTTCAAGTGACTCGATTTCAGCGATAGATTTCTTATCTATAGCATCATCGGCATCTTCGCCCTCTACCTCTGCTTCTCCTGCTGCCTTGTGCGGCACACCCAAATCACAGAAAATAATCTGTGTGAGCCTATCCTCAGCCGTTTCAGCGTGGATACGGGCAACATTCTCAACGCACTTATTTAACTTTGTGTCGGGGTTATCCTCAAATGATGGATCAATCAATCTCGGATCAAGACCGAGCTTTCTTCCATCCGACGTAATCTTGAGCATATTGTCAATCGTGGGATCAACATTGCCTGCATTGATAGCATCTGCACGATCAGCCAATTCTTGAACAAGCTCCTGCTGAAAAGGAGTAGCATCGACCTGAACCACCTGATAATCACAGTCAGGCACATCAAGTTTCAGCGTATCCGCAGTACGAATGTCAGCCACTTGCTTGAACATAGACATAAGCTCAGGCAAGCCCGTATAGTTTGCAATACGGGTTCGCTCCTTGAAGCCGTTTTCCGCAGGCTTTAACTCCCAATCGGTTTTTTGTTCACCGAAAACTGCTATCCAATTATCAAAGTGCTGTAATCCGTGATCGTTCAGGAAGTCATACTCCAAGTAACGCATCATGGTGTGCAGCTCTGTAATACTATTACTGATAGGCGTGCCGTAAGCAACACCTTAACAACGATTATTTGGTAAAGTTTGGACGGTTGGTTTTATAATAAAACCGAAAGGACGATACTATAATGATTGATGAGATTTACAACAGCCGACTGGGTGAGATCAAGACCGTTCACACCTCTGACGAGTGGGAAAAGACCGCTACTGCATTTGAGAATTCGCTGACTGAGGAGCAGAAGATCATGTTTCACAAGCTCTGTGACCTGCAAAGTGAAACTGCTGCCGATGAGATGAGAGCTGCATACAAGACAGGCTTCAAGGACGGCGTGGCGTTGATGAAGGAAGTTCATGATTAAAATACATGAGAAAAGCGTTTTAGTTTATACTGACTAAAACGCTTTTGTTCATTTTACACATCCCTAAGAAGGAATAATAGTGCAACTATACAAAACGCATATTGGTTATGAAAAACCGCTTGACAAAATTGGTTTTGTATGTTATTATATACTTGTAAGCAAATTATGTTATCGATAACCAAACGAAAGCGAGGTAAAACCATGAACAACTTGACTGATGATATTTTCGCTGTCAACTATGAAGCGGCAAAATCAGCATTATATGAAGAAGTTAAGAAGTTTGGATGTTTTGATGATAGTCCTCTATATGGTATAGCTTATGTAATTGCTAAAAATTCAAAAAATCCTACTTCTGATTTATCATCGTTAGATGCGTTCCTGTCAACTAACCCTGTTAGTGATGAAATATCTGATCTTCTAAGAACAACATTGACCGGAAAATGGGATGTTATTTTGAGATTAAAAGCCGAATATCCTGCACAACAATTTATTGCATTTCTTCTTTTAGAAAACGAGCTGTCACTTACAAGATATTCTAAAGGAGTTAATACAACTACAATATCTATTATTGATTTAGCTGAAAAGATTCTTGATGTTAACTCAAATGATAAAGTTGCCGATTTGTGTTGCGGGTATGGTTCATTTATAGTAAAATCATTTATCAACGAATCCAATGCCTCATATACAGGTATTGAATTAAATATCTCTGCTAAAGCTGTTGCTGAGATGCGTTCGGATATTCTTGGCTCAGGCATAACAATTCTAACTAATGATGTTATGACATATGAAGCAGATTCAAAATTTGATAAGATATTCTCCGATCCCCCGTATGGAGTTACAACATTTAATGTTGAAAATGCTTCTAACAGACCATTGCAGTTTTTAAACCAAGCTATTCCGGGATTGCCAAGAAGATATTCATCAAACTGGCTCTTTGCAACAGCAGTTCTGAACAATCTTGCTGAAAACGGTAAAGCTGTTGTGTGCGTTACACCTAATGCTGCATTTGGTACAGGTGCTGGCGATGTGGAAGCAAGACGATATTTTGTTGAACATGGATTAATTGAAGCGGTCATTGCATTGCCTGCAAATATGAGTGAAGTAACCGCTATTCCGATACTCTTACTTGTATTGAGTTATGGTAACTCTAAGGTCTCTTTTGTTGATGCAAGTGAAGTAGTGACTGTCGGAAGGAGAAAAAATACTCTGTCTGATGCCAATATTTCTACTATAATCGATGCTATTGCTAAAGATTCAGAGATAAGTAAAGTGATTAGCAACAAACAAATATCAGAAAACAAATACGAACTTCACCCTTCAAGATATTTGACCAAATTACCTGAAATCATAAATGGCACTCATTTTGGAAGTGTAATTAAGAGCATTGGTCGTGGAGTTCAGATTAAGGCTGATGAACTTGATAAACTCGTAACAGATCAGGAAACAGGTATACATTATATAATGCTTACTGATATTCAGGATGGAATAGTCAATGAAGAATTGCCCTATTTGAAAGAACTCCCCGTACAATATGAAAAATATTGCGTAGGAAAAGAAGGCGCATTTATAATGTCAAAGGCTGGACCGGTATTCAAGGCCGCTTATATTCAGTCAGAAAACGAAAAAATACTTGTCAACGGAAATATGTACATTATTAAACTCGATGACCAGATCAATCCTATATTCCTAAAAGCGTTTATAGAAAGCGAGGAAGGACAAACACAGCTCCGCAATCTGTGTGTAGGAACAACACTTCCGACAATATCTGCTAATTCAGTCAAAGAAGTTATTATTCCTTTGCTTGATATGGATACCCAAAATACTGTTGCTGAAAAGTATTCAGCAACACTTGATGAAATAAAGTCTTTGAAAGAAAAGTTGAGAAAAGCAAACGAAGATAGAATGAAAATATGTAAGTGGAGTGAATAGAAAGGAGAGATAGCAATGTCAGAAATAAAGATGTGCGATTATTATTATGGCGCAGTTTTATCAAACTTGTTTAATCATAATGTAGCTCCTGCGTTGATTGAAAATGGGGACAAAAGAAGAGTATTTAGTTTTACAACCAACAATACAGAGTTTACTCTTTTTGTAAAATACTCATCAAAGGCTGTAACCAACAATGTTAATAATGGTTTTAGGAGTTGGAAGTTTGTACTGACTGATGATTATCAGAAAATATCAGAATATCTTTCTAACAATAGCAATGTATTACTGGCTCTTGTCTGTGCAACAGAAGAATTGAAAGGCAGTGAATTGGCATTGCTTGATTCATCAGAACTCAGGCAGCTTATCGCAACAAGTAAATCGTCGATAAATATAAGCAGAAGGAAGAATGAACGATACTATACGATTGCTGTGGATAAGAATCGTACTGATAATTGCATCAAGATAAAAGCAAATAAGCTTGATGATATGTTGCAATAACATAATGGAGGTAATGTAATGGCTAACAGTTGGATATTTCCAAGTAACAATTATGGAACAATAACCGGAATCGGTGAAGCCGGTATTGAGACATTCAAAGGCTCTCCTTACTGTTCTCTTGCAAGAGAAATATGTCAGAATTCAATGGATGCGCGATATGACAGCAATAAACCTGTTGTAATCGAGTTTTCAAGCTTTACAATTGCTAACGCAGCTATTCCGGATTATAGCAAGCTTACAGATGCAATGAACTCCTGTCTGAAATTTTGGACAGAACAAAATAATAAGAAAACCATCACCTTTTTCAAAAAAGCAACAGCTGTTATTGAAAGCAGCGTTATAAGTGTTTTGCGTATAAGTGATTACAACACGACAGGCTTACAAGGGTCTGACAAGGAAATAAATTCTGCTTGGCTAAATCTTGTAAAGGCATCCGGCGTTTCGGGAAAGGAAGGGTCAGCAGGCGGTAGCTTCGGTATCGGTAAATCTGCTCCATTTGCTTGTTCTGACCTCAGAACGTTGTTTTACGCTACTAAAGATATTGACGGATTGTCTGCATTTCAGGGCATAGCAAGGCTTGTTTCCTTCAGAGAAAAAGGATTTTTAGGCAAAGACAAAGACAGTATAACAACAGGAACAGGTTATTATAGCTCTGATAAACGTAATAGCCCAATTAGAGAATGCCTGTCACTTGATCCAAATTATAAAAGAACTGAATATGGTACGGATATTTTCGTCCTCGGTTTCAATAAGAGTACGGATTGGAAAGCAGAAATAATCAGCTCTGTACTTGATGAGTTTCTTATAGCTATTTTTAATGGAGAGCTTGTAGTTAAGATTGATGCTACTACGATCGACAAGAGCAATCTTGGCGAAATAATAGAGCTTTATAAAGACCACGCTAAAATCGCCTATAACTATTATCAGGTTCTCACTGATGAAAACGCCGCTATCATTGAACATGAATTTCCGGGACTGGGTACAATCGAGCTTCGCATTCTTGTAAAACAGGGCTTGCACAGAAAGGTAATGATGTGCAGACGAAACGGAATGAAGATATTTGATAAAGCTAATATTTCAAGCACTATCCAGTTTGCAGGTATATGTACTCTGAAAGATGATCACATAAATGCTTATTTCCGTGAGATGGAAAATCCACAACATAATGCTTGGGAACCTGAACGTCATACAAGTGACAGCAAAACTAAAGCTAAAGCTAATATGTCGCTGCTTTTTAAGTATGTAAAGAATGAGGTCATTGAGCTTGGCAAGAAAACAACAGTTGATGAGATTGATGCTGAGGGTATGGGTGAGTTCTTTGCGGATACAGAGAACATGAATACTGATAATGAGAATAAGAATGAAGCTGTAAGCAGTGCTACCAGCAGTATCGAAATAAACATCACAAAAACAAATAAAGAAATGATGGGATATGAGGAATCATTGTCAGCAGATACAGAATATCCTGAAGATGATAACAATGATCCTGAAGACTATGAAGAAGATTATGGCAATTCAGGTTCTAAAAATCAGCATGATGATGGACATAATAGAACACATGACGGCACTGGATTTGGTGGCGGTGAAGGCGACAATCCGGGCGCTCATGGATTAGGCGATAATATGTTCCTTCATGATTTGGGTACTTTTGATGAGGAGAGCAAAGCTAAGTATTTAGGTACTATGCCTGTAAGATTATATTTATCAGACAGAGAAAAGAACATTTATAATCTTGTTTTTACACCTCAGAAGAGCGCAGGTAGCGGATTTTTGCAGATAGAGCTTTCAGGTGAACAAAAAAACGTCAACGCCACATTATTAGCCGCTGTTGATCTCATTGCCGGTACTTCTTTAAAATGTAAAGGTAACAAGATATATCTTGATAATATCAAAAAAGCAGAAAAGAACAAGTTGTCTTTTTGCCTTGAATATGTCGAAGAATGCTCTATGGAGGTAAAATTATATGGATATACGTCATAGGCTTTATCCTTACCCTGTTCTCTCCGATTCAACTGACGATTACATTAACAGCAGCTACTCTATGGAATTGGAAGTAACTAAGGGTATAAGAGAGTTATGTTTTAAAATCTCCCTAAAACTTGAAAATAAACAGATACAGCAAATGATATATGAAGGACTGGCTGAATATGTCATTCACATCGAGTGTTCATATACTGCATACAGAACGGTTATCAAGTCAGATGAAACAATAATTGAGAAAAAAATTCCTGAACACAAATTAAACGGAACGGTATCAGTATGTGCGTTCATAGTTGCCAAAACAAGCCTTCCTGCATATTATAACAGCTGTTTCAATGATGATTATGATGGTATGAGTTTTCATCTTCATAGAGGTAATATCATTGCAATTGGTGGTCAGGCAAATATAAAAGTCACCAAAGAGGTCGAGGAACTTTCAAAAATACCTTCTATATTCACTATTTGCAGAAATGCAGAAGATATTGATGATAGTATGAAAATAGACATTACAGGTGAGAAGATTGTAATCGTATTATGTGCCAAGAGTTTTGGAAACTATAAGATGCTTACAGGTATGCCGCAAATGCTCCCTGTTCTTCATTCTATGCTTATAGTTCCTACATTGATATATACTTTTGAAAAACTCAAATCAGAAGGAACAAGCGATTTTGAAGACTTGAGATGGTATAAGTCGATAGAAAGAACCCTCAAAAAGCATAACTTGACACTTAATGCTGAACTTTTAGAAAGTATGCCGTCATTCGAGCTGGCTCAGAAGTCTTTGGATCTGCCTGTTGATCGTGCGCTTGAAGCTCTTGCTACCCAGGACACGGCTGATGAGGAGGAATAGGATATGAAAGTACATTTCTTGACGGAAAACGCTCTTGAAGCACTCAGAACAAATCTCAGAGGTAATCTCAGGCACTATGCTGATGGAACAAATGACTGGATCTATGATTATTTTGGTGCTGATAATCCTTTTTTAGAATTTAAACTTGATTTTCCAAGCTTTCAGTTGAATTTCAATGAAAATGATGATACAGGAACAATTGATATTAAAAATGCTATTATCTTGTATTCAGCAATGAAATCACTAACCGATACTGAAGCAACAGACGAGAGACTATGGGCTGGAATGTGTCATTATGATTTTTGGGATTTTCTTCAAGTTCGATACAAAGTAAATAATCCTCGTGAACTTATTGAATCCAATATAAAAACACGATATTTTTTCGCACATGGTAAGAGACGTTCCCTGTTTACCAACCCACTTGCAAAGCTTTGGTGGTGTGGTCGATTAACATATGATGAGACACGCAGCGATCCATTTGAGTTGACAAAATACGTTGATAAATACTTTTCGTCGGCATCCGTACCATTATTCTCAAATAATTATATGGCTAATAAACAAATTACAGTAGGATTATTATCAGCATTAAAACATCTCGAAGAAAATGGATATGATATGACCCATAGAAAACAAAAATTATTAGAAGCTACAAAATATCTGAATGTGCTTGGTGGTACATATATCCTTGACTATTTTACTTCCGAAGAAATTGAGGAGAAAGTAATCAAATATATGAAATCGCTGAAAGGAGCTTCTTTTTCCACTACATCAGTTCAGAACGAACCGTTAACAATAACTTGAAGATATTTTTTTGGTATTCCACAAACCATAGCCTATTGGCGCACCCGTTTTCCGTTCCACATAAGTCCGATTAGTCATTGTGGAGCATACCACAACAGGCACAAACCCTATTGGAACTGAATAACCGCAAGCTCTCGGAAACG
>Ga0255343_1004107_pt1 | contig 14653 bp, 17 predicted proteins | sample wastewater_treat_4_FD_192413 | JGI IMG/M metagenome (GOLD analysis project Ga0255343, IMG submission 192413) | Wastewater microbial communities from Lulu Island WWTP, Vancouver, Canada - plant16 | ecosystem: Engineered > WWTP > Wastewater > Unclassified | place: Canada: Vancouver, British... | reverse complement strand
CCGGAAAAAGACACCCACCGAAAACGGCACGTCAGCGGTGACGCCACGCACCTCGGCTTGTTCCTTGCGCAACCAGCCCTCATTGACGCGTAGTCGTCCGATCACATGCGGACGTACCCCCAAGAGACGCATGTTCGCCTCAGCGGCCACACGTCCACCGACCTCGGCCCCGGCAGCTTTGTCGCGGATCAGCGCCGCAAGCGCGCCGGTCGGCTCCAACTCGGTTTCAGGCAGCGTGACCGTAAGCCGCATCGCACGCGGATCACGCAACGGGATTTGCGCCTCCGTCTGCACACACAGCGCGCTCTCCGCCAGCCGCAGCGCGATTTGCGCCGTGACCGTATCGTCATCAGCCGACCATTTCATACCGTCCATCTCGACCGCGATGCCCTGCGCCTCCAACCGCTGCCAAGCCAGCCGCTGCTCCGGCCGGAAGGCCAGTCCGTCCGCCGCCGACCAATTGAACGGCAACTCCATGCAGGCCCGCTCCAGCCGTGCCTGAGAACCGCTCTCGGCCCAAGCATTGCTGACAGCAAGCGTCACGTCAGCCGCCCATTGCGGATGCGCGGTGCGCTTGAACTCCGGAATCTCAAAGCGCGCGCCCAGACTCTCCGCGCCGACCGTCAACGTGCGATTCGTCTCCGGCCCGGTCTGCGCCTTGACCTCACGCGCCCACACTGCGCCGCGCGCTGCCAGACTGTCGGTGCTGTAACGGATTTCGGCCGCGCCGCCCAACCGTCCCGCCACCTGCGCCTGCTGCTGCGTCCAAGCCGTCGGCGCGTCAGGCAGCGTCAACGCGATGCGCCACACCGGATTGGATGACAGGCTGGACACCACAGCCTTGCCCTCAAAACGCACACGCCCATCATCCAACGCCAGCGGCAATTTAGAAAGCGCACGCGCTTCACCCAGATGGCCAGCGAACGTGCCGCGCGCCTCTGCATAAGGCGGCTGCGCTGTCAGCTTCGCATCAACGCTGCCGGTGAGCGTAAACGCATCACGAAAGACATACCCGTCTTGCAACGCGATCTCGCAGCGTACCGCGCCCGGTTTGGATGCCTCGATATCAGCCTCGCCAACCACCCGCACCGCTTTGGCACCAACATAGGTGCCAGAGAGCGGCGCAGACGAACGCAACGCTTCGGCCGCGTACTGCACGCGACCGTCCCACGCGCCGCCCGACGGACACTGCACTTCAGCATCGACCTTCAACGTGCCACCGTCGGAAAAAAAGATCGGCACGAGCGGCAACACACGCGGCAACAGCGTCGCAATCGAGCGTCCCGGCAGATCGCTTTCCAACGAGGCGTTCAGCCGCTGCCCTGTCGCCTCCTGTTTCCATCGCCCCGAGCCCCGCAGACTAAGCATCCGCCCGCGTTCTTGCGATGCTCCAAGTCCCTGCCCCCAAGCAAAACCTGACAGACCAGCATTGACCCGGAACTGTACATCCTGCGGCGTGCCCGACGCCTCGATCCGCGCACTCTGCAACACCGCATGCGCCTGACGCGACGGCAGGTCGAACCGGCTGTTGCGCCCGAGCGCCACCGAAAGCTGAAACGGCTGGACGTTAGTCCACGCCACCACCGAGAACTCACCCCGCGCCGTCAGACTGGCACCCGCCGCAGGCTCAACCGCGCAGCGCGACAATGCGTCGGGAGCCAACCGGCGTGCAACCGCCAGGCCACCGCCGAGATCCGGGAAAGCCAACTCCGATGTGAGCGTGACCGCGCCTTTCGCAAGATCCGCGCTGCCGACCAGCCTCACTTGGGACAGCGTACCCGTGCCGGGGGTCCCCTCGCCCTGCACCTGTCCCCAGAAGCGGTAGCGCTCGACGGTTTCGCCGACACCGCCGCCTGAAAAAGCGAGGCACGCCAGCGGCTCGGCCGGATCAGACGACGTCGCCACCGCGATCCGCACATCGTGCAGGGTCGTCATCCAAAACGAAAAGGGCGGCGCATCAGACGCCGGTCGTGCGCGGTCGGAACGGTCAGATGTCGGCAACAGAGGCTTCAGACGTTCAGCCAATGGCGACACCCACGCACCATCTTGAACCAGCAGGGTCGTGCGCACGCCTTGAACGTGAATGCGTTCGACATGGCGTCGCGGCAAATCGTCCGGCGAATAATGCAGGTCGATCTGGTCGATCGCCAGAAGCGGGACCGGCCCCTCGCCCCAGTGCACGTCACGCAACGCCAGCCGCCACGGCGAGAGCTTGGTCAACCTGAAAGAGACATCATCGATACCCTGACGCGCCAGCACTGCATGCACCGCGCGCGTCGCGATATGAATACGCCGCAACCAGAGCGTCGCCGCCGCGAGCATGACACCAACCGCCACCACGCCCACAACAATAGACACCCCGCGGACCACGCGCTTGAATGCGATAACAGGGGAAAACATGAGGCACAGTATACCCCATAAGTGCGGCGGCTGGGCACTGGTTTTTGTAGGGATCGATTATTGCGACCACCCAGTGGTCGCAATGATGAGTGTAAAATGGGCGGAAAGATGGGCACCGGGCGTGCACAGAACGTTTCAAATTACCTGTCCTTTTGTTGTTAACCTACTTTGTTGTCAAAAACAAAAAGCCGCATTGAGATAACTCCCATGAAATGGTAATCTAAAACCATGAAAGACCGGACTGTTCAAATCAAGAGCGTCAGAGAGGGGAACCCCTCGGACGATGTGGCTTACTGGATGAGCAGACCGCCGAGCGAGCGTTTCGCAGCTGTTGAGTTTTTGAGGAGTCAGCAGTATGAAACTCCCCCAAGACTTCAGAGAGTTTTTAGAATTGTTCAACGCGAAGGGTGTTGAATACATGGAGAAGACTACATCGCCAACAAAAGGGCTAGCGGTCGTATAAAAGACCTGGCCGACATTGAGGCTCTCGGCGAACAGGTAGCTATCAGTTCGTCAGACCGCACAACAGTTCCAGACTAGCCAGTTCCCTTTCAATCAGCAGGCGCGATTCAACTTTGTTGAATGCGTCATGCCGCGTCATTCCCTCTCCCTACCGACGTCGAACAAATAGGTTGTCGTCAACAACCACCTGATGAACACAAATTGTCGTACACAGGAGCCCCAGTATATCATAATCTTGATGCTTCTCCTCCATGGACAAATAGCCTGAAAGGAAACGACCGATGAAGTTTCTTCCAAACCCGAACTTCGACTGAAGCATCTCGCCTAACCCCACGCTCGCATACCGCGAATCGACCAATTCAACCAGCTTTACTCCGTCATTTTGGGCACAATCCGTGAGATAAACATAGCGGGTTTGCGACTCCCAACGAACAACCATCTTGTATCGGCGAGTCGTACACACGACCTTAGAATCGCCTGAATTCCGATGGCACTCAATCGAAATGTTTTCAGAACCGAGCATCGCCTGGCCGACGAAATCCGCCGCCTGAAAAACTCGATTGTCTTGGACCGGATTTATGAAGAACCTGATATTGGTTCCAGCAGAAGACACTTGGAAGTCGTACACTTCCCTCTTCAGCAGTGCGCACTGCGAAAGGCACGCCAAGGGCGCATCACGTCGTTCCGAGCCGACGAACAAGGCGATTTTTACGATCACATTCCCTTGTTTGAGAGCCCATCTGGTCTTCTGAAAAAGGGGTGTGTTACCCTCAATGTTAACCGAGTCTTTTCTCATGGACGTTAGCCGGTGGGATCGACTTCTCCCTCTTTTCCAACGAGTCTTTCAGCGTGGGTGGTGTTAATTCTGGATATTTTCTGTAAATAGGCCGCAGGATGCCCTCGAATAAATAGCCCAGCATACGGCCCACAGTCTTCGAGAACGCATGTCGCGCCTCATCAGATTCAAACTCAAATTCAGAACACAAACTTGCAAGAGAATCTTGTGACTCGTATAGCTTCCCCAGCAAAAGGACCGCATCTTCTTTTGATTTTGTCATAGGTTATCGGGGGCGTAGTTTGACATGAGACATTTTGTGTTTCCAGCAACCTCAATACGTGCGCAGCCGACTGATACAATGCCTTGTCAGTTTTCAGCCGCGCCGCCATCCTTCCGTTGCTGCCTCGGTTGCCTTACCACGGCAACACATTACCACACCGCGAAAACGCCTCGCAACCCTTGATTGGCTCATGCCAAATTACGACCCCGTTTCTCACAGAGGGGCAAGTTGACCATCGGGAATAAAATTTGGTAGTATGTTGTCGCTTTAAGTGATTGATGTATTTGATCTGGCGGGATATGGTTATGAGTACACAAGGCGAAAACAGCAGGTGCGATGACGATGGCGCATGGGTTGCAGAAGCGGCCCGAAACGCTGTTGAAGTCGAATCGAAGAAAGCCATTGCTGCCGGCTATCATGTAGAACGTACGCCTGACGGTAGCATTGTCCGCGTGAAAGGTTGCCGGCCGGTTTTTGTAAAACGCAACAGTGTCGCAATCGAAAATGGGAAGCGCTACACCCTCAAAACCCATTAAGCGCCTGCGAGTGTTCGCAGGCCCCAACGGGGCCGGCAAAAGCTCCATGTGCAGGGCTGTGAAAAACATGGGGGTGCATCTTGGCAAATGGGTCAATGCTGACGACGTGCTTCTGGCATTCAGGAAGAATGTAGGCTCTTTCACACTTGGAGAGTGTCTGGAGGGATTCGACGAAGATGCATTTCGTGCGTTTTACTGCGGACACCCTCTCGCATCTAGCGAGAAACTTCCTTGGTGTTTCTCCTATTCAAAGGTTAGTGGGCGTTTGGATATAGACCCCGATGTCTGTGCGAACGAAAGTGTTGCCCCGTATGTGATGTCCATTTTGGTTGACTATATTCGTACCCAATTGCTGGATTCTGGGCAGAGCTTTTCGTTTGAGACGGTTTTCTCGCATCAATCAAAGCTCGATTTCATTATGAAAGCAAAACAGTGCGGATACAGGGTTTACTTGTACTTTGTATGTCTGGAGCCACCAGATCTCTGCCTGTCTCGTGTTGCCATCCGAGTTGCCCAACATGGGCACGATGTTCCTAGCGACAAAGTTCTCGAGCGTTATAGGCGTTGCCTTGACCTCCTGCCCAACGCTATCAAAATTGCAGACCGAAGTTATCTCTTTGACAACTCCGAGACGGCGTCTGGAGAAAAAATTGAGTCGTCCTTAGTGATAGAAGTTGAGAGGGCGGACGACACGTTCTCCATTGTTACCCATCGTAGTGAACTCCCCGCGTGGATTTCGAACCACATTCCGTTCAAGTTCCCTTAGTCCCAAATGGTACGCAGCTAAAAGCTGACGAAAGAAATGAAAAAAACTCTGGCGTTCATCAACGTAGCAACCGAGGCTATCGGGGGCGCAGCGAGGTTATCGGGGTCGTAGTTTGACACGAGACATTTCATTTTTCCAGCAGCCTCAACACGTGCGCAGCCGACTGACACAAGGCTTTGTCGGTTTTCAGCCGAGCCGCCATCCTTTCGGTGGTGCTTCATCGGTGGTTTACACCCCCAATCGGTCATCATTTGCTTCTCCAGACGCTCCGCCCGATCCACCCGCAGGCCGGTCGTTCTGTTGTTCTTCTGATGTCTTCTTCTTCCAGGCATCAAACATATCGCGACACAACAAGAGCTGATGCGTAAAAGAATTCTGACGGATATCCTGCAAGCATGGCCGCGTGAAGCTGTTGTGCCGCTAACAACCCAACTGACCGTGTTGGCAACTCATCCAGATGTGTTGAACAACGACATCGAGTGTTTTCGGCTCATCCTCAAGCATGATTTGGCGGATCGGGCGTGGGTAAGACAGTGGTTGACGTTCAGGAAAGAACAGACGATTGAGTGCCTACAACTGTTTGAGAAACTTGAAACGACAACTTTCTAACCCGCCGGCGCAGGTAACGACGTGACCGCCGTGTATCGTCTTAAATATTATCCTAACTGATTTAAGACACCTATGGATGTTTTTGCTATGTCCATCAGAATCACCTGCATCTCCTCCCTTGTCCAAGGCTTGCATCTCGCGTATATAGAAGCCGCTTGAAGCATAATAGTCGACTTTTGGTGTCCTACAAAAATATTTTTGCAGTAGTTCGAATTGATCTTCATGCAATAATTTGCAGCCGTGACCCTGTCTATTCTGTTCAATGAGCCGGAATCATGCCTTATTTCCACGAAAGAACCGTCGGGCTTAAACACTTGGAATGTTTCGGTTGCAAAGTTTGAGCCTTGCAGGAAAACCACATACGGAAAATGAAGTTCGTCAAGCATGAAATTCCTAATCTCATTAATGTTTTTGTATACTCTTTCGATGGCATTCCCTGCTACCATCAACTCCTGATCTTTGTTCTTTCCGACAAGCACTCCTGCCTCAATATTTTCTACATCTTTCCCTTGAAACTTTGCCTCGCTAACCAATATTACTCTCCACCGTTTATCTTTGTCCTGTACCTCGATAATTCCTCCATCAGGTTTGATTTTTGATTCTTTTACGAAAAGAGTCTTCCCTAACCGCTTGTCAATCGAGTTTAGCTTTACATTTATCTCCTGTTTGCTAAGCGTTTGTCTGAATCTGAAATGGTACTTCTGATACTCCTGTTTGAGTTTCTCAAATACGTACCTACTAGCACGTCCAACAGACTTATCATGTGCCAAAGCATCGTCGCCAAAGATACCGCTTGCGCCCCCCAACGATATCTGTTGCTTGGTTAACCGTCTTGTCTGTCCCTTACTCATTGAATTTCTCCCTACACAACGAGATTTTTCTGGGGTTGTTGGTTTATAAAGGCGATTTCTTCGAGTACAGCATCAAGACCGGATTCTTTCATTAGGATATATTCAGGCAGAAACAAATTCGATGCAATCTGCCCAATGTGTTTGTCTAAATAGCTTGGCAGTTTATCATCAGAGTCTACTAAAAGCGAATGCCGTCGCTCCTCTATGCAAACACGCCCAGTTGTCCCTGAACCAGCAAAAAAGTCGAGAACTATGGAACCTTCAAACGAGAGTGCTTTAACAAAACGTCGGATAAGTTCGGCAGGTTTTTGTGTTGGATGACCGACTCTCTCCTTTGAATTTCCATTTAATCTTCCAATTTCCCAAACATTAGTAGGGTTTTTACCCTTTTCAATGGTTTCCGGGTTGAGGCGTTTGTCCTTTCTATATAGCTCCTTCGTCACCTCATCAAAAGGCACTCTAACAGAATCCAGATCAAAATAATACTTCTTCGTCTTGGAAAGCCAGACGGCCTCCTCGTGTCTGTTGGCAAAAAAGCGATGGGCGCTCATACCATTTTTGTAATACCAAATTATCAGATTTACAAATCTTAGAGGTGTTCCATGACGAGTATAATGAAGGATTTCAAGAAGGTCCCCCTTCTTCAGATCTTGATATTGAAATCCTCCAAAAATTACGCAGTTACCCGAGTCAGTTAAAATCCTAAATATCTGATCAAGCCACTGTTTAGCCCAATCAAGATAGTTTTGGAAGTTATCCCAGTGATCCATATCAAGATTATACGGTGGGTCTATCAAGACAAGTTGAACCGACGCATCCGGCAGTTCTTTTAAAAAATCGACTGCATCTTGGATAAAGATTCCATGCACAGTGCGGGGCACTTCAACTCCAGAAATGGCAGCACTGTGCATCCGCCCTTCTTTTTTCAACTTATTCAGTGCGATATGACCTCTATTAAAGTGCGATTTATTAGCCATTAGATTCACTCTCGTCAGTTGATTGAATTGAAAGGGGCACCCAGAACGAACAGGAGAAGCGTAGCCTTTCTAAAATCCCGTGTCAACATCTCATAACCTTGCATTCGTAATCTCGTAATCTTTCCAGTTCCGGTTTTCCTTCGCGGTTTTCCTTCACGCTTGATTTGTAGAGCGATTTATTGTACAAGTCGTAACGAGTTCGGGCGTTCCCCGTCCGCTCGTTATGCGGTTTTCGAAACCCACACCCTGAACGCCGGATGACATCAAAAATGAATGATGACGAACCAACTTGCGTTGCGACTTATTCGAACGAAATTGAGGCGGAGATGGCCAAGATGAAACTTGGGATGGAGGGAATCGGTGCCTTCATCGCTAAGGATGATTGCGGGGGAATGCGCCCCTATTTGCAGACAACTACAGGCGTGCGCCTTATGGTCAAAGCTAAGGACTTAGAGGCAACAAAGCGTCTTTTGAATGAAGAATGCCCATAGCCAACCGGCAACAACGGCACAACCGCCGTGTGCGGCCTTAAGCGGTTGACAGCGGAAAAATGAAACGAATACTGAAGATCGGAAAGTGGATCCTCCTGGTGTGGGGTGGCCTGTCCCTGATTGGCACTGTCGTAATCGTCGGCATGATCGCATATGGAATTGGGGCGATGAATCGGACCAAGACAGACAAGGCGTCGCCGCAAGACGTACGATTTGTGCTGAACTGGTGCAACCTTGGCGACAACCGGATCGAGAAGGTGCTTCACAGTCACGTCTCAGCCCGGTCATTTACGGGCGACCATCTTGACGCCTACGCAATCAAGATCACAGATGTGACTATCGAAGAACTCACTACAAACTCCGACAAATTCAGACAGCGGTGGTATCGCGGCGACCAATTGCCCAAGGTTCTTGATGACGCCGTTTCTTTCGTTGGTGGGTGGTTACATGAGATCGATTGGTTTCCGACCGAGGCCGAGTTGCGATCCGACGAAATCTATATTTACCCTCGGAGCATTTATTGCCACGGCGTCATACCATCTGCGGCAAAGATCATTTTCGTAAGACCAAAGGACAAGATGGTGTTCTTCTTTGACGGGAAGACATGATGATGGCAACAACGTCTCGATCCGTATTGCCACTCCGCTCAAAAAGCGGCGTCGCGCGGAATACCGCTTGCCGCCACACTCCAAATCTTTCCGCCTGACTTGCGGAGCATCGGTATCGAAATCGGGATCGCTATCGGGATCGGCACCCCATTCGTGTTTCGTGAATGAGAAAACCCCAAAAGAAAAATTTGCGGATAGAATTGACATCTGCGCTGCCATTTGGTACTGATAATACCATGAAAAAGGCCGTATCCATAGACAAGGCCGGACGCTTGGTTCTGCCGCAACAAGTTAGACGGCATTTTCGTCTATTCGCGGGCGATTTGCTGGATCTGGAAGTTCTTGCCGACGGGATTTTCCTGCGTATGCGTTCCCCAAAAGCTGATCTTATCGAAGAGAATGGGTTGCTGGTGCATGAGGGTGAGCTAGCCGGGGATTTAGCTCCATTGGTCGAAAGAATACGAGACGAACGAGATACCGACGTACTGGGTTTACAGCGATGACGTTATTTTGTGACACATCGGTATTGGTAGCTGCCTGCGTCCGCAAACATCCGCATTACGAGCGCGCACGTCCCGTTCTGGAGTCCATCGCCGCTGGAAAGGACGTAGGCATAATTTCCTCCCATAGTTTGGCAGAGACCTATTCAGCGCTTACCTCGGTGCCGGTGGTACCCCGAATCTTGCCAACGGAAGCACGTGTGATCGTTGCTGCCAACATCCAAAGACATTTTCAAATTGTACCCGTGACTCCAGCAATGTATGAAAAGGCGATGGATGTCTGTGTCAAACGGGGGTTTGGAGGAGGCAAAATCTACGACGCGCTTCTGATTGAATGTGCACGACAAACGCAGCCTGAACGCATCTACACCTTCAATCTTCAAGATTTTCGCCGCCTGGCACCCGATTTAGTCGAGCGCTTAGCTGCACCCTAACCCCTTTTCATAATGAAAGCGAAGGACATACAGAAGGCGGGCATTCCATCGGGGCCGTTGGTGAAGCTGGCCTTGAGTTTGATGGGGTCGGCGACGAAGGCAGGATTGAAGAAGAAGCAGATCACAGGACGTTTGCAGAACCTCGTCGCGGCGCCGGATGCGTTTCTTGATGATCCGCACTTCGGTGCTCTGGCAAAAGCGTTGCTGGAACAGCGCGCCGCAGGGTCATCCCCGGCGTTCGCCCCGTATGGTAAGCTGGAGTCGGAAGCGCCGTGGCGCATGTGGGGCAGCGATATCGACCCGGCTGCGATTGAGCAGATGCAGAACGCGTGCCGTCTGCCCGTGGCGGTTCAGGGGGCGCTGATGCCGGATGCGCATGTCGGCTACGGCCTCCCGATTGGCGGAGTGCTGGCCGTGGACAATGCGGTCATCCCCTATGCCGTAGGTGTGGATATCGCCTGCCGCATGATGCTCACAGTGACCGACATGCCGGTCAATAGCCTTGAGCGGCACCGGGATGAGCTGATCCGCGTTCTGGAGTCCCAGACGCTCTTCGGTGCCGGCCGTGAATTCGCCAAGCCGCACGACCATCCGGTGATGCATGAGGATTGGGATTTCTGTCAGGCGGTCGCCAAAACCAAGAGCAAAGCCCGAGGACAACTTGGAACCAGCGGCTCGGGCAATCACTTTGTGGACTACGGAACGCTGACGTTGCCGGAGGCTATGGACGATCTTCCGGCGGGCACCTATCTGGCGATTCTGTCGCATAGCGGCAGCCGTGGCGCCGGTTCGACTATCGCCGACCACTTCTCGAAAGTGGCGCGGGATTTACACAAAGGACTTCCACGACAAATGCAGCATTTGGGCTGGCTCCCGTTGGATAGCGACGCCGGACGGGAGTATTGGCGCGCCATGCACCTCATGGGCATGTACGCCGCGGCCAATCACGAGATCATCCACCGCAAACTCACACGGGCGTTGAAGAGTGAGGTTCTGTTTCAGATGGAGAACCACCACAACTTTGCATGGCGGGAGACCCACGGCGGACGCGATGTGATCGTACACCGCAAGGGTGCCACACCGGCGGGTATCGGCGTCTTGGGCATGATCCCCGGATCGATGGCCAGCCCCGGCTTTTTGGTACGCGGCAAGGGCGAGGCGGCATCGCTGAACAGCGCGGCCCACGGCGCGGGACGGTTGATGTCGCGCAGCGAGGCGAAAAACCGGTTTGCATGGTCAAATGTGAAGCGCGAACTCGACGCGGCCGGCATCACGGTTCTCAGCGCAGGCACCGACGAAGTTCCGGGCGCCTACAAGGACATCCACAAAGTCATGCGTGAGCAAGTTGATCTCGTGGAGATCATCGCACGGTTTGATCCGAAGATCGTGAAGATGGCGCGGGATTAGCGGCTCTCTCCGGCAGTCCCCCCTCTTTCAGACGCCGCTTGAGCCCCATGCCCTCCATCACCCGGCCTGCATCCATGTAGAGATTGGCGAGACCGTACGCAAACTCGCGGTTTTGCCATCCCGTCTCGCGGCAAGCCTGCTCAGCCAGCGTCAGCGCCCGCGCCATATTCCGGTCGGCTCGTTCCTTGGTCGCCAGGCAGGTGGCATAACGGTAAAGGGCTTCCGCGTGATCGGGCTTCCGTCGCAGGATATCCTCGTACTGCCGGTCGGCCTCCGCGTATTCACCGACCGTCACCGCCACCTGCGCCAACTCCATCCGGTAGCCAATCTGCTCGGGTGCCGCCGCCACCGCGCGCGCGAAGTGCAGATAGGCGGTTTCCGGCTCACCGCTCGCCCGCAGACAGAAGCCCATGCCGTAGTGCGAGTGCGCAGAGCCCGGCGAGAAAGAGAGCAGGTTTTCATAGCATTTGAGTCCGCCCTTGAATTCACCGATCGCGATGCGCCGCCGCCCCTCTAGCTCCAAGCTCTCGGCGAGGCGCGTCAACAGCGGATCACGCACATTGAGCTTGGCCGCCGCGCGCGCGTCGGCCAGACCGGCATCGCCCTGACCCGCCGTCGTCTGCGCCAAAGCGCGGGCGGCCAGCGTACGCGCATCGGCACAGACGAGGGTTCGGTCGCGGATCGTTTGATAGACGCCCACATCCATCTCACCCGGCACCAGCCACTCCAGCGTCTTCTGCCGCATCGGCTCAAGCGCATGCGGCGTCAGCAACTCCTCCGATGCTTCCTGACTGCTGAACACGATCTGCGGCACGCGCCGCGCGTTGGCGCGCCAGCTTTCAAAACCGGTGCGCTCCAGCCACGGCACCACGCCCGCGCCATCGCAGACCATGCAGGCCAGCGCTTCCGGCAAGGCGAGCACGCGCGCCCTGACAAAATCGCGCATGACCGCCTGCCGCTCGAAACAGGCCAGCATCTGATCGGCCGGGCTTTGAATCATGCCGTTGGACCCCACCAGCAACCAGTCGTACGCACCGGTACACCAGAGCTGCATGTGGGGAAAAACACGCGCAAAGTCACGGACGACCGCTGCGAAACGCCGGGCCGACAGTGCACGTCCGTCCACATGCAGCGCCACCAGCCCACCGGACGCAAGCGCGGAGCGACACCGAGCGAACAATCGAGAACTGTACGCCTTGCGCGTGCCACGCATCCACATCGGTTCGCCGGCCAATACGATCAGATCGTAGTTTTGACGCGGCGTGAGCCGCGCGCGGCGCGGCACAGGTGCTGTCTCTGCCCGCGTGCCGGTGATGTGGTCATCTGCGGCAAGCGTCAGTTTCAGCAGTGCCGTGTCGCATCCGCCGACCGCAAGGTCCTCCACGCCGGCACGCGCCAAGAACGGCAGATAGCGCCCCGCCTCGGGACCGAACACAGCCGCCCGCGCACACGATGGACGCAGCAGCAGCGGCACGTAAGCCGTCAACGTACGCGCCGTGTGGAAGCGGTTACCGAACAGCAACGGCCGACCATCCTGCGCAAAGACAAACCCGTAGTCCGGATCCTCATAGGCCGCGACGCCATGGTGCCGCGTTTGGTGCGTAAACACCGGACGACCGTACGCGAATCCGCTGTCACGGTGCACCAGGCGGCTGAAGACCCCGGCGGACAGTCCCGCGTCCGTCGTTGTCGGACCGGCCAAGATCAAGACAAGGCAGACCGCCAGCGGCGGCAGCAACGACCACGCACCACGCGCCAACGCCAGACCGGCAAGCACGCCGAACCACAGCGCCGCCACACGCAACACCCCAAAGCCCAGCCACGGAATCAATACACGCGAACCGACACCCGCCCCGATACTGACCGGCAACAGAACCAGCAACACGCCCAACGTGAGCAACGCCCCCGCACTGCTTTCGCGCGCGTCTTGACGGACCATCTGCAACGCGACCCGTACAGCCGCCCCCGTCACTAGCGCCGGTAGCGCTGCAAAGAGCAGACCGGTACGGAACAACAGCGATAGATACTGCGTCTCACGCCGCGTCAGCGCATTCAGCACCGCCTGCCAGGCCATGGCTAGTCGAGGTGCGCAGACCCCCTGCACGATCACGCTGGCGGCCAGCATCAACAAAAGCAGGCTCATCAATACCGTGCCGCTACGCAGCAGACTCCGGCGGAAGGCGAGCATCACCGCCACATAGCCCAGCGCGAGTCCACCGCCTACACAGCCCCAAAACATCAGCCCCGTGTGAAGTGTTCGGCCAGCCACCGCATCCATCATGCGCAGCCCCGCCGCCAGCAAAACTCCCATCATCAGACCGGCCGCCACACAGATGGCCACACGCCAGCTAGCCTGATCCACCCGGATTCCTCTCATGAACGCCCTCATTCCTTCACAGATCCCTATGCACTGCGTCCGCACGCTGCGCCACTGCGACACGTCCATACGGCAAGGCGATGCCCTCTTGATCAAACCGCACCTTGATGTCCCGCAACAGCGATGTGCGCGTCGCGAAAAACTCTTGGCTATCGGCCCAGACCCCCACTAGAAAATCCAGTGACGTCTCATCCAGACCTCGCAAGGCAATCACCGGCTCTGGATCGTTGAAACACGCCGGATTCGCGATAATCACCTCGCGCAGCACCGTCATCACGCGCTCCGGATTCTCCCTGCACGCCACGCGGAGATCCAGATCAATACGCCGGATCGGATAACGGGTCAGGTTGATCAGTTTTGATTTGGCGAGCATCTCGTTCGGAAAGCGGATAATCCGGTTGTCGTAGGCGCGGATATACGTGGAGAGCATTTCAATGCTATGGACATAGCCCCTTGACCCGTCGACTTCGATCAGATCCCCGATTTTAAACGGACGCTCCAGCACCAGGAAGAGGCCGCTGATCAGGTTTGACAGGCCGGTCTGCGAGGCAAAGCCGATGGCCACGCCGGCGAGCCCCGCCGCGCCCAGCAGTGCCGTGATGTCCAGTCCGGCACCGTGGATCAGCGTCAGCACAAACGGCAGGATCACGAGAAATCTGACCCCTTTGGAAACCACACGCGCCTTGTCCGCGCCCAGTTTGCGGGAAAATCCCGTATAGGTCAGGCGCGCCACTAATGAGGAGAGCCAGTAGCCAAGAATCAGCCAGACGCAGACACCCAAAAAGGGCAACGCATAATCGCTCAACGCCGAACTCAGTTTAGAGGTTTGTTCAGACACAGGCCGTCATCCTGTTAGAAGGGTTGCTTGAAAATGGTATTGGCGATCACGCGCGCCGTGAGGCGACCGGAAGGCACCACACGCGGCCCGGAGAGGAGCTTCGCCCCTCTGGCCTGCTTGGGTGCTTCGCGCCCGAACGTGACCGACGCTGGAAAAACGCTGCCGGTATAACCCAGACTACACTCATTGGTCCACAGTTTGCCATCGGCGGTTTGGTACACGCTCATGTGGCGCACACCCAGCAGAAGTTGCGCAAAGACCAAGGCTTCGTCGGTGTGGTTTTCGATCAAAACCGGGCAGATGGCACGCCCTTCCACATCGGTCAACGTCACCATTTCC
>Ga0255343_1004100_pt1 | contig 14676 bp, 18 predicted proteins | sample wastewater_treat_4_FD_192413 | JGI IMG/M metagenome (GOLD analysis project Ga0255343, IMG submission 192413) | Wastewater microbial communities from Lulu Island WWTP, Vancouver, Canada - plant16 | ecosystem: Engineered > WWTP > Wastewater > Unclassified | place: Canada: Vancouver, British... | reverse complement strand
TGACCATCTTAAGCAATTCCTTTCCTCCTGTTGCCGATGAACTGTTCATCCATCAGCATACAGGAATGGGTTCTTAAGGTGGTCAACTTTTCGGCGCCTACGGTTTGCACTGGTGGTCAAGTTTTAGATTAGCATACACACGAATCCCTGGCTCCCTGTTTGCACCAGCATTGGCCAGTCTACTCGTCCATTCATCTCCATGAAACACTACCTCAACGTCGCGAAGCCGCTTTGGTTTGTTGATTAACCCAACTAATCTCAGTGTCATCAGTCAACGCCATTTCTGAAACTCCTGCTAACCCCCAACGGGAAATCGCTGTCATTCCTCGCTGTTGCTTCGATCCAGAACACGGCTCTCCAGGAACCATGCGTTACCTATACTCATGGGATGGGCTGATTGCAGGGGCTAGACAATCCTGAACTTCTGTCCATTGCTATGCAGGTGGAGTTCGTTGCTGCCTAGGTAGGCGTAATGTGGTGTCGTAAAGCAGCGGCAGGGTCGAATTCTGTCGCCCTGCCGCCGTGATATCGCCTATGCAAACATACGTCGGATCACTGAGAAACCGAACGCGCGGCCTGCCGCTGGCCGTGTAGCTCTGCCAGAATCATGACTACCGCAATCACTGAGAAGCCGAACAAGTCAGTAAGCAGCCCCGGTTTGATCAACGAGAGCGCCGCAGCGATAAGAAGCACCCGCGCAAGCCAACCCACCTGCCTCCGTCCGCACCACCCGACAATGCCCATTCCCAGCGCGTAAACGCCAACCAGCGCACTAAAGAGGCTCCACACAACAGTCAGCAGGTCGCCCTGCGCAAGGAGTGAAGGACCGTATGCAAACATGAAGGGCACTATGTATGCCACAGCCCCTAGACGTACTGCAGACCAAGCCACATCCATGAATTTCGCCTTTGCGATACCTGCCGCTGCATACACTGCCAATGCCACAGGAGGAGTGATCGCTGAAAGACACGCGTAGTAGAACACGAACATGTGGGCCGCCATAGGCTGCACACCGAGCTCAATCAGGGCCGGCGCAGAGACTGCCGCAGATATCAGATAGCACGCGGTAGTCGGCAGGCCCATCCCAAGTATGAGGCTGGCAATAGCGGTCAGGGCGAGTGCAGGAAGCAAGTGCCCTCCCGACAAGGCTACCACCAATTGAGCAAACCTGAGCCCGGCGCCTGTAAGTGACAGTACACCTACTACAATCCCCGCGCAGGCGCATGATGCGACAATCCCTACTGACTGTTTGGCCCCGTCATATAGTGACCCTAGCATGTCCCTGATACCGTACTTGCCCTTGGAGGAGACTACGGCGACGGCGATGGCCGCAAGTATTGCCCATAGAGAGGCTCTGATGACACTCGCACGAAGCTGCACCATGACAAAGAGCAGAGTAGCCACTGGCAGGACCAAGTACCAGCCGCCTCGAAGCACCTTGCTAACAGAAGGCAGCTCATCTCGAGACATGCCCGAAAGGCCCTGCTTGGATGCGATCATCCCTATCATCATCATGAGCGACGCAAAGTAGAGGATAGCAGGTATGAGGGCTGCCTGTGCTACCTTCAGGTAGGTCACGCCGAGAAGCTGAGCCATGATGAAAGCGGCGGATCCCATTATTGGAGGCATGATCTGACCTCCGGTAGATGCTACCGCCTCCACTGCCCCCGCCAGCCCAGGTTTGTAACCGCACTTCTTCATCAATGGTATCGTGAAGATGCCCGTGCTAACCACGTTTGCAACTGAGTTGCCAGAGATAGTCCCGAAGAAGGCGCTGGACACTATGGCGATCTTGGCTGGTCCGCCCTTACGGTGCCCTGCAAGCCCGGACGCGAAGTCCAGAAAGAACTGCCCCGTGCCCATCGAGTTGAGGAATGCGCTGAACAGAAGCAGCAAGAACACATATTGGGCCGATGCTCCCAGAGATACGCTGAATATCGCATCAAGACCCGATATGTAGCTGATGATTCGCGACCAATCATATCCTCTGTGACCCATGACGCCCGGCAAGAGATAGCCGAACCTAGCGTACAACAGCGATATCACGGCGATTACCGGCAGGATTTCGCCTGTGGTCCGCCGAGTGGCGTCAAGTACCACTACAAGTAGAATCCCGCTGAACACCAGGTCCAATGTGGTCGGAGCTACACCTATTCGATAGATCAGCCCCTCCATCTCATGTACCATATAGGCGCAAGTTGCAGCAGTTAGGGCAATCATCACCCAATCCAGAACGGATGGTCCTTTATCCTTGCGCGCCTTGGACAACGGGTAGGTCATGAACGCAAGTGCAGCGCCAAACGCTAAGTGAACATTGTACATGATCCATGGTGTAGTAGGTCGGAATCCAAGCATGTATATATGACTGATTGACATAGCTATCCCCGTGAGAAACGCGATCTTCTCCGCCGGGCTGCGCTTCGATAGTTCCAAGGAACACACCTCCGCACCGGAATCTAGATGGTCTTCTGCAATGTCCTGTATCGGCGTAAAAACGTTAAAAGGTTCTCCGGGCCTGGAGAACGCATAGCCTATGGGATCAGATGCGCAGGTATCTCGATTCCAATCTCGCGGTAGTACTTAAGAGCTCCAGGGTGCAGCGGAACGGTACTAAATCTGATATTCTCCGGTAGCATCTGTGCCGCAGTGGGATCAATCCTGATCATTGCCTCTCGGTTCTGGAATGTGGCCTTTACCAGCCTGTACACCAGATCATCCGGAAGATCCTTGTCGGCTACCGCTATGTTCCAGAATGCCAGCGTACTTACATCAGAGTCCATATGCCTGTAAGTGCCCTTGGGTATCGTTGTGGTCGCGTAGTACGGAAATGCCTTCGTGATCTTGTCTAGGTCAGCTTTTGAGAACCCCATGTGCCTTATCTTATGGGTGGTCTCCAGATCCAGCATGAAGGGGGCGGGAACACCCGAGACTGCGAAGCCCGCGTCTGCAGTACCGTCTCTGAGCGCATCGCTTGCAGTATTCGTTGGCAGGCTGCTGATCTTTCTGGGCGTAATCCCCAGCGTCTTCAGTACGTCTCGTCCCGCGACGTCACTGGTGCTACCCGGCGCGCCCATCGTGATGTGTTTGCCCTCGAAGTCATATACGCTCTTGATTGGCTTGCTCTCCAGAGCGTATGTGTAGAGCACGCTTGCATACATCGGGAACATGGCTCTGATCCTGTTGTGTTTGACTCCGTTCGCCCAGTCCAGTCCGTTCCAGCCGGAGTAGGCCATCCCCACTGACGAGAAGCCGACGTCCATGCGCCTCTGCTGGATCAGCTGGATATTGGTCGATGGTCCTCCTGTAACCTCAACCGAGATACTGACATCCTTCAGTGCCTCTCCCATTATCTTGGCCCATCCGCCGCCCCACACAAAGTAGCTGCCGCCAACGCTCGATGTGCCAAGCGAGAGCCTCGTGGGCGCAGCCCAGGTCGCTGAGGACGCTCCCAACAGCACAGAAATGGACACTGCGAGCACTACTGCTAGTGAAAATCTTGATGCTGGACATCTCCTCATCACTTGCACCTCCTATAGTTGCTGCATTTGATCGTCTGAATGCCCGGAGAACCCAATACCAGGTCGCTCGATTAGCCCCGTGAACCCCCACCAGTGTGCATGCGAATCCTGCATCGATCTCCTCGAACCACCGATTTGGTGATAACGGCAGGGATACCGTTGCTCATGAAGTTAATCCTGGTGAGAAGCATGGCTGCAGTGCCCTGTTTGACACCGAGAAGGCTAGCTTCACGTTGATCAAGAATAGTAGGTTCAACATACGTTTCAGCCTCCACCAGTGATAGACCATACTCCTCAGCCAAAAAGTCATATAGCTTGCCGTCGAATCTCTTTCCATCAAGACCGGGACAGATACGCAATGGAATGTATGACTTCTCAACAACGATCGGCTCACCATTTGCCAGCCGAAGCCTCTCGAGAACAACGGCCATCTCGCCGGGAGACAAGTGCAGATCCTCAGCCAGACTGGAAGGTGGAACAAGCACGCTGCTGCTAATAAACCTGTGGACATCTCCAAATTCCGCGGGGATGAAGAAGTCCCCCACGTCAGCTTGGATTTTCGGTTCCGAAACAAAGGTGCCCTTGCCTCGCCTTCTGTAGATTCTCCCTTCTCGCGCAAGGCCAAGCAGTGCCTGGCGAACCGTAGATCTGCTGATTCCGAGCTGATCAGCTAGTTCGGTTTCGGTGGGGAGCTGGTCGCCCGGCTTGAGCGTTCCCTGCTCGATGTCGGCCTTGATTGCCTCCTTAATTTGGTAGTACAGCGGTATGCAACTATCCTGTTCCAACCGCATTTACATCCCTCCGGAGATCACATTGAGAGGATCGATACTTCCGAGTCTAGGCGTTTGCCGGAGTCGAATAGCCCTTTCTTCCGGGCCTGGATACGTGCCCGGTACTCGTCCAGGTGCCTCGAATCATCGGCAATCATGGCCCTTACCTCGGTAGGCGCAGGCCCTCCAAGAGACGAGCGGATTCGCATGTTTAGGTCAGGGTCCATGACTTGCTTGAGCATCTCGCCACTCAGCCCTAAGGGCCTTCCGATCACTGACACGGCTGCCTCATCCACCATCTCAGGGGTGATATGGTCAGACCTGATGCCAGCCCCGACTGCATTGCTTACCACCTTGGCGACTATCATGTGAGCGATACGAAACGGCATGTCAAACTGACGAACGAGCGAATCCGCCAGTTCAGTCGCGGTGCTGAAATTGTCGCGCGCCCTACTAGACATGACATCCTTGTTGACAGTGAGAGTACGGATCGATCCTGTGATCAACCTGATAGCAGCGCGCGTCTCATCAAGCCCCGTCCAGAGCGGTGTGACCGACTCAGCCGAAATATCACGGCAGTGGCCGAACGGGGTGTTCTTGGTGCACGACAGATTGGCTACGAGAGCTCCAAAAACATGACCCGCCTTGGCCTTGCAGTGCTCAAGGGCTATGGGATTCTTCTTCTGCGGCATTATGCTGCTCACAGCCGCCAGCGAGTCCGCAACCTCGATATAGGAGAACTCGTCAGTGCTCCATATGTAGAGATCGTAGCTGAACCTGCTTATATTGGTCATCAGTATTGAGACAGCTGCAAGAGCCTCTGATACCCAATCGCGTGACGCTACCGCATCGAGCGAATTCGGCATGGGAATATCGAAACCCAGGAGTTCGGAAACCAGAGAACGATCTATGGGAAAGCCCGTGCCCGCCATGGCGCCTGCACCGAGTGGGCATCGGTTAATGTTGCTGTACGCCGCTTCCAGCCGAGTCGAGTCGCGCTTCAGGGCCTCGACTACTCCACACAGGTAGTAACCGAGGCTCACTGGTTGGGCCGGCTGCGTGTGTGTATAGCCAGTCATGACGGTATCCACATGCTCGCTGGCGAGCTTGGTTGCAGCATCTATGAGTTCTGCCAGAAGGTCCATGACTTCAAGAATGCCTACTCTGGCCATCATTCTATCCATGGTAGCATGAAGGTCATTTCGGCTTCGGCCCATATGCATCCGTCCGCCTATCTCCGCGCCGGCCAACTGAATCACTCGGGTCTCGACGTTGAAATGCAGGTCTTCGGCTGCAAAGTCTAGATCCTTAAGGGAATAGGCCCCCGACTCCAGCCTCTCAAGGGCCCCGAGGATAGCCGAAGCATCGTCCCTGACGATGAGATTCTGCTTGCAGAGCATGACAACGTGAGCCTTGTTGATGTCGATTAAGTGCTGAAAACCCATCTCAAAGTCTCGTCTGATAGCGGGCTCGAATACCAAAGACACGAGTTCGTCAGACGGCCCAGACCGCAACCGCTCCCTCACATCGATTTCCACAAGTAGTACCCCCAAGCGTTCATGAACATTTGTTCTATATACTCAATCTCTATACATATGTTTGTTCGTACATATTCGGTGACGATCTGCACATTCCTCCTTGCCGAGCAAGGATTTCTAGCAATGCCACACATGGGGCACATGGGCCCGACCCTTCGGCCCACCTTTGTCACGTGTTCGAGAGGGCGCCGAACGTCGATATCGAGAATCCGACCGCAGATAGTCGTGCATATCGATGCGCTTGAGCCCCGAGAACTCGGCTCTTGTCCGGTTGTACTTCCCGATGTACTCATAGGCATCGTTCACCTGCTGCAGCAGCGAACCAGTAAACTCCGCTCTGTCCTTGAAGACTGCTTTGCCGATGCCCTCAAAAACGGCGGCCTTTACGGTATGTACGCATTGGTCTGAGAGCAGTAGGCCAAGGTTTGAGAAGGCGCCGTCCTCCCCCACGATGCCGAGGGTTCTCTTTTGCTCCTCGCCGAATCGGATGTTCTCTTCCCTGAATGCCCGCTCCGCGCTAACAAAAGTCAGCTCCTGCTTGAGCGAACGAGTAGTCTCGTAATCGTCGCCGCCCGTCTCCCTAATCATCTTCAGAATTGCGCTCTCTGTCGCCGGAACGGTAGCCGTCGACTGCCTCACATAGACCCCCTCGGGCCTGATACCTTTTCCAGCAAGGCAGACTCACCTCACGCGTATGCTAACCGCATCATGCTCTTTCTAATCAGCGATGTAAAGCATCGTGATTCTAATCGATTAGAATCGAGTAGAATGAAAGGAAAGACGTAGCGCTGGAAAGCCAAGTACTGATTCGTCTTCTGCTAGACAGCCGAAGGATAGAGCACATACCCTGTATCCATGATCTCCTTGAGAAATCCGCTCTTGTCCTGTCCGTACTCAATCAGCACCGGTTCAATGCGAAGGTCAACCGAGCGCCTGAGCCTGTACAACTTCGCCTGTTGGTCCAAGTAATCGCCTTCTACCTTGTCCACGATAACAGCTATATCAATGTCCGAATCCGACCCTGCTGTCCCCTTGGCATAGGATCCGTACAAGACGATATGTCTGGCCGGCATGTGCTGACTGACCAGCTCCGAGAATCGTTTGGCCAGGCCTATAGCTGCCTCTTTATCCATTCTGACAACTCCTTTGTCTTGCCAATCAGTGCCTCACATTTCTCTCGAGTCAGGGACTTCAGTATCATGTCCTTCTGCGTGGGATATCGAGTTTCGACACTCAGTGGTTCTAGCGTGTCCAGGAGATCCTTCTGGCTTTCACTCAGCTCTGGATAGATGTTCGAAAGGCCAGCTAGTCGACACAGATTGTGGATATAGGGCGGCGTATCATTGATCACACGGACATAGTACGCTTTGAGGAGCTTCTCTATCGGCTGGTGACACATGAACCCCACATAAAAGTACCTCTCAGTCGAGAGCATTGCTTCTGCAGTCGCCAGATCATAGTCGGCGATGTCAATCCAGCAAGACACGGTCGCGTCCAGATCGCCCACTTGGAAACACCTCCACGATAGCCTACTCCGGTCGTATACGGTGATTCACCCGGCGTCCAGTTAAGGTAGAACAGCTAAGTACAGTATCCCGAAGAAAGGCGATCTGGTCAAATTGGCACATCGTGGGAGGGATCTGCAGGAGAGAGTAGGCGGAAGACAGTCTGGATCGAAATGCCACTCCAGCAGCGGATAATGTCACAGGCTGCACGCTCCGGATCAGGTCAAGAGCTGCGTACATGCCTTCTAATCGCTTCAACCGCCAGGTCGGCAAGGAACTCGGGTCCGGATCCGGTTTCCATCAGCCCGCGCACAACGTCTGACTGGATGGAGTCATCCAGGCACAATGCAAGCCTGCAGCGGTTCCTTGTTCCGACTGAGACCACTACATAGAGATAGCTGAGATGGTCTCTATCGCTCCGACCAACCTTGAACCTGACCACGTATGCATCACCCTCTGGGCTCAGTGCCATCACACTGCGGTATCCTCCGTCCCACCAGCAACCCCTTATACGTCCCAGAGGCCTGGCGCCTGTGCCCATGTCCTCTATGAATGTGTGGCCTCGCCATTCAAAGGGTTCGGTAAACATCGCCATATTCGAGCTAATGCGCTCGTGCAGGCACACTGCAAGATCTATAGCCGCTGGGTCGGTCGCTAGATCAGCCGATAGGCCGCTGCGTATGCTGTACACCAACGGACAAGCGCTATCGCTGCCCCTACTGCAGGATTGGCATGCCAATTGCCCTGAACCGCACTGGAGTTTCTCCATGTTCAGCTGGCCGAAGTGTGGCAGTTCATCTACCGATGTGCTGCTGTGACGGTGGTGATCTACCGCCCAAGCCTTTACTGCCCGCCCGTTGGTCAGCGCCATGTAGGGCGCTTCCGTAGCCAAGCAGTAACCGAAAGCTTGCTCTTCGTGGGCGGCGGTTAGCGTAACGCCCTGCTTCTTGCATTCCACAACCATCACCGCACACTGCGCCTTCGCCGCTTCACAATGATGTCCACTCTCTGCCTGCTGCCGTCCTGCAGGGGGATTTCAGTGTGTATCCATGAAGACGGATATCCGTACTCCTGCATGAGCGTCTCGACGGCATTGTGCCTAACCTTCTCCTCACCAGTTAGGTGCACAAGCCTCTGACGGCTGCGGTCAAGCCAGTATTTCCTCCTGCCGCAGCGGTACGTGGAGCACCCGTCCCAGTTCCTTATGATCATGCGTCGGTCACCGCCTGTACACCGTTAGCCACGTCCCTTCTCTGACCCGATCTGCCTCAGGAATTCGGGTTGACTCCATGCACTAACCGCCTATCGCCCGTTTACTCCGCGGTAATCCAGCCTTCTCGAGCGCATATCCTGCTGACTGACTCGCAGACAATCAGTCGGTCTTCCCCATGCAACCCGGCGGAATCGCTGACTTCTTGGCGCTACACATGCTTCGTCCCTCACGTAGTCTCGTCCAGGATCACTTGTCCCCGTAGCACCGCAGTGACAAACGCGTCCGTTACTCCGCTCTCATCAACCATCGGCGTACTGATGATAACGGTGATGGCCTTGACCGCCCGGGACGCCTCAGTCGTGCACAGCTCGATTGCCGCGGGATCTGAACGTTCATTCGACTGCATAAGGTTGAGGGTCAGTTTTGTGACGTAGCCAGCAAGTGCGCTCAGAACATGCTTTCCCTGCGATACACTTGATTCGATTCGCCAGAGTATCTGTTCGTCGCGCCCCAACACCTGAACCCAGGCTTGCGCCTGTTCGAGGTACTCCTCAGCTTCCTTAAGGTAGGCTTCGGCTCTTTGAAGACGGGATCCATCAAATGTGTGATAACGGTTCGGTTAATCGTCAAAGCACAAGCGGCAAACCCATCAGTAGCGCGCTGAGCTGCATCTGCAGCTGCCCTCAGCCATTCGCCCGCCTCGTTGCGTATCTCCTTAGCCGACTCAACTATGCGATTAGCTTCGTCGGTGAGTTTCTCGGCTTCGCGGATCTTCCAGCGACTCATGATACTGTGGAAGACCACAGACATCGAACCACCTCCAGTGTGCTGATCAGGCGGAACCGGGCTCGGGCCTACGATCTCCGTGACGAGGCCGAGGTGAACCAATATCCATGCGCCGCCGGGAAGCTGGCTATGCAAGAACACTTGACATAACTAGTATTAGCCATTAGGCTGTCATGTCCTTCCGAATCGTGACTGCCCTGGGGAGAGCGTCTGGATACGGATCTGCTCTTCTCAGTGCCACCATGGTCAAGGCTTCCGCAGCTCATCTGTGTACGGATATGCTCACGTTCTGCCAATCGGCGTGATATCACGGTTCCCTGTGGCGCTATCGCATGGCGCCCAACAAGGATCGTGCAGAATCCAAATGCTATCAAGAGGGTCAGAGGAAGACATTACGTCGTCGCGGAGCCTCTGCTTGACTACTCGCGTATGTCGAGATCCGCCAACTACGATTATCGCTGGCGAAGATGCATATTTGAAGCGAGCGGACTTGCGGTGCTCGGCAGCCTGATTGTCTGGTTCTCCTTCCCGTCTTCTTCCCTTGACAGAGGAGGGTACTCCCGGGTTTTGGCGAACATTCCAGTCAATCACGCTGAACTGTGCTTGATGGATGAGATGGGCTGTACCACAAGCGCAGGCAACATCAGGATCGTCCACTTCTACTTGCCCTCTGTTGGGGGGATCGCATCGAGCGCGGTACCGAATGAAGGACGCTTCGTGGTGATCATAATGGCTGTGTTTCCTAGAGAACATAACGAGCCGTAGTATTGGAGCTGAGCCAGCTTCCGGCCCTCAACTAGTAGCTCGGGCCAACGCTCATGTTGACGCCAACTGAAGGGTAGTGCAAAGGACTGATGCGAACATGTTTCTTCTATGGATGGTAACACGAATGAGAGGAAATCATGAATCGTACGGGGAGTTCATGGATTCATTTAGGCAGGAGGTCCTGCCCTCGCTAGATGATGCTGCAGAGTATGCAACCGAAGGTTTCAAGGCCATGCTCCTAGAGGGCCAAGACAGCTATGAGACTTCCCATGAGAAGATCGACCGGGCGAACGGCATCCTGTCCGATGCAGAGGCCAAATGGGAAAGAACGTCCAGGAAGATCGACCGTACATGGGCTCGAACCCAGACCAAGCTATTATCGCTGCACGAGAGATTGCTGGAGCTCAATGGAACAATCCTATCTGACTGGATCGATACAGTGGAACCGTACATCCCATCGGACTATCCGAAGACCAGGCACCTGGAAACGCGTCTGGCATCACAAATCGAGTTCGCCACTCTCGATGTCATGAGAATGGAGTCTCGGCTGAAAATCGGACAACTGGCTGAGATACGTAGAGCACGGCCAAACATCCCCGACCTTACGCGCCTTGATCGACCCTCGCTGGAACGGATCTTGCCTGACATATTGGTGCACACGTCCATGCCCCAATCCATAAGCCTAGCGCGAATAGGCATCGTTGCGCCCACCGGGCCAGAGACCTTGCTGGACTCTGGCCGATCGCGTCAGCAACAGCGCATAGAGATGGCAGACGAGTTCCTGTCTAAAGTTGTGGATTTCCGCGCACAAGTGGAAGCTGCGGTAGCTGAAGCGAACAGGGAAATGGTGAAATGTAGGGCTATTAGCAAGCTGGTCGAAGAAGCACATTCTGTATTTGACCGTTTGCCAGAATGGATGGTGCAGAAAACCGGCGAGATCAAGGCCATGAGCGCAGACAGCTCTGATCGCTCAGCTCTTGAGGCAGCAATAGATGTATCAGTCATTTTTGCATGCCTAATACACGATCTTGGCTGCACACCCATTCTTGACGGTAGCGACCTATCACCCAGAGCTCGTGACCTGATATCGTGTGCCCAGAGTATGGTGCTGGAGGTTGAACGATGACGGGAAACCCGATTGACGTACTGGTTATAGCGCCGGAGCTTATCGACGCGATCAGCTCCATGGTGGATGCTGCAAAAGAGTACAACATTGAGAAACTACGTAACGAGACCGAACGTGAGAGAATTCGTGCCTACATGACCGTTCTTGTGCGAGATATTAGAGCGCATACAGCCATATCGCTGCACCTCATCGATAGGGAATTCGATGATAGAGCCCAGCTGTATGGCATTATCGGCTCTATCATATCCGAGGGATCCCGGTGCAATGACAGAGAGCTGGTGAAAGAGGGATGTCATCTTCTTCAGACTCTGTATTCAGCGCCTCCGAAGATTAATGACCTTCTGCCCCCCGGTCCTAACATCCAAAGGAGGCTCATGAGCCGCGATGAATGAATGCGAAAGCACTATTAGGCATAGATCGGCAGTCAAGATGCGCGCAAGCTAACCGCCAGCCAGTTTGGCAATGTGGCAATGTGGCTGATCGATCATACCGCAGAGTTCGGAAGCCGCATCAGCAGAGCGGTCCTATGTGACTGCGTGTGCAATCCGTTGAAGCGGAAGAAGCCGTCGGGCATCGCCTGGGCTTCCTCATCCTCGCTCCCGAATCACGGAATGCCCGTATAGGCAACGATGATCTCGATGACTGGCTCTACAGATGCGCCCCCGGGCTTGCAGTCCTCGGTCGCGTTGCCGTGGAATTGGCATGCCGGTGCATAGTTCACACGGTTCGAGTAAGCTCGTGACAGCGTCCAGGAGTCCAGTCCTGATTGGCCATCTGCTCCCAACCCGGTACGCCAGGTAAACCCAAATGCCCATAGCTGAGCACACGTTGTTTCACCATGTCCAAAGTGTGAATGACAATCGAAAAGCTCATATGAATGAGGCAGTCAAGCCCCAGTGTGAATTTCAGCGGTGGCCACCGCCGAAACTCACAGGAGTCGTGGCTGGGAATGCAGAAGTGGCCTGACTCATGAGCTATCGTAAAGCGCTTGCGGGTACTGTATGTACACTTGCGACTTGTGATAATCAGCGCTTTGCCATCCAGTCTGAGCAGCACACCATCACACCCATCGAGTTCATCCTCGTACACACGAATGCCAAGGCTGCTCGCGACTTGCTCCACATCAACCCGCCCTTGTAGTGACAGCTTGAACCTAAGTTCGCTTGCATACTGTTCTGGGGACAGTGCCATGGTTCTTCTACCTACTCGTCTCTGAGTTTCTCGAGATATGCCTTGATCGTCTCATCGTCCTTAACTGACAAGTTCTCGGCTAGTCCGCCTCGGGCAGCCAGATAGAACGAATTGTCCGCTCCTTCCGCATTCTCGGAGTCATGCCCCTGCAGTGCGGCCAGGAGTTGATCGCGTACGAACCGCCACTCTCGCCCGACCTTCACGGCCGGCAGTTTGCCAGAACGGGCAAGGACATACACCGTCTGACTGCTCACCCTCAGCAGATCTGCTACTTCCTGCACATTCATGATCTGGGGAGGTGCTTCCTCTAGCTCAAGGCCGCGCATGACGTTCTGCATAAGGCGTACATCCTCCGGATCGTAAGCCTGCTCGCCGCAGTTGCCGCACACCCATGCCTCCAGGCCGCGGAAGACCAGCTGACGACCTTTCCAGTTCGCCTCAATATCCCTCTTCGCCTTTCGCATCTCGCCACCGCACACATAGCATTTCATGGCGAAAACCTCCTCGCAATCAATCCTCACCCTCGCGCATTACTGTGATGATAGTGGGGCTAGGCCAGCAAAGGGCCGCTACCATGAGGAACGGTTCTTGGTTTTCGTCCCGGCCTCGCAGAACCACCTTCACATCTTCTCCATGATCCTGTGTCCTCAGAAAGTCGCCTTCCAGTGCACATCGCCTAATGTCATCAATGGTGATTCCCCTCTCACCCATTCGCCGAAAGGCATGCTGGCTTACGGTGTATGAAGAATCCTGAACCGACTTGCGCAACAGGGCTAACCATGCGTACATTATTGTACCCTCCACAATAAGATAATGCAAGTTAGCGTAATGTATGCCTATGTCGTGAACATGAAGCCAAGGCCGTATCGTACAGACGAATCGGTTGATGACAGTATCCCGTTCCACGTTATGTAGTTGCTTCTACACATTCCATCTCATAGTATTTTATCTTACACATTCTTCTCGGTTGACTCAAATTATCCTCGCTGTTCAGCGTATGATAGTTGGATGTTTAGGGACCGGCTGGCGGATACCTGTTGGTTGTAATGTCAGATAACGCTATGGCCATGCGAAAGGGCGCTTGTCCGTGCACCGAGGTTGCCGCTCTTGGGGGCCAATGGGTAGCGGGACTCCACATTGCGCCAGCGGGCTGCTCATCATGCAACAGCTAAGACTCACCGCTGTACACTCGGCCAGCCTCGATAGAGGCAAAACCAGCATCCTTGAGAATAGCGTCTTCGATCAACGCAATGAGCTGGAGGCGAGATCGAGCATCGACTTCAAGGACCATGCTGCCATCGACGAGCTGCTGCAGTTCTCTTCATGCTTGCCGAACGCCTGCAGAGCAGGCCGCTATCAACACAAGCGTGATCAAGCCCCCACTGGATAGCCTGCATATTCCGGCCCAATTCGTCCACGGCAGCTGCCTCGGTTCGTAGCTCAGGCGCGCCGGCAACTATGCCAAAGGATCGCGGCGTAGAGTCACCTAACTCCCGTAGGTAAGTTGTTTCTGGGAGGGTGATTGACCGCCGTGACAAACAGGAAGTCGTCAATGCGCAGGATCAGGGAGATTCTAGGGCTTTATCACGAGACGGGATTGCCCGCCTGGCAGCGACCGCGAGCGGTTGTGCACGCAGCCATGTCTCGCTATCTGCCTGAAACCATTCGGGCGTATCTGCAGGGGGTTGCTGCATTGGACCGGGCGACTCGAGGGCTACACGCCGTTGGAAGTGGCGGCTTACGACCCGGATTCCACTCTCTACGACCAGTTGCTGCCGATACGGCTGGAGGAGTTGGCGATGAGATGAAGTCCGCTCTTCTCCAAGAACAGTGCAAAGCGCTTAAGCTAGGATCGGTGAGCCGGATCCACACGCAGATTGCCTTCGGAAGCAGAGAGCAGTTCCTGACGGACCTTTTCGCCGAGGAACTGAAGATACGTGAAGATAACCGAAACCGGTGCAGACTGAAACGCGCAGGCTTCCCCCAGCCCAAAACGCTAGAGGAGTCTGTGATCTGCATGGGCGGCGTGGGAACGGGCAAGACGCATCTTGTGATAGCGCTGGGCCTGAAGGCGGCCCAAGCGTAAGGGAGGCGCTTCTTTCAAACGGTCGATCTGGCCAATCGCCTGCTGGAGAAGAACGCAAAGGGGACGCTGGGAAGCTTCACGCGGGACCTCGAGTCATGCGATCTGCTCATCGTAGGCGAGCTGGGCTTCTTGCCCCTGCATCGCCACGCGGCCGAGCTTCTGTTCCAGGTGATAGCCA